>Ga0302320_10014743_pt1 | contig 16133 bp, 15 predicted proteins | sample Bog_T0_3_FD_202130 | JGI IMG/M metagenome (GOLD analysis project Ga0302320, IMG submission 202130) | Peat permafrost microbial communities from Stordalen Mire near Abisko, Sweden - Bog_T0_3 | ecosystem: Environmental > Terrestrial > Soil > Wetlands > Peat | place: Sweden: Abisko, Stordalen Mire... | reverse complement strand
GCGGCGCACCGAAGGCTCCACGGTCCCCAAATCTTCGCCCACAATCAAGGCCTGGGCCCTTTGGCTTTCGATGGCAAGGATGGCGAGAAATTCATCCGCGCGATAATGAACATACGCCCCGTCCCTGGCCGCGCCCGGTTCCGGTATCCAGAACAGGCGGAACAGTCCCATGACGTGGTCAATGCGCAAGCCGCCGCCAAAACGCAGCATCGCGCGCAACGTTTGGCGGAACGGTTCATAGCCCGATTCGCGCAGGCGTTGCGGAATAAACGGCTGCATGCCCCAATTCTGCCCGTCGTTATTGTAAGCATCCGGTGGCGCGCCGATGGCCATGCCTGGCGCGAGCAGACTTTGCCAACGCCAGGCGTCGGCCCCTCCGGGATCCACCCCTACGGGCAAGTCCTGTATGATTGGAAGCGCCGCCGCCGCTTTCTGAAACTGCCCGTGCAGCAGCCATTGCAGCCATTGATGAAAACGGATCTGGCTTTCGTGTTCCTCCGCGAAACGCCGCACCGCTGGGGAATGCGGCGAGCGAAAAAGCGCCGGCCATTGATGCCAGCCGGCTTTGAAATATTGCGCCAGCGCACAAAAGGTGGCGAATTCCCACAGCGGCTTCCCCTGAACCTGGCAGAAAATCTCAAAGTCACGAAGTGGCGGAAATTCCCGCCAGATCTTTCCGAGGGCGTCCATCTTCAAGCGAAACACCGTGTCGCGATCAATCGCCCGGTCCGTGTTTAGCGCGCGCCCCGCTGTCGCCAGGGGAGCGAGCGATTTTTTGACCTTTCCCGCGCCCGGGACATCTTCGATGCGGAGATAGAGTGGATTTAAGAATAGACGGCTGCTCGGGTAATATGGACTGGCCTGTTGCGGCGTGATGGGAATGGCCGCCACCAGGGGATTGGCCAGGACGAAATCGGATTCCAGGGTTTGCGCGGACCACTCACTGAACGTTTTCAGGTCGTTGAGATCCCCCATGCCCCAACTCTTCCGGGACCGCAGGGCATACAGTTGGACGGCCCAGCCCCAGGATTTCAACGACTTCGGCAAATAACAATTGCCCGGCGTCACAATCAGGTGGGTTTGAGTTCCTTTGCGCAGCGAGGTAATCTGGTGATAGCCAATGGGCAGGCCGCGAAGCAGTTTCTTATCACTGCGCAGCCGGGTGCCATCCTCCAGGATCAGTTCGACCGGTCCATGCAACCGGAGGCTTTCGCCGGTGCGGAGGATCCGGCAAACATCGCGAGAGCCGGCGTCATTCCCGGCCATCGTTTTGCGAATCCGGGAAACCGTTCCGGGGGAAACCGTGCGTGATCGCCCAAAACCATCTTGATAGCTTAAGGCGATCCCCGCCGAATCAATGTGTGGCGCAGCTTTTTTCATAAATAAAGTCAGGAAGTGCTTAGCTGTTTTTATGCCAGCACAGTAAAGAGTTTCAGGGTTGAAAGCCCGCAATTTGATAGACTGGATTGGAGCGACTTCCGACGAGCAAAGGCCCAGGTCTACGATTCCCCCAAATCCGAATAATTTGTAAGGCGGCCACGCATTCGAATTGGGGTTGCATCGACAATTGGGCGGATGTTGAATTGGTGGGAAACGGGGTATGATTAATTATCATCTTTGTCGGACGGCACACGTCCATGGAAATCCGAGCCTTTCAACAGGCTGATGAGCCTGCGGTAATTTCGCTTTGGCGGCGATGTGGTTTGGTGCGACATTGGAACGACCCGCACAAAGATATACAATGCAAACTTCGGGTTAATCCCGATTTGTTTTTGGTCGGCATGCGGGACAGCCAGATTGTTGCCTGTGTGCTGGCCGGTTACGACGGGCCCCGCGAATGGCTCAATTATTTGGCGGTTGCGCCTGAATATCAGCGGCGCGGTTTTGCGCGAGCCATAGTCAGGGAGGCGGAACGCCTGCTGCGGGCGGGAGGTTGTCCGAAAATCAATCTGCAGATCCGGACATCTAATCGCGAAGTCATTGATTTTTATCGGCGACTAGGTTATTCGAGTGATGACGTCGTAAGATTATGGGAAAGCGATTGGAACAAGACGATAAAGTCCCTTGACGATTCTGGTTGCTTTTAAAAGTAAGAATCATGCAACGTTGGGCAAGGGAAAACGGAAGTATCACGGCGCGAAGAATATCGACGGTATTTTCAGAATAGGAGTAATGATCATAGTTATAATGCGTCCTTAGATCCTCGGCGTTCCGCGCCGGTTGGCAGCACGGCAAACCTAAGGTGCTGCCCCGTTTTTTGCACAAAACATTTGCAACCGATCCGAATTGTGACATATTTTCAAGTCAGAGATAATTTTTTAACGGGAACTGGAATGACTATGAAAGTGATAGCGATTAATGGTTCGGTTTTAGTATTCGGGCTTTGCCTTCAAACGAGTTTCGCGCAGTCGCAGAATTGGGCTTTGACGGGTGCGCCCACGAATCTGCCATGGAATTCAGTGACCCTCTCCGCCGACGGGACAAAATGTGCGGCGACCGCCATGAGCAAGGTGGTGTACACCTCTACCAATTCGGGAGCGACTTGGCTTTCCAATTCTAATGGTGGTTTGAACTTTTCATTTGGAAACTTGGTGTCGATAGCTTCCTCGGCCGATGAAAGCAAGCTGGCCGTGGTCCTTGCCCCGGATATAGGCGCTTATGTCTCTACTAATTTCGGCGTCAGTTGGAGTTTTCTTGGTTTCTCCGCTTTTCCTGTAGGGTTTTACGACGATTATTCCGGTATCGCTTGCTCCGCGGATGGATCGACGGTGGAGTTCGTGTCGAATGATGCGCAAAACGACGGTACTTTTGTAAACCCCGGAGACACCTTTTATTCGACGCCGACGTCCGGGGGATTGCAATATGGATGGTTTCCGAACGCACTCTGGTCTTCGGTGGCCATGTCCACCAATGGAACCAAAGTGATTGTGGCTTCACATGATGGTTTGATAGGCACATCGACAGACTCAGGAAATACCGGCTCAATCGCAGTCGTGCCGGCATTAAACTGGACCTCGGTGGCCTCGTCGGCTGATGGAACCAAATTGATTGCGGTGGCCAGTGACGGTTCTATTTATACCTCGCCCAATGCGGGAACCGGCTGGACGTCAAACCGCGTTGCCGGAGCGAGTTGGGTTTCCGTCACCTCCTCCCGTGATGGGGCTAAACTCGCAGTGGCTTCCACGAACGGATGGATATACACGTCCGCTGATTCGGGCGGTACGTGGCAATCAAATGACGTCCCCAGCTTGGCTTGGACAGCGGTCTCGTCTTCTGCCGATGGAAGTAAAATACTGGCGACTTCGTCGGCGGGAATTTACCTCCTGCAACCGCAACCGGCATTGCAAATAGAGTCCGCAGGTAACGCGTTGCTTTTCACCTGGCCCACATCTGCCGTCGGATATCAGTTGCAACAAAGTACTAATTTGAATTCAACGAACTGGACCATGGTACCGACTGAGTTGTTGTCGACAAACGGTGAGAACCAAGTGAAAACGGTGTCGGGAACGGGAAGTATGTTTTACCGCCTGAAATATCCGTAACTGACCAAAGCAGGATGTTTTGGCTTCAAACGACCACACCGTCTAGATAGCCCAGCTTTATTTCCCGTTCGCCGTGAGGGATAGGTAAATTTCTTCCAGCGCGCCCGACAATCCGCTTTGCTGGCGCAATTGGTCCCGGGTCCCCAGTGCGATCAGTTTCCCGCCATGAATGATTCCGATGCGATCGCACATTTCTTCCGCGATGCTGAGCTGATGGGTGGATACCAGCACGGTCATGCCGGCCAGCGAGCGTTCTTTAAGCACGTCCTTGACCACGCGGGCGTGTTGCGGATCCAGGCCGACCATCGGTTCATCGATGACAAAAACCTCGGGATCATGCAGCAGGGCCGAGACGATGGCGACGCGCTGGCGCGTGCCGTGCGAGAGGCTTTCCAGCGGGCGGCCGGCAAACTCTTCCAGGTGGAAACGGCCCACCAGTTCCTTTGCATTCACGGCGATGCGCTCCGGCTCGATCCGGAAAAGCTGTCCAATAAAGCGGAAGAACTCCCACGCATTCAGCTTGTCATAGAGGAAGGGAAAATCGGGCACATAGGCGAGGCGCTGGCGGGCGGCCAGTGGCTCCCGCTGAATGTCGAATCCGCAGATGCGCGCCGTCCCGCTGGTGGGCCGCAGCAGTCCCGTGAGCAGTTTGATGGTCGTCGTCTTTCCGGCGGCGTTGGGGCCGAGTACGGCGAAGAATTCGCCCCGCGCGACGGTCAGCGAAACGTCATTGACGGCGGTGATATCGCCGAATTTTTTTACCAGGTGCTCGAGTTCAATCATGTGGCATCAATGGTGGCCGTCAGCCCGTTGGGCAGTTGCACGCGCATAATTTCGCCGATCGTGCTGACATCGAGCACGATGGGCTGTCCCAACACTATCGTCTCCACGCGGTAGACCGAAACGGGCTCCCGCCCGAGTTTGATGCGCGACCGCGTGGCCGTAAAATGAAATGAGGAGGTGTTGTTGGCCGGGGCCAGGGTCGGCAGTTCCATGAAACCCAGCCACGTGCTGTCCAGATCGCCGCCCAGCGCGTGGATCAGCGATTGCGGGTTCTGGAGTTCGTCGAATGTCAGCGTCCGTTTGATCATGGCATCCGGCGCGCTCAGGGTGAATTGGAGCGTTCGGTTCGTCGCGTAGCAATGAATCTCCGTGGTCGTCTCGTGAAGGATCAAGCGCAGGTGAAATTCCTGCCAATTCCGTTGACGGTTAAAGAGAATGCGCCCGTCGAACTTCAACCGGTTGGTAAAATCGCCGAAACTGAGATTCCCGTTCACGTGCAGTTGATACCCCGCGTCGCTGACCAGTCCCTCTGGCGGCGGCCGGTCCGCGTCCAGCTTCGCCATCGCCTGCTGGACGCTGGTGCTCACTTCGCAATAACCGGTCCGCTCGCCGTGATCATACACGCTCAACGAGGACGGATCGGGCGCGCTCAGGATTTTCCGCCAGACCAGATCCAGCGGCACCGGAATATCGCCGCCCTGGTGCCCGTATTCCATGCGCCAGAGCAGCACATTCATGGTTACCCAGAAAATCGCAATCGCCAGAAATGTGAGCCGCGAAATCATGCCGTTAAGGTATGACCACGGACTGGCCCACGTGAAGCTTTTTGGGATTCAGTCCCGGATTGGCCGCCAGCAGGGAGCTCAGGCTGACCGAAGATTTCCGGGCAATGCTCGCCAGCGTTTCGTTGGGCTGCACCGTATGCACGTGCTTCGATGTGCGCGGGCTGCTGGTGGAAACGGTGGTCGATTCCGCATGCACGATCGTGCGGCTGGGACTGGGCGTCGGGGTGGCATTCGGTTGGGCGGCGGGAGTGTCGCTACCCGGCGAAATGTCATCCGGCGTGGGCGAGACGTTAACGGCGGGCTGGGGATTTGCGATTACCTGCCGCTGCAAGCTGGCTGGCGCCGCCAGCTGGCTCGCGTAATAGGCGTTCCATTGCTTGATCACCGTTTGCAGTTGATCCACCTGCTGCAACAACTGGCGGTTTTGCTCGACGAGATGTTCGAGCTGTTGCTGGGCTGCGGATGTGCTCGGCAACGCCAGGACGTCTTGCGCCAGCCGCTGCTTGCAACTGTCAATATGCTGGGAAATGATCTGGGCGTTGTCGGCGCTGGGATCGTATTTCAGATACTGCTGATAATGGTAAATCGCCGCCGCCGGGTCTTTGACGTTGGCTTCGAACAGGCACCCTAATTGATAATGGGCGGCCGCCGAATGCGGGTCCACCTCCAGCGATTCCTCAAACGCCTCCACCGCGCCTTCATAATCCATGGCCTTCACCCGGCTCGAACCCAGCACGAAATGGGGCTCTTTTTCCTCTTCCTGCTGGCTTGGTTCGCTCGGCAGGCAGCCAGCCACCCCCGCGACCAAAAGTGCGGTGGCTAAACTTAAACGCAGTCTGCCCAAAAATGACATTGTTTCAACGTAGCCAAAATCCGGCCTGCGTGCAATGTCGCGATGCAATTGTATCAGGCCCCGGCCAAAACAAGCCTCCGCCCATTCCGCGAAGAGGCGCCCCGCGACCTCTTTCGCGCTTCGGAACCCGGATTCGCATGCAGCCGCTCGCGCAAAAATTCTTCCACCCCCGCCCGCGCGAAAGACGTGTACGAACTGCCCCGCCGCTGCAGCCGCCCGCCCAGTTGCCGGCGCAGCCGCTTCAACGTTGGACGGCTGATGGACAACAGCATACACAGTTCGCCCGAGCGAAAATGCGAGCGCAACCCGAGAATTTCCCGCAGTACCGTGTCCACCCTCATCAGGCGGACCTTCTCGCCGGCAATCTCCCGGGACCAATAACGATAGTCCGGCATAATGCCTTTCCCGGATGACGCCACATTGAACACCCACCGTAGCCGACCATCGGCGATTTCTTCATAAATCTCCCGGGTGGTAATGCTGCGGTGCGCCGACACCACTGCGGTTTTCACCAGCGGCGACCGCAAACCAAGGGCCACCCGAAAAGGCGAATCATAATTGGCCGGCGCGATCATAGGACTTCCTCTGTGGCGACGCCGATTTTTCTCAATCTGTTTGAGATTTTAATTGATATAAGAAGCATAATGTTTAAATTACATTTAAAGTCTCACAGAAACTCAACTATGTCAACCGATAATTTGAAATATAATGAGAAATTTAGCGACCGCTTGCGCGCCGCCCGCCTGTGTCATGGGTTTTCTCAGGAAGAATTGGCTGATAAATTGGGTGTTTCCAACGGTGCCGTCGGCAATTGGGAAACCGGTCCTACCATACCTCGCCCTCAAATGTTGAGAAAGATTGAGGAATTACTGGGGGTGAAGATTGAGCAATTGCTGGGTGGTTATCCCGAATCTCCGGAAAGAAATCGTTTTCCCCGCACTTCCGCTTCGCCCGCGACCTCGCATTATTCTTGGATGGAGACCGTCACCCTCGAACATGTCTTATCCGACCTCGCCGCCCGCCTGCCAAAATCATCCCCGCAGGAGCGCCCCGTTATAATTGCGAACCTGGGAGAAGTGATCAACCAACTGGCCCTCCGCGAGCAAGGCCGAGTGCCGGCCTCGGATCAAACCGGCGAAGCAACCCCTGCTCCATGAACCTGCGGAAAAAAGTTCACGCGGAGACGCGGAGGCGCGGAGAGAAAACCGAGGAGGCATTTTACCGACGTTTTCAGGAACCACGGATCCTCAGGCGGTTCATGGTCCCAATGCATGCGAAAATCGAAAGGGGGCTTTCCATGAACCTCCGCTGTTACGATTAAATATAAATGAGCCAAACGCCCATCCCTCACCCTCTCCCCTCGGAGGGGCGAGGGGACCCATTGGTTAGCAATGCTTTGCGTCTTTTAGGTTCAAGGGTTCAGCGCGCGAAATTGGTTCGGGGAATTCTCTCACCTAAGCGCAAAAGATCACCAGGTAGGGCGCGTCACTCCGTGCGCGCCGTTGCAGCTGGCATTCCGTCAATCAGTCGTATTCCGTCGCAACCATCAATGCCGCCGCATCCTGTCCATCCCGTAAATCCGGTCAAAAATGTCTCCGAATTTCCCTCCGTGTTCAATTCGTGGCTTAAAATCAGCTTTTGTGATCTTTGCGTTCTCTGTGGTTAACCATGTTTTTCTCTCCGCGTTCTCCGCTGGCCTCCGAAGCTTTAGCGAAGGAGGATCGTGAAACCTCTGCGTCTTCCTTTTTTTCGCGTTTTTCGTTTGTTTCGCGGTTTAAATTCCCCGGCGTCGTTTTGGTTGCGGCTATGCCGCCTTCCCCGCCTTTCCCTTCCTAATTCCTACTTCATAATTCATACTTTCCAATTAGTCGTGATATTCCCGCACCACAATCCCCGTGCTGGTGGCCGGATCAAACACCGCATACACCCCGCCGCGCTGATGCTCTTCGCTTTCCTTGAAGTCGCGCTTGAAATAAAGGGCGTTATTAAGTGGCGGCAGACGGTCAAACAATCGGCTCTTTTTGACGACGGTGCGTTCGATCATTTGGTTGAACTCAAACGCATCCACCGGCGCCAGTTTGGAGTCGGTGATCATCTTTTGGAAATCCTTTGGCTCGGCGTTGAACACCGCCAGCCATTCTCCGCGTAGAAAAGCCGAAAAACCGGCCACCCGGATTTGCCGGGCCGACGCCGGGACGTTCCCCAGGCAAATATAGGCCAGTCGATGGGCCGGAGCTTTGCCCGCTCCCAGCAGGCTCAGTCCCAGCGTCACCACCACCGCGGGCCCGACCAGCAACGCCAGCGCCGCCCCCCGCTTCAATGAACGCTTCTCGATAAACTTCACTTTCGTCAGGGCGAAGATCGTGCTACCCGCACCCCCGACCAGCACCATGACCGGAATGAACGGCAATAAAGCCATCAGACACGCGTCCTCGAGGAATTCGTAGGTGCCAAACTGCATCGCCAGGAAAAAAAGCATACCCCCGCTCACCAATGCGGCGTCAAAAAGCCAAAGCCGCCAGTAATTGACCAGCGGCGGCTTCTTTTTATCCGTGTTGGCATTTCCGTTCATGTCCGCATCAGGAAACCCGACTCCCCGCCAAACACAAGATATTCCGTCCGCGTCTACCGGCCAACCGATGGTGCAATCGTTTCCCATAGCGGTTTTTCATAATTCATCCTTCCTCCTTTTCCCCTCTTTCCCTCCTCCGGTCCTCCGCGCCTCCGCGTGAACTCTTCTTTTTGCACGTTGGCGCTTGCCTCTGGCGCCGGATGTTCATTTTAATTAGCCTCAGTCACGGTCATGAATATGAAAGCAATCAGAACGCTGTCTTTGGGATTCTTACTTCTGGCTGCCGTTGCCGGCGAAGCACAAATCTTGACCACCGTGCATGACTTCGACGCCCTCGTCAATTTCACCAACGGCGACGGGGCCCAGGTGACGTCGCCGCTGCTGTCGGCTAACGACGGCGGTTTATACGGCACGGCGGGCGCAGGCGGCACCAACGGCACCGGCCTGGTCTTCAAGTACACTCTCAACGGAGTTTTCACGATCGTGCACACGTTCAGCGCCAATCCGAATCAGACCAATGCCGATGGCGCTTATCCCTATGGGGGGCTGGTCCAGGATACCGATGGGAACTTTTACGGCACGACCACCGGTGGCGGGGCTTACGGAAATTACGGGACGGTTTTTCAAATGACTCCGGCGGGAGCGGTTTTGCGGCTGCACAGTTTCAATTACAGTGACGGGGAAAACCCGGGCGCAGCGCTGGTCCCCGCCGGCGGCGGCAATTTTTATGGCGCGGCTCTGTTGGGCGGGACGAACGGCAACGGTTCGATTTTCCGGGTGAACACCAGCGGCGCCTTCCAATCACTCCATGATTTCGCCCCCAACGGCCCGGTCACGGGCGTGCAGAATCTTCCGGAGAATGCCGATGGAAGCGAGCCTTATGGCCTCTCCTCCGGCGGCGATGGCTGGCTTTACGGCACCACCTCCGGCGGCGGGACGAACGGCAGCGGTACGATTTTTCGCCTCAATCCCGTCAGCGGCCAGTTCACCGTCCTGCACACGTTCGGGCCCTTGGACGCCAGCTATTACAACTCCGATGGTGCGAATTCCTACGCCAGCCTGACGCTCATCAGCAACGGTGTTTTTTGGGGGACCGCCACGTTTGGCGGCACGAATGGAAACGGAACCATTTTTCAGATCACCACCGGTGGTGTGTTCACCGTGTTGCACACCTTCAACCTTGACGACGGCTCGGCTCCCTCCTCGGCCCTGATCCGGGGCCGCGACGGCAATTTTTACGGTACAACGGAAAATTTCCGCTACGGTTCGGGGACCGCCTTTCAATTCACAACCAACGGCGCGCTGACCACGCTCCACTACTTTGACGCGTTGAATGTGGTTCAGAGCAATTACGGTTGGGATGGCGGCAACCCTTTTGGTGGACTAACGCTCGGCGCTGACGGTTATTATTACGGCACCACCGAAATCTACGGCGCCAACACCAATGGCACGATCTTCCGCCTGATTTATCCCGGTTTGAGCCTGTCCCCGTTGCCGGGACAGCAAGTGCTGGTGTCCTGGCCCACCAATCAAACTGGCTTTATCTTGCAGGTCACCACCAATCTGGCGTCCCCCACCTGGCTCACCGCCCAGCCCGCCCCGGTGATACTCAATGATCAATACGTCGTCACCAATAACACGCCCGGGGTGACCTCATTTTATCGGCTAAAGAAATAGAGGCAAACCCGTCCTGGTGTCGCACTCCGTGCGCGCCGTCGACGTGGCGGCGTGCTCGTTCATGTCCGCATCAGGAAAGCCGGCTCTCTGCCAAACACAAGATATTCCGCCGGCGACCGCCAAACGTCGCACCTGACGGAGCTCAAGATGGTGTTGGGAATGGGGTTCTATAAACGGTGGCGTTTCGGCGGAGGGAAGCGCCCTTTCAGACGTACGGTTTTTCCGCCGGGCAAGATGCCGCGGCTATACGGCGGGCAGGATGCCCACCACTACATCGACGGCGCGCACGGAGTGACGCGCCCTGCCAGGAGGCGTGAAGATCTTCTGGATATCACGTGGCGGGGGTTTTGAGTTGGCCCAGGCCGAGGGTACCGGGGTTTGACTGGCGCGTTGGGCCGGTGCTTTTGGAAAATGCCACCGGCTGGGCGCGGCGATTTCCCGCCATCACCGCCAGGCGAGCATACACTTTTGCCAGACCCAGATGATTTTCGACGCCGTCAGCCCAATCCTCATGGCCGGTTTTTACGTCGCGCGCTTTGCGCAGATTCAGCAGGTGGCCGTCCAATACGGTTTGGGTAACGCCGACGCCTTGATAGTCTTCGGGCAGGCGCGCCCGGGGCAGGGAGCGGAGTGCCGGTTTGCCCGGCGGCCCGACCATTTCCAACACGCCCTCTGATGGCGTGAGAAAATCGTTTACGGCGGTTTGAATGCTTTCGCCGCGATGACATTTGATCAGGGGATACATTTTGCCTTCCTGGGTGAAGCCGATGGTTTGCTGGATGCCCTTGGCTTCGCCGGCGACAAAGAGCACCGCGGCGGCCTTGAGGCCGGACCAGCAACCGCGTTCGCCATCCCACGAAAGGCCGTGGCCGAAGTTGCTCATTTTGGAGCGGAGCAATTCGGCGTGCGGACGTTCCGGGACGGGCAAGTCTGCGAGACCGTTCAAGGCGAGAACCAGGCGCTTGGTCAGGTCGGGCTCACCGCCGGCATCGAGGAAGAGGCACGCAATCGCGAGGTCTTTCATGAGCTGGGACACGCGGGTAAACGCCGCCAGACTGCCCATCATTTCGGCCCAGATCAACCGGCTCACGGCATCACCCGAAAGTTCGTCGCACCAAAACCAGCAGCGCGGCCCGGTATCCAAGCCGGCAAAGCGGGCGCCGCCGGGGACGGATGACATCCGGTATCGCTGCGGCGATTCCCGGGTGCCCGAGCCGAGGCCCCGGCATCGGTCCAAAACGTTCTGGGTAATGGGCTGTGCCGCGCCCGCATTCGGGATGCCGATACGATCGCAATAGAAGGCCTGCATTGCTTCGCCGCTGGGATCGGTCATGGCGGCGAACCAGGCGGCAACGATTTCCGGCAATGAAATGGCGCTGATGTTTAGTTGCGAAACGCGCACGCCCAACTTGGCCTCGGCGATCCGCGCCGGATGTTTTGCGGCATACCGCCCGCCGTCCCGATCCAGCACGTGACCGCATTCCGGGCAGGCGCAATAATAATTCGCATTGCGGTCATACCCGGTTTCCGCTGTCAGAATCGGATCAAGTGGAACGGGCGACCCGCCCGTCGTGGATGGCGACCTGCCATCCAAATTCCTGGGCACGCGGAGGCACCGAGGAAAGTTTTCCTCCAGATTCCATTCCTGGCCGCAGCCGGGACAGCGAAACCATTTTACGTGAAAGCTCGAGCGGGCCAGGCGCGCGTTCTGGCCGGCACCGGCGATTCGCTGGGTGCCGATGAAGCAGGTCAGGTGCACGGGCGAATTCGTCATGCGGCCATCCACGTAACCGATGTTGCGGTCGGGAATGTCATCCACTTCGTCGAGCAAGGCGATATCGATGGTGATGCTGGTGGGCGGCTTGTGCATGCCGCAAAAGCTGCCGAACGATTTGCGCGTGCCGTCGGTGACGGTGTAACTTTCCTTGCGATCCATGGTTTTGCCGCTGGCGTTTTCGATTTTGCCGATCTGAATCATTTCGGCCATCCACGGATAGAGGTCGAGCACGTTGGGCCGGAATTTCTGGCCGACGATTTCCTCCACCTTGGGCCGGTCGGGCAGATAATTGCCGACGCTGAGGAAGCGGATGGCGGTCGCGTACGCCATCAAGTTCAGTTCGATGATGGTCTTGCCGAATTGCGCCCCGCCGCCGACGGCAAGACTCGCGCCTTTCAACTTGCCCGGCGCAAAGGTCACGCCGTCGATTTCCACGATTTCCCCGTCTAACGTGTTGCGCAGGATTTTATCAATCCAATCGGCGATCAATTCCAAGGGCGCGCGGCCGGTCATGGAGAACGGGGTGCCGGCGCCGGAACGGTCCGCGACCCGGGCATGGAGGGTCAGGAATTCCTTGAAGGAGGCGCATACAGGGGCATTGGTTCGTTTGCCCATCAATTCGACTCCGATCGCCGCAGCGATTCCGGCGGTTATTTCTGGTGGCGTCATTTTCGCCTTCAATGCGGCAAAGGCCTGTTGAAAGAGTTGGCGCACTTCGGGATATTTGCGGGTTTCCTTGAGGCAATACTGGAGCGCTTTCTCCCAACTGGATTGCTGTTCGCCGGCGGCTTTTATTTCGGCGAGTTTCACCTCGCGATCCTTCAAACCCACCCTGGCTTGGCCGATGGCGCAAGCCGCAACGGTGTGGGTCATTTGGTCCACGAGTCTCAGGTATTCCGGCTGGGGCCGATTCCCGGTGGCGAGTTCAAAAATCAACATCCGGGTGAGTTTGAGAATCAATTCCAACTCCGGCGCGGGATTTATGGCATAGGCCTGTTCCAAGGTCTTGCACTTGAGGGACCCATTGGCGACGCGAAACAGGAGCTCGTCTGCTTCCAGGGTGGCCTGCTCAGTTTCGGTGGGAAGCAACGCCAAGCTCGTTGACTCGGTCACGGGGTTGGGCATAAGAGAAAATTCCAATTCGGGTTTGAGGCGGGATTCGGTGGATCGGGAAGCGGGTTTTAGAACTGGCGCGTCTTGTGGACGCCTTTGGGGGTGAGCGTCCAGCTGGTGCCAATGATGCTGTCGCTGACGCCGGCAATGAATTGTTCGTTTTCCAGGGTGCGCATGGCGGCCTGGACATCCGACTGGGTGGGCTGGTGCGGACGGGCGAGAATCTGGACGGCGGCGTGGAGGGAAACTTCCGGTATCGGCAGGCCGTCGCAGGCTTCCAAGGCTTTCAAAATGTTTTGTTTGAGATTTTTCATAAATAAAAAAACATACTTAAAATGGCTTAAAATGGCTTAAAGAGGCTTAAATTCCTGGGGACGTCCCGGCCGCAGAGGCAGAAATAGAGTTCACGCGGAGAGGGAAAAGCAGCAAACAAGAAAGCATAACCGCGGAGAACACAAAGATCACAGCACCGGGGGAAAAAAAGGGACGGTAGCCACGGATTAGACACGGACTAAACACGGAAGGGGATCGAAGACGAGGTTCGCGCTGAAACGCGGAGGCACAGCGCGGCGAGGCCGCAACCAAAACGAAACCGGGGGATTCAAACCGCGAAATAGGCGAAAAACGCGAAAAAAGGAAAGACGGAGAGATTCCACGCTCCTCCTTCGCTAAAGCTACGGAGGACAGGGGAGACGCGGAGGAGCCAAAGGGGGAATTCCAGCTAAAAACACCCGGAATTTTGCCGCAAGAGAACGCAAAGAACACAAAGACAGAAGCGGAGTTTTTGACAGGGTCGACCGGATGAACGGGATGCATGGTTAATTTCATTTCATTTGGGAGTTCAAAAGCGCAGGGGAGCGGGTTTGAGGACCTACGGGTTTTCCGCCGAGGAGGATGGTGCTTGCGCACGGCCACCGTTGGAAGAGGCGCCCGCCACCCTAGAGACATTCAATCTGGCCAGCGCATGTGCCGCGGCGGGGAAGCCGCCATAGGGTGCAGGCCCCGCCTGCCCTGCCTATTTGTCTTTCATTTCGTTGACGGTGCCGCGGAGTTCGGAGACGGCTTCGAGGACGGCGTTGATACGATTGTGCAATTTTTCGCGGCCCTCTTCCGAGGAGCGCTGCATGGCATCCAGTTTTTCTTCCAGATGCTGGCGGGCGCCGCGTTCGACGCCGCCGATTTTCGCGAAGAGATCGCGATGCGTCTGGAGATCCTGGCCGACGTGCGCATGAAAGTCGTCCTGGGAGGCGAACTGATCGTGCATGGCCTTGACCAGTTGGACATCGACGGGCTGTTGCACCTGGACTTCCTGGCGCTTGAACAGCATGATCACGCCGCTGGTGCTGCCCAGGACGCCGACGACGATGGAGCAAATAATTCCCGCGCTTTCCAATCCCGTTAATTCAGCCAACAACATAATTTTATTTGGCAGGGTTTTGAGGGTTTACAGTTTCGGCGGGAAGCAGCGCCGCTAGCGGGTGCGCGTCCAGCCAGTTAAATATTTCCAGGACAAACGCGAAGGCGAACACGGCGCCGATCTGCGGCAGATTGAGCACCGGAATGGAGTCCTGCAGGACATGGGCGCTGGCGGTGGCGACGAAGGCCTTGGTGGAGTGAGCCGCGCTTTGGACGGCGCTGGCATTCATGGCCAGCCAATAACGCAAACATGCGGGAGGGATTTTCATAACAAAGATTTCAGGAGAGGCGGTCGCGCTTAAAGATGGCGTAACCGAAAAGTTGAACATTGAGCCAGATGAGCGACCGTTCCCAGCGCGCCGTGTCTTCCGATTTCATGCCCAGCAACAGAATCCAGTTGCACACGGTGAAGGGATAGGCGTGGGTTTGAAACATCCAATCGTGGAGCACGGCGGAATAGGTGTAGCGACCATAGGCTTTCAGGAACGGGCTGGCGGCACAGACCAAGAACCCTGACCCGATGAGTCCATAACCCCAGGCCATGAGTGCCGCCGCCGTTCCCAAAAGCGCAATTCCGATCAGCGCGGCGCCCAGCAACATGACGAGGCCGCCGATAAAACCCAGGGGCGGGATGCTGGCCAGATCGGTTTTGAAACCGGCGGGTACGGTGATGGTTTCACCCGTGGGCAAAAGGAATTTTAGTTCCGAGTCCAGCCGCCAGTTCTGGCCGTCGGGCAGCTGGATCAGACCGGGCTGCGTTGTGAATTGACCGTTGTGGTTCATAAAATGATTTTGGTTCTTTTAGTATGTGGGACTCACCTGGTCTCACGCCTCACCCCGGCCCTCTCCTCGTTGAGAGGAGAGGGGGAATGGTCCGCCGATGATTGGCAATGCTGGTCGACTTAATTCGATGGATCGGCTGGATGCGGGCGATGACGGCGCGCACGGAGTGGCGGCCTTCCCTTTATGGCAAGCGGTCACTTTATTGTGTGCGGGGGGACCACCAGTAGGTGGCGTGCAGGCCGACGAGGAGGTCGACGCCGGGTTGGTCGGAGGTGTTGGCCATGGCCACGCCGCCGCCGAAATCCCAGCGACCGGAGGTCCAGGTTTTTTCGAATCCGGCAAAGGAATAATTTGCGGCTTCATGGGCCTTGAAGTTGTAGACGGGGCCATCGCCGGCGAACGAGCGGACGGGCCCGAGAATGAACCAATTATTCGTGACGCCGTAACTGCCATTTAAACCGCCTTCATAGGGCGTTCCGCCCACGAATGCGCCGAGGGCGCCGATGGATGTGTGCGGCGTGACCGGCACTTCCACGAGCAGTGCCAGCACGAGCTGTTTGCTGGAGGTGTTTTCGCCGGCGGCGAGCTTGGCGGTCGCATTGCCGTTGGTGGTGAAGGGTTGCATGGCCTCGATTTCGGCAAGGAGATCGGAGGTGACTTGCGTTAGATCTTTGGAGACGGAGACCTGGCCGAGCAAGTGGTCGAGCGACACCTGATTGGTCAATAGATTCGGCACCTGATTGGTGACGGAGATCGTTTGGGCCGGGGTGGTCAGGGCGAGGGCGCACGCCGCGCCGATGACCAGGAGTTTGAGGGTGGTGGTGGGTTTGGT
>Ga0302320_10014740_pt1 | contig 16137 bp, 15 predicted proteins | sample Bog_T0_3_FD_202130 | JGI IMG/M metagenome (GOLD analysis project Ga0302320, IMG submission 202130) | Peat permafrost microbial communities from Stordalen Mire near Abisko, Sweden - Bog_T0_3 | ecosystem: Environmental > Terrestrial > Soil > Wetlands > Peat | place: Sweden: Abisko, Stordalen Mire... | reverse complement strand
TTTAGTAAAAAATTTTTTTTTTCATATAAAATTAAACTTTTTATTTTCTAACTAAATTAATTAAATGAAAACGGATCTTAAATTTATTTTTCAATTATTTCAAAATTTTCTCATGGCTTTTGCTTTTAAAATACAAAATATACAGAATTTTAATTGAAATCATCATGGGTGACTGATTTTTTTAGTTTAATCATTTCAGTTTCTTTTTCCTTCTGAATAAGTGATACCTTTGGCGAATCTTCAACATAATCCAAGATATCATCTTCTGTCTCGGGTAACAAATTCGTGCATACCAAGGCTCCCATGCACCAGATTCCAAAATAAATTATTGGATTTCTATTTGACATTTGCATGTAGCTCACATATAAAGGGACGAGAATGCAGCCTGAAATTTTAGTAAAAAAAAAAAAAATTCTGTTGAGTTAAAAACCTGTTCGTCCAACAGTCATACATAACCCATATGCTTTCGACCTCATACTTGTTGGGTAGATTTCAGAAGTGTAAGTCACTAATATCACTGCATATAAAGTTATTCCAAAACGCACCATCTTTATTAAAAATAAAATTTAATTAAAGTTTTAAAAGTTTACTGTTGTTAAAAAAAGAGTCAAGATTTTTTCCTTGCATATCTCACTTTGTTGATTGCAATTTTTCGGCACCTCAACAAACCAAAGCGCAAAACAACATATGGTCATAACGATCAAAGAGGCATTAAAAGAACTCCTTCTCTTTATTTTAATTTTTATTGGTGCTATGCAAACAATGAATAAACATTAATTTTTAGTAATACCTCCAAGAATCGCAGCAATGGTTTCCCCTAAAGCCACAAACAACATATTTACGTGCAATTCAGTCCCCAAATCTTCCAAAGAAAATTGAATTCCATAATAAATGTAATATCTGAAAAACCAAATATATAGCATCATTATTGTGTTGCACCGATATTTTTTCATTCTAAAGAGATCGAAGTATCCATAGAAAAGTTTGAACTTCCCCTTATTTTCATTAGCCTTTGCCTCCAAATATTTCTGGTGTGAAATCCCTTTCTTAGCGAAGGTAGTTGCCATCGAGCTAAATTCATCCATTTCTTCATACAAATGAAACTGGAAAGGTGGTCTAGAATTGTACACGGCAATTTTATTCAAAACCTTTCTCGCTTGCAACGAATAATGATGAGTCACAAGATATCTCGGGGATTCATCCAGGAAAAATATCGTAAAAATATTCGAAATCATCAATGGCAAACCTATGATTCCACTCATTAAATATCTCCAATCTGTCACAAAAAATGCAATTGGACTGAAAAAAATCTGCGCACCTGCCCAAACTGCTGATAAAATAACTCCGGAAAAATTCCGAAATCTTTTTCCTTTTTAAATTTAAATGATGGAGAGTTTAATTAGACAGATGTACCTGAAATTTCTGTGACATAGACCAAACAGATGGTTTCATATCCATTTAAGCAGAGGCCAGCGACAAAGATCAAAAACATAAAAAAATAAATGCTTGAGACAAACCCGCATAGAAAAACAGATAAACTTCCAATTCCCACAGAAAAAACCAGAGTTTTTTTCCTTCCATAGCTATCAGCCAAATATGGAAAAATGACTCCCGCAATGGAAGAACCTTAAATAAAAAGTTAAAAAATACTGATTTAATTAAAATACCAATGAAAAAAAGAGATCCTGACAAACCCAAAAGAAATCTCTTGTCGCAATATAGATTGAATTCCTTGGATAATGAGTTATATTCATCATCGTTGAAAATCGAAGCATTGAATTTCTTGCATGCCTCATTTTCATCACAGGGAACAAACACTGTTTCTCCATCTAGCACCTTCGAACAAAGAAATGAAGGTGCTTGTAAAAAAAAAGGCATCCCCATCGTCAAAAATGAGTAGAAAACCCATTGGAAAGATAAAATTTTTATAGCTCTTTTTTGATAGGAAGAATTATCGCCAACATATTCAAAAGCCTTTTCGAAGAAAAATGATAAGAATTGACAAAAAAATTATACTTTATCCAGACTTATAAAAGTATTCTCCATGTCAAAAACTGTAAATGCTGGCATTCTTAGCTTATTTCCTCTAGAATCCTACTAGGAAATAACAATTTTAATAAGGGGAATGGTTACGATAAAGAATTTTTTCTCAGATTCGGCCATGAATTTAAAATAACTGATAGAGAGGTTTTAAAAGACAAAAAGTGTTTAATGAAAGTTTTCACTTTGATATAATGGAAATTTTAATTTTGTTTCGAATAAATTACAAATACAAAAAATTTTTTTTTTGAAGTTTTATTTTTAATAAGTTTTGAATCTCATTGAAAATAGAAAATTCTTTTTCCAAAAATTTGGATTTTTTAATCTGGATAGGTATAAATATCAGAAAATATATTAGATTTTTAATTTCATCCAAAAAAAAAAATAACAATGAGACGAAAAACATTTATGGAGGAAGCCTTGCTAACTTCTAGCAACACTTTGCTTGGGGATCATTTTTCTAAAAACTATGACTCGTATTGTCCATTGATTGCCCATATCGAAAGTTTAAATTTGGAAAATCAACGCATAGTTCCTGAATTTAAATTTTCGCACAAGCTGCAGATTATAAAATTTCGTGATCCCTCGGAAAATTTTGAAAAAAATGAAGAAAATCTGTTCTTTGACAGTGGAAAAGACGAAAAAGAGAATGAAGAAATAATCAAGCCTTATTTTCAGCCATACGAATCAGATGATAGGGGAGTCACAATAAACTCTTTCTCTTCCACTCATCATATTCACAAAAGGAAAATCTCAAACATAAAGAAAAAGGGACCATCAACAAAGAATATATTGCAGGAGAGTTCCAATTTGAAAGTTCAAAAGGAAACAAATCTTCAACAACTTACGCAAAAAACATCTGAGTTTGAATTTTTGGAAAAAAAAGACAACTCTGTGGACACAAAAACAAACTTAGACCTCAACAAAAAAATTGAGTCTATCCATAATTTTCAAACCCAAAATCAAATTCAAAGCCAACCAAAACCAAAACCAAATTTATTACAAAATAATTCCATTCCAGAAGTGCAAATTGATATGCATTTGGTCAAATCGCCCCAAAAAATCTCAAGTTTTGTTGTTTTGCCCCAGAAACAAGTTTCTCCTCCACAAATTCAACCAATTCAAATTGAAATTGAACCCTCTCCTCAAATTCCTCAACCAAGTGTTCAGGACATCTCCAAATCAAATCTTCCAAAAGAAGAAAAAAAAAATGATATTTCCATTGTCGCAACTCTCAATCATGAGGCTTTATTGATTGAAAACAGCAAAAAAGTCTCAGATATTCAAAAATATTATGAATCAATCATCAAGAAGGTACTACCTCAAGTGAAAGATCAGATTGAAGGGACTATCAAAAAAGGTATTGGTCACTTGTATGGATCATCTATGCTAAGACTCTATGAAACCGCAGAAGAGTTCATCATAATATATGAGACATACAAAAGATCAGAGGAAGCTATAATTTTTTTCGCCACACAAATCGTCAAAATCACACTTACAGAACAAGTCGATAGCTACTTTTCCCAACATGAAGATATGGAAACAATGAGAGACCGATTAGCAAGAATTGCGATTTTATTTCATTTTATAAATTTGCATTGTCCTGGCCTGATTGAATTTGTGATAGGTATACTAACTGCGGATATACCTCTTCTTATACCAAAGTCGACAATGGAAAAAGATCAAAAAAACCTTAAAAAAATAGAATATTATGCTTATTTGTATTTTTGCATAATTTGCTTTGATGTCAACTCTTTCTTCTCTGGAAACCAAATAAAAGAAATCGAAAAATCAGTTATGAAAAAAAATAGAAAAAGTGAGAACTTTGACGATATCATGAACAATTTTCTAATTGCCAAGGAAAAAATGATGAGGTTTTTGACGAGCAAAGGGAAGATTTCCAATTATAATGAATATTATTGGAAATTTGTTGAGGTATTTTTCAAATTGCCTATTAACGAAACGACTGTTCCCATAACAATCAGCTTTTGTTGTGCAAGTTATTTCATTTGGAAAAAAGAAGGCGAAAAGATCGTGAAGATGATTATAAAGTTGAAGGATATGTTTCTGCCGAAATTAAGAGCTTTCAATGGACAAATCAAAAATAAAAGTCAAAAAGATGCTTTTAGGATCAATTGCAATCGTTTGGAGGAAATAGTGGAAAACGTTTCCAATGCAAAAGAACTACCATCATTTGAAGAGAAAAAAGAAGAAGAATAAGACATAATTTAAAATTAATGAAAAATCTTTTTTGAGCAATTTTTTACAAATTCCATTAAAAATTCTTTTATTGCAAAACTTTTTCGTTTTAAGAAATAGAAACTATTATAATTATAACATTTTGATATCTTTTATGGAACCAAATAAAGAAACCAAAGATTCTGAGCAAAATCAAGAGACCAAAGATTCTCAAGAAGAAAATGTAGTTTTTTTATTAAATAAAAATATGCCTCCTTTTTTATCCTGCAAACATTTTTGTAATTTCCTTTTGAAAAAAAAATTTTCTCAGAAAGCAAATGCTGAATTTGAGCAAGAATTCATGATAGATCCCTACAAAGTTGTGAACAAAAGTATTTAATTTCTTAAGAGAGTTTTTCCAGATTTTTTAGGTGGCAAGGCTATTGATTACGATCGATTGATAAAGTTCTTTGGATGTTCGAAAATTGTGCCTGATTTGCTAACTCGGTAATTTCGGAGTTTTAAAAAAATATTTGATTCATAATTTTAGTATTGAAAGTTTAACAAAGAAGCCTGTTCATCATTTTTTGAAAAGAGACATCTTTTTCTCGCATAGAGATTTAGATTTGATCTTAAATAATTATGAGAAAGGAAAACCCTTCTATCTTTACACTGGCAGAGGTTCACTATAAGAAATAATTTACGAATGGTTTTTTAATCATGAGCTCCTTAGGCCCTTCAAGCGAAGCAATGCATTTAGGCCATTTAATGCCTTTTATTTTCTCAAAATATTTGCAAGATGCTTTCAATGTTCCACTTGTCATCCAGATCACAGATGACGAAAAATACTTCCACAAAGGAGAGGCAGATATAGATGTAAGAAAATGATCTGAATGAATCCATTAACATTTTTTACAGGTGTACACGAAATATGGATATGATAATATAAAGGATATCATCGCTTGTGGATTTGACCCAAAAAAAACCTTCATTTTCATTGACACTGAATACATAGATTGCATGTATAAAAATGTGTGCAGATTTCAAAGAAATATCACATATAGTCAAGTGAACCTTCTTTTTTTTACATATCAAAATAAAAATATTTTTGTAGATCAAAGGACTGTTCGGTTTAGTAGAAAGTGATAACAGTGGCAAAATTGCTTATCCAGCTATTCAAGCAGCACCATCGATTTCTTCGACTTTTCCTCACATTTTTGGGAAGAGAAAGGACATATTATGTTTGATTCCTCAAGTAATTTCATACATTTTTTTCTAATAAACATTTCCTCGTAGGGCATTGATCAAGATCTTTATTTCAGAATGACAAGAGACATATGCACCAAAATTAAACAAAACAAACCTGCATCTATCCATTCTAAGTTTTTTTTCAATTTAGATAGTTAAACAAAAAATTTATAGATTTTTCCCTGCTTTGCAAGGATTGAGCGGGAAAATGAGCGCCAGTGATCCTAATTCAGCTATTTTTCTGAACGATAAACCAAATGATATAAAAAAAAAAATTAACAGTTTTGCTTTCTCTGGCGGTGGTGCCACTTTAAAAGAACATCAAGAAAAAGGCGCAAATTTGGAAGTGGATATACCTTATCAATATTTGAGATTCTTCTTAGAAAGTGATGAAAGATTAGAGGAAATCAGGTTTTTGATCTATGAAAATAAAAATATTTTCGTTTTTCTTCAGAGTGAAATATGGAAAAGGAGAGATGCTGACAAGTGAAGTCAAAAATGAGTTGATTAATTGTCTGACAAAAATTGTCGTTGATCACCAGGTAACAATACAAATATTTTTCTCTAACAATGAATGAAACCTTTTAGGAGAGGAAAAAAAATATTACAGATGAAATGGTCAAAGAGTTTATGACCAGGAAACCTTTATTGGGATAGATATCATCTGAAACTTTAATTAAAAGAAATTCATTGTTTTTGTGAAATGAAAAATTTCAATCTCATCATTATCAATTTTTCACAGATTAACAAAACAAATTTTCATAATTAATAATTTAAAAAAAAATTCAAATTTTAAATAAAAAAAAAAATATTCAAAATGAGTTTGGATCGATTCAAGGAAAATATTCAAGAGATCTTAAAAGGAAATGCAGAAATCATGAGCTTCAATGATTAGTAAAAAACCATAATATGTGATTGATTATTTATTTCTTTGACATTTCTTGAAAATATAGTGAAAAAATAATCAAACAACTTTATAAGAGAAAGTTTATAACAATTAATGACACAACAGCTTTGAAAGAGAACTCAATGATTTTTCCAATGACCATTGAACATTTTGTGAAACATTTGGGTCAAGTGGCTTCTCATTTTATTTTATAAATTTGAATTTTCAGCTGATAATTACACATTTGAGCTTTTGAAGGATTTCGATATTTTGTTGAATAAATTCCATCGACAAGTTTGTTTTTCCAAAATAACAAAAAGTTTAATTGAATATAATATAGTTAGAAGATTGTAAAAATACACTTTCTTATTGGAATAATGAAGGCTTTACAAATGAGGAGTTGAAAGGACTTTTATTGGTTTATGACCAAATCCAATCAGAATATAAAGTTTTTTTATTAATTATTGGGAATTTATTTTAAAAACTAACTATCATTTAGGAAATCAAAATTGAATATAAAGAAATCGATAATACCATTCAAAATCTTTCAGAGCCAATCAACAGACTCAAAGATCAACTGGAAGAAAACCAAGAAACTAAATCAAAGGTAATTTTAGTTAAAATTTGAGAATAATATTATGTTATATGAAGACTGCATTTACATATATTGATGAAGAGAACTTTTCAATTGAAAAAGAATATTTTAACATGAGAGTGAGGGATGCTCATTATCGAAACCAGCCCATTATCCTATTAAAAGCTCATCCGAATGGAATAATCTGCCAATTAGGCTATTGTATTGATAAAGATTTTCCGATTGAGGTTGTAAAAATACCAAGGTTAAAATGATATTATATTTTAATGAACTTTGTTTGTCTTCTAGAAATTTTATGGATTTTCAAAAATTGGAAATAAAACTGCATTCCTTTACAGCTCTGAAACAATTGATATTTTCTAAATATTTTCAAAAATATCTTGGATTTAATTCTCTCTCTGATCCAGATTATCTTCTTTATTTCCTTGATTTTATAAAAGCTAATTCATTGGATAATATATTTGTCAAGGTAAAGCTTTTTAAAGCTTAAATGACCTTTTAAATATAAAAGAACAAATCGATTTTAGACCAAAATAATGGACTTTTTTCCTTTTGGATCAGAGAATTGTTTATCGCTTTTAAAGATCTTTTAGAAAAAACATATTATGACCCGATTTTGCCAATTCAGCTTAAGAATATTTTTGTCGCTGATGATGGACTAAAGTAAATTTAGGTTTAAAACAATAATGATTTTTTTAGGATTTTCTTAAAAAATGTCTCTTTTTCTCAAATCAGAAACGATACACAAGAGTCCCATTATCTTTTAGAGGCCGATTTATTAAAAAACTATGGCTCAATACTGTTGCAAATTTTAGGAAGTTATCTCATTTTTGTATTAAATTATAGTTTTTTTCTTAGTTCAAAATCAAAAGCAGTTCGGACAAAACTATTTTTTAGACCCAAATCTTCAGAACTTTATTGAAGGGTTGTTGGCTTCAGAAAATGATTTGAATTTATTTTTAAGTATTTAAAATATTTAAGTTAATTTTGGTTAAAATATTACCTTAAGAAAAACAAATCACTCGAAGATTATGTTTTTCAGATCTCTTGAAACATGCATTTTTACAAGAGAAATATTTACTTGAAGTAAAATGAAATAAATTCAAATAGATTTATATTTTTTAAATAAAGATTGATGTCTGTGAAATTGCTAACGAGTTCAATCGATTATTAGAGAACCCGAAAACCAAAAGACTCTCCTTTAAAGAAAAAATTTAAACTGTCGTTTTAAAATTAAGCAATTTCTCAATAAAATAAATTTGAGCCCCTGTCACCCCAACAATAATCAGCGTTTCAAGTAGATTTACCCATAAAATTCTGTTGTAAGCGCTTTCAATGACTTTTTAAAACCAAAATTTTTGAGGGTTAAAATTTATTAAAATACAAGCTGTGTGAGATTTTCTCTGTTGTTCTGTGAATTTGCTTTCTGTCATCAAAGACTATAAAAATAATGATTTTAAGAAATGAAATTTAATTTGCCTTGAATTTTTTCAGGGAATTTTCTAACTGTAGTTCCAATGAGTTGACATCTTTATCAGGAGTATTTTTTTCGTTGAAAAAATGTGTAGCCAATGTAATTTTAAAGGATTTTCTCTATTTATTTTATTTTTCAAAAAGCAAAAATTATGTTTTACTAACTTCTTTATTCAAAATGATAATTTGATAGGTCCCACTTGTAGAGCAATTGAAATCAAAGATTCCCTCATACTCAGTTGATTTATATATTGATTTCCCCTTTGAGTTAAAAACTTTAACTTCCGCCTTTATTTCTTTTTCATTATGGATGAAATAAGCTCCTTTAAAATTGGCCTGAACATCTTCATTGGGCACGTCATGGATTAAAATCTTTCGTTTTATAAACAGTTAATCAGCATATCGATTATTTTCTTTACCACATCACTTTCGTAACCATGAACCATAAATGTTTTAATATCTTCGGGAGTGAAATCACCCATTATGTTCTCCCATTGCTTTATGAAATCTTCACTCGGTCTTCGAGAATATTCATCAGGTGACTTTGCATCTTTCGTTGGTTCTGGGTTTACGATTTGTGAGAATATGTTTATTAGGAAGAGAGAAAAGATGAGGCAAAGAAGAACTCTCATGTAATATTAAGAAAATTAATATCCTTTTAATTTCGTTTTGTTTCAAATTTTTTATATGGTTTAAATTGTATTTTTTTTTTTTTGAATTTAGCTTTAAACAATACTAATATATAAAAAAAATTGTGTATTCAATGTTTTTTTAATAATTGATTTTTATAATTTAAGTTTTTTCAATTTTTTTTTTCGTTTCATTTAGCAATTCATTAATGTCTAACAAAAAAATTTTTATTTTTCAAAAATTAATAGATATTTACCTTGAAGGAGTTTTTCTTCGTCACTTTCTCGATAGACGATTGGAATTCTCAAATCTTCAAATTGTTTGTTCGGTTTTATATTTATTTCAAGTGAATCTTCTCTCGAAACACTTGAATCCTGAATTTCGTTCTTTGAAATCGATGGGATTTCAAATTTGATGGGTTCCAATCCAATATATTTTAGAATTTTATCTTGGTTCGTTTTTATCATTTTTATCTCCCCTCTCATTATTGTAAAATTGGATATCATCATTTCATATAAGCTGGATGGATCATATTTATTTGATATTTGATTTGAGGTTTTTGAAAATTTTCTGAGGTATTTTTTTAATTTTATCAAATAAAATTTTGAATGTTTGGGGTTCAAAGTTTTTTGTTTTTTGTAAAGAAAGATAGATTGAATCACAGATCTTGCATAATCTCTTTCTTTCTCTCTGGAATTTAACCTCTCCATCAAATTATACGCACGGTTTTCAGCATTATCCATCTCAAGCATATTTGAAAAAGTCACAACGACGAGTGAAACGCAAAAAATTCCCCATAAACCCAAAATAAAAATTGTAAATCTTCCAATTGATGTCACAGGATAATAATCTCCATATCCAACTAAAATTATTTAAAAAATATTAATTCATATTATAAAAAAATGAACTTGTGCAAATTGTAACCAAAACACACCATATGCTGTTGAGATAAAAACTCAAATTAAGAGAATTACTACCATCACTTGCTGTGAAATAATCAGATGCTGGCCTTTCTGCTATCCTTAAAATATAGGAAAAACCCAATATACTGACAAAAAGAGAGGATAAGAGCATTTTGTTTGGCGAAATCTTCATCAAACATTTTATAGCAAACATATAGCTATAATCTGAACCATATATTTTACTATTTTTTTTATTGGAAACATTTCTTATATTTTATGATTTACCTTAATCTGTAAGATCGTGACGATCTGTAAATCGAGAAATTTAATAAAATTTTCAATAAAATAATTCCACGGGCTAAGATAAGGATTGCTAATAAGTGATTGATTTCATAAGTCACATCTTTATCGAAATAATAGCTGGTTGTTGTAATATATATGTCTATTTCATAAAATAAATGTATAAGTATATTATTAAAAATTACTTTCCATGAAAGGGTTTGGATGTGGAAGGAAAATAAAGCATTCTATCAATAAGTGTTTGAAATATTTTGTAGTGATAATGTTATCTCTTCGAGAAACTGCCTTCCTTTCCTTGTTTAATTCCAATGTCATAAAATATTTATTAGCTGTCAAAATCACTAAAATAACTCAGAAAATTATTTCAATGAAGAGAAACATTACTCAATAAGAATGTCATAAAATATAGCAGAAATAATAAACAATCCTCGATTTCTTCGCTGCCATTATCATAAGAGTGATCATACTATTAAAAATTTTCATTTTGTTATTTTATAAGGAAAAAGTGCATAAATTATCGTGATCCCCCATGATAATAAAATAAGAAAGGCAATGATGCTCTCAAATTGTTTAACTTTATTATGATAAAATTTAGTTAATCGGCCGTCTTCTAATCCATTATTATCTTCTTCAAAGTCACTTTTTGAAAAAAATGGACTAAAAATAAATTATTATAATTTATAGGTTTTTTCCGATTTTTTAAACTCAAAAGGCTTCAAAGGCTTTGGATTGATGACTTGATAAACTTCATTTTGATCATCCGAGAAAGAATCGTGGGACAAAATTCGGTTGTTCACAAATATGTTTTTCCAAATGGATTTCCTACTGGTTTGATTCCTTTTATTATTCAAAAAATAATTTGATTTTCATCTTAATCATAAGTGCAACTCCTTCATACATGAAAAAATGTCCTTCCTTTTTTAGAGAGAATAATATCAATTTTTTAAAAATAATAAAATATTGAAAAAACTATCAGGAAAACTATACTAAATTAATTCTGAAATGTTTTTTAAATAAAAGTCTTAAGAAAAAAAGATAAAAATAATTTAAGACAAAATCAATCAGAATTAAATCTGGGTTTTGGTTCATAATAAGAATCATTTTTTTACAAAAAAAATCAAAATTCTTGTAAAAATAAAATAATGCTTGATTCCGGAATTCCTGCTTTTCAGAATCAATATAAACAAATAATGTTTTTTTAAACTAAAATTTAAGAAAAAAAATAAAAAAAAAAAAATATTCACATAATTTCAATGGAAAAAGAGAATAACAATGTTTTCTTTTCTAAGATTTAATTTCCCTTCAAATTTTTTTTTATAGACTGTTGTTTCTCCTGAAGAGACCATCGTCAACACTGGAAGGCCTTTCCTTTCCCCCCCCGTTGACTCAATATTCTTCAACTATGAACAAAACAAGAATAATCTTGAAAATTTTAAAGATAAACTTCAAAAACAAGAAGATGTTGAAAATCAATCTATAGTAATCAAAGAAGAGGACATGAAGAAAATGTTTCAAGCAAGCGAAGCTTGCCCCGTTAACCCACAAACTATGGATCAAAATTTGGATTCCAACTACTTAACCCAGAAATCAAATTTTAGATCATTTCTGAAAAATATGCTTTATTATTTTATCGGGTTTGTTGTGTCCACAGCTTTTGTCATCATGATAGCTTTACTATTTTTTACTTTTAATTTTTCTAATTGGTTCGTTTATGGATCAATCATAATATGGAGCTGTTTTAATTTAATGAATTTCTTTTTGCTTCACTATAAAAATTTGCCGAGAGAACGAAAAATTTTCGAGATTTTCGAAAATTCATGCATCATCTTGATAATGGTAAGAAAAAAAATTCATTTTCATCATAATATTAGGTTTTTCTCAAACTCAACGATTATTATCATTCCTTTTATAAAATTTATTGTGCAATTCCCCACCTCGCGGTCTTGTGTTTAGCTTGGCATTACCTTGTCGACCAAAATTCAACAGCCAGTTTTTTTGTATTATATTATTTTTATTTAATTTATCATCTATGGATTAAGTGGCATATGGGTTTTAGAGGATTTAGTTTCATTCAAGCGTTGCACATCTATCTTAGACTAGATAATTTTGTTGAATGGCATATTATCTCCCTATTTTGGCCAACATGGGTCCTTTTAACACTGATTCTTTTTTATTTATTGGGGATATCTTTGATGATCATACTAGGAATCTACTACAAATGTTTGGGGCAGGAAGACAATTTGCATCGTAAAAATTAAAGAAATTTAACGTCGATCAAAGAAAATTTATAAGTGAAAGGATTGATTTGGACTTTTATGTGCCTTAGTTGTATAAGTGTCGGAAGCTTTTCTTTAATAAAGGGTCTGGTGATTTATTACGATTATCATTCAGAAGGTGACCATTTTTTTTTTCTTGAAAAAGTTATTTTATATATTTATAGCTGATTCAAACTTTGGATTAGTGTTCTTATTAATATATCTCACAATCATAGCGTTTTATACTCGGATTTTTTTGGATGATCTAATGTAGAAATGCAAAAAAAATTGTTTTATCTTAAATTTTCAATAAGTTATTTTTTTATTGCCTTATTTGAAAAATCAAATGAAGAACAATCAGAAACCCATCAAAGTTCACCAGATTTGTCGAATCAAGGTTTAAATAAATATTTTTTTTTTAATATTTCGAAATTTTCTAGAAACACCAAATGCAATTTATAAAATCAAATTAAAAAAAGAAATTCCCTTAGATGTACCTATTTTAATGCAAAAATTCTCTTCCACCTACTATCAAAAAGTTAAAGATATTCCAAGTCAAATTCGTCAGGCCTTGCAGAAGAGTTTTGAAACATTTCTTCTTCTAATTTCAAAAATTTCTTAGAAAAAAATCTAAATGCTTCAAAGGACCAATCGAAAGATTTCAAAAACTTACAAGACTCAAAAGATTATGACGAAGCAAAATTCGAAGCAAAATTATCTAAAAGTCCAGGTTAATAAATAAAAATGGAATTTGAAACTTAAAAATCAGAACAGAATACAAAAAAGGAACCCCCACAAAAACAAAAATGAAAACTACTCTCTCAGATGCAACTTGTTTAGTTTGTTTTGATAATTTCGCTGACGCAGTTTTTTTGGAATGCGGACATGGTGGAATTTGTTATAAATGCGCCATTGATATTTGGAAATCAACCGGAGAGTGTTTTCTTTGTCGGAAAGTAAAGAAAACTAATTAATTGTTCAAACTAAATTTCGAAAGGCAATTTCAAAAACCTTAAAAATCGATGTGTTAGAAAGTTTCGGTTTGTACAAAAAAATTATTGGCATTGCCGAAATTCAAAAAGAAACAATCAATGAAGAGAAAAAAATTATTGTGCAGGATATTATATAAATTATTACATAAATGAGTATTTATTAAATAATTAATAAATACCATATTTTATGCAAATATTTTAGGTATTATTATTTTTTTGAAATATCTCTCACTAACCTCATTAATTTTTTAAAACAGTTTCATTTATTTTTTATAATTTTTTTATTCATATTTTGTTTTCTTTATTTTTTATGGAACTCTCAGAATCAGAGTTGACCAGAAATTTTATTAATTAAGATTTCTAAAAAATTTAAAGAAATAGCGATTTTTCCTCTTTATTATTATAATTATTTATCAATCTTTCTTTATTTAGTATATGGTAACGAAAATGCATCCATCTTCCTTTAACAAACTATCAAAATTCGAAAAATTAGACAAATTAGGTGAGGGCACATATGGAGTGGTTTACAAAGCTCGAGGTTTTCTTATTTTCTAAATTTTTAAATTTTTTTTCATGAAAAATTGGATAATTTTAAAAACTCCGTAGATAAAACCAACAATGAATTATATGCTCTGAAAAAAATCAGACTTGCATCAGAAGAAGAAGGAATTCCAAGCACAGCCATCCGAGAAATTTCTCTTTTAAAGGAATTACAGCATCCCAATATTGTGAAGTATATCATTTTCATTAAAGTTTCATAAATTCCTTCTTCAAAGATTACACGATGTGATTCATTACAAAGGAAAATTGGTTCTGGTATTTGAGTTTGTGGATCAAGATCTAAAAAAATTCCTTACCAATTCGGAAAAGGTTGAGCCTTCTATTGTACAGGTATATTAAAATTCCTTTCTCTAAAAATTTTTAAAATTTCATTTTTTTTTCTAGAGCTTGATGTATCAATTATTGAGAGGAATTGCTCATTGTCATAGTATGAAAGTGTTGCATCGAGATATTAAGCCTCAGAATCTATTGTTAAGCAAGGTTTCTTTCCATAAAACTTGCAAGTTTTTAATAATTTCATAAAAGGATGGGATTTTAAAATTGGCTGACTTTGGTCTTGCAAGAGCAAGCGGTATCCCTGTTAAGAACTATACTCACGAGGTTGTCACTTTATGGTATCGACCCCCTGATGTTTTAATGGGCTCCAAAAACTATTCAACTTCCATCGATATTTGGAGTGTAGGGTGCATCTTCGCAGAAATGGTCAATATGAAGCCTATATTCGCAGGTTCCTCTGAAAAAGATCAGTTAAAAAAAATATTCAAATCTCTTGGAACGCCATCTTTGGAAGCTTGGCCTGGAATGGCAGATTTGCCAGAATATAAAGTTTTTTATAAATTAAATTACTTTCCCATGAAAATTTTGATGTTTTTTAGTCTGATACGATAGAAGTGTTTCCTCCCGAAAAATTAAACAAATTAGTTCCTAAATTGGATGAAGTCGGTTTAGATTTGCTTGATGTAATTATTTTTATATATTGTTCAGTTGTCTATTTTTGATTTTTTTTTAGAAAATGCTCAGATGCAACCCAGCAGAAAGAATCACTGCGAAAAAGGCTTTAGAACATCCCTATTTCAAAGATATTCCTGAAAGTTTGCTGAAATTATATCAAAAATAAATTTAATAATATGGACGAAAGAAATTAAAGAGAAAAAATCATTAAATTATTGATTAAATAACTATTTTCTAATTATTCATTTGTAATTATGTTTTATATGAAAAAAATATGTCAATTAAATAAGTTCTTTAGTCTTGTGAACTTTACTGCAGCTCTGAGCACATGCCCGATTTTCTATGGATAATTAAAATTTAAAAAATGATTTGATTCCATTTTACCTTGAATTTCTTCCTTGCATTGAATTCTGAAATTCTTTCTTTCAAATTGGGAATATTTTTGTCATTGGAGTTTTCAGTTATCCAAGGATCCTTCAAAATAAACTCAATGGTCATGCGTTTTTTGGGGTCAACTTGTAAAATTTTCTTTATTAATACTTTCGCTTTAATGATCAAATTTTCAAATTAGTAAATTAAATATTGACAGAAAACCTTGCTCAGAGATATTATCCCAATAAGGAGAGGGAAACTCATATTGGCCATTTTTGATCATTTCAAACAATTTGTCATTGTTTTCATCATAAAATGGAGGGAAGCCACATAATCTAAAAAAATTTTGTTATTTTCATTTTTTTTCCATTTTAATTATTTTACAAAATATATAATATAACTCCCACACTCCAAACATCTATTGCTTCACTATATCCCTTTCCAGTGATAATCTCAGGAGCTTTGCTATATTTTAAAATAAATTATATCTTGCTTTTAGTACCAACATAACCAGGGGTCCCACATTGGGTCGTCATAACCTCATCATTTATAAATCTTGCTAATCCAAAATCACTAATTTTTATAATGGCTCCTGCATCTTTGGAAGAATACAATAGATTTTCGGGTTTCAAGTCCCGATGAGCCACTCCCATAGAATGACAATATCCCAAAGCATCTACTATAGGTCTGATTGTGTCAGCAGCCTCCTTTTCACTATAATGATCCTTTTCTACGATTCTTTCAAAGAGCTTTG
>Ga0302320_10014735_pt1 | contig 16140 bp, 13 predicted proteins | sample Bog_T0_3_FD_202130 | JGI IMG/M metagenome (GOLD analysis project Ga0302320, IMG submission 202130) | Peat permafrost microbial communities from Stordalen Mire near Abisko, Sweden - Bog_T0_3 | ecosystem: Environmental > Terrestrial > Soil > Wetlands > Peat | place: Sweden: Abisko, Stordalen Mire... | reverse complement strand
GTAGGGTTCAAATCTCAATTGGACGGGTTTCATCGATCTTCAACCAGGAACATGATTGGAAGAATTTATCGGTAGACTACAAAATCGGATTCGTCGAGTATCGTTGACTTCTCCGGATCGCAAAGTTATGTTCTGCTCGGTCGACTGACGACCCCGAAGTCCCTCGATCTCGACTGAGCGCCAAAGAGAACTACCGCTCAATTTCGCGCGCGACGGCCTGGTCCCTGGTCCTCGCTTTTCCCGTACCTCGGCGCCGCTTCCGCAGAATCAGCCAGCGCATAAGCCAGCACCGCCATCACCGCGGCATTTTCATTCAGATGCCTCGGGTCGATTTTGTCGAACGTGTCTGCAGCGGTGTGGTGGTAGTTGAAGTAATAGCGGCTGTCTTGTATTGGCGCGAAGCTCGGCACGCCTTTCTCGGTGAGCCCGGCAATATCTTCGCCAGTCTCAGGAGTGTCGACTAACCGCTCGCTGCCAATTGCGTCCAGCACAGTCGCCACCGGACGCAGCCATCCTCCCAAGGCGGGCTTACCCGCATAAAAGATTCCGCTGGGATGGTCCGCGCCTAAATCACTTTCAATCGCGCCGATGTGGTTCGCGAAATCGTCCTTGTGGTCGGCCATGTAGAAGGTCGCGCCCTCTGAGCCTTCTTCTTCGCTCATCCACGCGATGCACCGCACCGTTCTCCGAGGATGGATACCCAGATCATGCAGCAGATGAATCACCTGCATGGAGACGACCACGCCCGCGCCATCGTCGATAGCTCCAGTGCCGAGGTCCCATGAGTCCAGATGGCCGGAGACGATGACCACCTGCTCCGGGTGCTCAGTTCCCTTCCAGTCGGCAATGACGTTGTAGCTATCCGCATCCGGCAATGCCTGCGGGGTAAGCGTGAGGTGCAGTTTGACTGGACCCTGGCTGGCAAGATCCTTCAGCGTGTCGGCGTCTTCGGCGGTGACGGCGGCGGCGGGAATCTTTGGGACTCCGTCGGAGTATTGCGTCTGGCCGGTATGAGGGAGACGAAAATCCGCTCCACCCACAGAACGCACCAGCACTGCGGACGCTCCCAACGCACCTGCGGCAATGGGCCCGCCACCGCGATAGACGACGCCGCCGACATAGGCATCGAGGCCATTGCCTTCTGCGGCTGTTTCCTTATCGAATTTGTGGTTGAAGAGCAGGATTTTGCCCTTGACCGCGCCCGACGGCAAGGCGCTGAGTTGCTTCCAGTCATCGACGACGACGACTTCAGCGGTGAGTCCGTCGGCAGGTGTGGCAACGCTTCCACCCAAGGCTGTGAGCACCACTTTCAGCTTGGTCCCAGGCGTCTGACCGGGCCACGACACAACTTCGGCTGTTTCTGCGCCGCGCACCCAGTGGGGCACTTTCGCCTTCTCCAGAGTGACTTCTGCTCCCAGCGCACGCATCTCCGCAGCGACATATTGCACTGCCTGCGCGGCCTGCGGGGAACCGCTCAGACGCGGACCAATGTTGTTGGTCAGATGCCGCAGTTCGTTCAGCGCGTAAGGGTCTTTCATGGCGGCGTCGCGAATCCGCTCCATCTGCGCGATCTGCTCGGGAGTCCAGGCACTTTTGCCGCCGGCCATCATGGCCTGGAGACGGTCCAAAATAGTTGGGGGCTGCGCGGGTGCTGCGTTCTGGGCGAGGCTGGCGGGCAGACCGATTCCGGCTACGAGAGCTGGGACGAGTAGGGTTTGAAGGCTTTTTCGGAAGAAATCCATGCCGGATGTTATCACGGCCTCCTGCGATTACACCCGCTGCGACACTTTCCGCAGGGTGACGTCTATATCGATGCAATGGTTCATCAATGGCCGGTTTACGCGCGCAGGTGTCAAAGCGGTATCCACACGGGAAACGCTGACCGTGCATCCAAAGGAAATGAGCGGCAACGCCAGACGGGAACGCCCGCTACTGGCTATACTTGTAGTTGGTGCAGTCAACAAACCGGCCCACGGGCTGGTTACCCGACGAGGTTAACGAACCTATGAATTCCCTGTTTGAACGGCTGCGTACGCGCCGTCTCGCTTCAACATTTGTTCTGCTTGGCACGCTCTCAGTCGCAATTGTGGCTGGTTCCTTTGCTGCTCACGGGGTCCGCGGACAAGAAAAACAGACCAGCAGCGCCGACGCCACACCCCTTAAAGTCGTCAACTCGCCGGTCGCGCCGAACGAGTTTGTCCGGATCGCCAAAGAGGTTGGGCCTGCGGTCGTCAACATCAATACGCAGACTCTCCCGAAGACGTCCATGAATAGGGGCGGAAAGGTCAACCCGCACAGCCGCGTCATACCGAACCCGCATCAGCAGGCTCCCGATGGGGATGATCAGGATGACGACCAGCCCCAGCAGGGTCAAGGCCAGGGCAACGGCAACTTCCAGGACTTCTTCAACAAGTTTTTCGGCGGCCAGATTCCCGATCAGGAAGGTGGAGACGACGGCCAGGTTCGTGAGTCTCTCGGCTCAGGCTTTATTGTCGATTCAAAGGGCTACATCATCACCAATAACCACGTCATCGAGAAGGCCGACAAGATCTATGTCAAGCTCTCGACTGATCCCGATAGCCAGGACCTGGGCCGCCCCGCACGCGTCATCGGCTTTGACAAGGCTACCGATCTGGCGGTCATCAAGATCGATACAAGCTCACCCCTGCCGACTGTGAAGCTGGGTAATTCCGAAACTTCGCAGGTCGGCGACTGGGTTGAGGCCATCGGCAGCCCGTTCGCGCTCTCGCAAACGGTCACGGCCGGCATTATCTCCGCCAAGCATCGGACGATTGAGCCGGGAGCCAGTGGACAGTTTCAGCACTTCATTCAGACGGATGCGGCCATCAATCCAGGCAACTCCGGTGGCCCGCTGCTCAACATGAATGGCGAAGTGATTGGCGTCAACACTGCCATTTATACCCAGTCTGCCGGTTATCAGGGCATTGGGTTTGCCATGCCGTCGAACACGGTGGTTGAGGTATATAACGACCTGATCAGCGCCAGCCACAAGGTCACGCGCGGGTCCATCGGGATACGCTTTAACCAGGGGCTTTCAGGAGCCGTTAACCGCGTCTATGGATTCAAGAGCGGCGTGCTTGTGCAGCAGGTAGTGCATGGCGGACCGGCGGATAAGGCTGGACTCAAAGGCGGCGACATCATTACCACCATCGACGGCCGCTCCATCAAGGACGGCGACGATCTGGTCAACGAAATCACCAGCCGCAGGCCCGGTTCGTCCATTCGTGTCGGCTACCAGCGCGACGGCAAGCCTATGGATACCACTGTGACCATTGGCGATCTGGACAAGGTGTTTACCGATCAACCGAACCAGACAGCCGATGCCGGCCCTGACGACCGAGGTGATGCCGGCGAGGCCAAGCTGGGCCTGGTTGTCCGGCAGGAGTCCGATTCAACCCTGGCCAAACTGCACATGCCTGGCGTGGTCATCCAGTCCGTCCGGTCGGGCTCGTTTGCCGATCTGCGCGGACTTGAGCCGGGCTTGATCATCACCCGCATCAACAAACAACCAACCGGCACCAAGGATCAGTACGATGCCGTAGTGAGCAAGTTGAAAGCGGGTGACGATGTAGTATTCGAAGTCATCGACCCACGCCATCCGGATAATGGAATCAGCTATCTGGGCGGTACTTTGGAGTAAGGAACTGAGCGCCGGTTGCAGGTTTCCGCAATCGGCGCTCGTACCTTTGCAAATTCCCCTTTTGTTCGTGCGTCGATTTTTCTATTGTCGCAATGCGAGACAAAGCGGTAAAATAAGAGCTAAATCGTAAGTAAATTCCGTTTTTCTAAGGTGGATCAGCGTGTCCTCATTCCGAGCGAAACTGGCCATTGCGCTTTCAGTTGCGCTGATTGCGTTACCGGCTTTTGCCACACGCACTCACCGGACTGCGGCCAGCGGTCATTCACGCACAACTCATAAGGCAGTGCCCAAATCGCACCGTCTCCACGGTCAGCAGTCGATTGAGCCGGCGCGCGTGACTGAAATTCAGCAGGCACTTATCCGCGAGCATTACCTGACGGCCGAAGCTAACGGCAAGTGGGATGCCACAACCGAAGCGGCCATGCAGAAGTATCAGGCCGACCAGGGATGGCAAACGAAGCTGATGCCTGATTCGCGCGCGATCAAGAAGCTTGGACTGGGCCCGGATTATTCAAACGCCATCAACGCCAAGAATGGCACCTTTACCGATCCTCCCCCGGTGAGCACGATTCCGCCGGTTCAAGCTGCGGGTTTTGCGCAGGCAGCCGGAGTAAATCACTGATCTGAGTAGCGATTTCGCACAACATATTCCTACCAATAAAACGGCCGCCCAAGGGCGGCCATTTTGCTTTGCCTTTTTGTTTTGCTCCTGTTAGAAACGAAACGCCGGCATCCCCTTAAGCAGAAATTCATACCTTGGCCGGAGCGTGTCCGGTCCGGAGGTAATCGTCGTGTCGAGGTGGATGAGCGAGTCGTTCGAATCGTACTTCGGCCAAACTGGAAGCCCGGGTCCGTTGGGATCACCCGTCTTTGCGAAGTTTGTCCAGTAGCTCATGAACTGGTCGCTCATGGTGCGGTCTTCCGTGCGAACTGTCTCGCCCGGCCGCGTGTCGAGAGTTCCGAAGACATATTCAATGTCGTCGGAGTGGAACGCGAAGGTGCCGGGGTGATACTTGCTGGGCAGCGCGCGCAACTCGAAGTGATAGCGATAAACCGGAGAATCGCCCGTTTTGCGGTGAGCTTCGAGCCACTTCCAGGTACTGAAGCCGATGAAGGAATCACCTCCATACGCGCCTGCCGAGTCGACAGCCTGCTCGTCGGTATCACCGGGATAAAGTTTGAGGAACTCTGGTGCGCGGTCCTTGAACATTCCCGCGGCCATACCTTTCCACTTTTCGGCTGTCATGCCGTTCCCCAGGAAGCTGCCTTCGTCGCGGTTCCAGCCGGCCAGCAATGGCACATGAGCCTGCTTGCCCGCAGCATAGGTGTCAGGGATCGGCTCAGTCAGGAACTTGCCGTCGATGTCTGGCGGAAAGCCGCCCTTTTTGGCCTTGGCTGCTTCGAGAATCTTGTCGGTCGGGAGCGCGCGCAGTTCGGAGAGCGACTTCACGCCCAGGGTAGCTTCCCAATCGTCGTCTTTCTTCAGTCGCGTGTCGAGAGTGTCGGTGGGAAGGACGTCGCTGAATGCACCGCCGCTTTCGCCAATTCCTTTTGAAAACAGCCCGCGTGCGGGTTGCGCTGCAAGCAGAGTGCTGACAGCAAAAGAGCCTGCGCTTTCACCAAAGATGGTGACATTGTCCGGGTCGCCGCCGAACTTCTTGATGTTATCTTTGACCCACTTGAGTCCGGCGACCATGTCCATCAGGGCGTAGTTCCCTGCCGACCCGCCGGCCTCTTTGGCCAGGTCGGACGTTGCGAGGAAGCCGAAGACGCCGAGGCGGTAGTTGATTGTAACCAGCACAACGCCCTTGGTGGGCAGGAAGTCGCCATTGTGGCGCGGCTCGTTGCTGCCGCCGCCCGAATAGCCGCCACCATGAATCCAATACATGACAGGCAGCTTGCTCTTGTCGGTCGCGTCGGCGGGCGTGTAGACATTCAGAAACAGGCAATCCTCGCTACCGCCGCTGTCCTGGAAGACCATGTCGTCAAACACGTGATTCTGTGCACAGTGGGCGCCGAACTTGGTGGCATCGCGGTCGCCTTTCCACTTGGCGGGTGGCTCGGGGGCCTTCCAACGCAGGTCGCCCACCGGGGGTGCGGCATAGGGCAACCCCAGGAATGCGTTTACTTTTCCGTTGTTGATTGCCTTGCCTTGCACCTTGCCTTGCTCGGTCTTGACCGACAGCGAATCGGCGTAGCCGGCTGAGGAAAATCCCAATACCAGCCCCGCGAATGTCAGGGCACACGTCATTTTCATTCCCACTTGCATCACAAAAATCCTCCGCGGAATACGTTATCAGGACGGGCGGGAGGTTGGCTGAGTTTCATGAATCGAATTCGCTGCGGAGCAACTGGCAGCCGAGAGATCCGCGAGACGATTTAGGAATTTGGAGTCCAATCACGCGATCCGCTCGTTCCCCGGCGCTGGTTTAACGGGAAATCAAATGGGAGACCATTTCTTCCGCAGGATCAGGACTGCCCGTTCTTCGTCGGCTAGGAAGTCTGCTATCCGGATCGCTTGGCTGCGAATGAGAGCTTCGGCTACAGCATTTCCGTCGTCGCAGCCTTTCCGCAGGACGACCTTGGGAGGGTGCCCTAAAGATACGGCGAGGTTCTGGAAGTCTGCATCCGCCGTAAGAATCGCAAATCCATTCGAGCAGGCGAATTCCCAGACCTGGCGATCCGGCTTTTGTCCTAAATCTACGGACCGGACGTGGATTGAGTCCGCAAATAAATCGTTTATCCGGTCCAGGAGCCGAGGAGATAGGTTCTCATCGAGAAGGAGCTTCACACCTCGACACGACGGCCCATCTTGACGGCAAAATCAAAAACAGCCTGAAAATCCTGTGGCTCAAGATCGGGGTAGTCCTCGAGAATTTGCTCCTGGGTTGCACCGGCCGCGAGCCAGCCGAGCACGTCCCACACGGTGATGCGCAGGCCGCGCATGCACGGCTGACCGGAGCGCTTGCCCGGCTCGATAGTGATGCGGGACTGCGTGGTGCTGGTTATGGTGAAATGATAACGCGATTCTTGATCCTACGGTAGCGTGCATCGCGCGAAATGGCCCCAGGTTTCAAGGAATCTCCGGTCCCAGCAGATCGGCCATCGTTTCCCTGCGGCGGATGAGCCGAGCCTTTGCTCCCTCAACCAGCACCTCGGCTGCACGCGGCCGCGTGTTGTAGTTCGAGCTTTGCGCCATACCGTAGGCGCCGGCATCGAGCAGCGCCACAAGGTCGCCCGGCTGCACTGGCGCAAGTTTCCGGTCACGCGCGAAAAAGTCCCCCGTCTCGCATACAGGTCCAACAACGTCCACGGTCCGAGGTCTTCCCGCACGAGGCCGCACCGGCACAATCTCGTGATGAGCCTGATAGAGAGCCGGTCGGATCAGATCGTTCATCGCGGCATCAGTGATCACAAAGGTTTTTTTGCCGTTACGCTTTACCTGAAGCACCCGCGCCACCAACGCCCCGGCCTGCGCCACGATGAACCGCCCCGGTTCCAGCAACAGCCGGCCATCGAAGCCCTGAAGCGCCTGCTCAAGCGCTGCGGTATATTCGGCAATTTTTGCCGCGGCATCAAATGCTCCGCCGTGGTAGTCGATGCCCAGGCCGCCACCGGCATCGATGGCCTTGAGGTGAATGCCTTCGTTCCCCAACTGGGTGACGAGCTTATAGACCCTCGCCATGGCTGCGCCAAACGGAGTTGCGGAACGAATCTGCGACCCGATGTGTACGCTGACGCCATACGGCTCAAGCCAGCGATTTCCCCCCACAGATTTGTAGATTCGCATGGCCTGACGAATGTCGATACCGAATTTGTGTTCGCGCAGGCCGGTGGAGATGTATGGATGCGTGTCGGCGAAGACGTCAGGGTTGACGCGAAGGGCGAAGCGCGCCTTGCGTTTCAGCTTTGCAGCGCGCGCGGCCAGCAGCGCCAACTCGGCCTCGCTCTCCACATTGAACTGAAGAATACCCGTCTCAAGCGCTAGATCGATCTCGGCCGCCGTTTTGCCTACACCAGAGAAGACCACACGCTCGACAGCCTCCGGCGCGCCAGCCTTCACACGTTCCAGTTCACCGCCCGAGACAATGTCGAACCCTGCGCCGAGGCCGGCCAGCAGCTTGAGAATTGCCAACGCGGAGTTGGCCTTCACCGCGTAACAGACCAGATGTTCCCTGCCCTCGAGCGAATGTTGAAACAAGCCTAGCCGCTCGGCAATCTGGTTGGCGGAGTACACGTAGAGCGGCGTGCCGAATTTCCGCGCCAGGGTTTCAAGCGACACCCGGTCACAGTGCAGTGCGCTCCCCGGTTTTGGGTGATGAAAAGGGCGAGAAGATGGGTTCGATTTCAAGGGGGCTTCCGAAGTTGAAGTGTCTTCTTGAGCCTACAGCACCGTCTTGGAATCATCCAGCCGGGCATTCCGGCTTACAAACCCTATGCTGCTCGCCTATGATGGAGTTCGTTCTCCCCATACCGTCTTGCAGGAATCCATAACCTACGAATGAAAATCTCATCCACAACAAAAGCCATACTCACGGACAGCCATTTCCTCGTCCCCGCGCTGGTGTTTTGCATCGGACTCGCGCTTCTCATCACGCTTCACTAAGGCAATCTCTTACTTGACGAAAAGGGTTCTTTAAGTTGAGCGCAACAAAAAGTGCAGCTTCGAGTTTTCGATCGGTACACGGGCTGGGCGTGGCCTGCGCACTTGCGGCTGGGGTATGGCTAGGGGGTGCGGAAGCTCCAACCAAGCTGGTCAACTCAGGCCTCTCGCCATTTGCAATCTCCCTCTGCATGGTTGCCGGTGTATTCACCGCGCGATGGACGGTTCCCACTTTGCTCAAGGGCACACGCTACGTCTTCGCAGACCTGTCACAGAACCGTCACCTGATTCTCAACGCCATCCTCGCTGGAATGCTTTGGGCCGTGGCCAATACGCTTACGGTTTTTGCCATTCGCGATGTCGGCCTGACCATCGCTTTTCCCCTGTGGAATACCAATTCCCTGGTCGGCATTTTTTGGGGTTGGCTCCTGTTTGGAGAGTTGAAAGGCGCCAGCGGAAAAAATATCGCAAAGGTGGTGCTGGGCGCGTTGGCCATTGTCGCGGCGGCAATCATGCTCGGCTTCAGCACCATTCACGGCAGCGGTCCTCACGCCTCTCATGCGGTTAGCGGCATACTCGCGGCTGCCGGAGCAAGCCTGATGTGGGGCACCATGTATGTCCCCTATCGCAAGGCCTATATCAGCGGCATGAATCCGCTGTCGTTTGTCACCGTTTTCACCATCGGAGAGTTGGTTACCTGCTTTGCACTGGTGCTCGCGCTCGATGGGGGAACAAAAGCAGCAATCTTTCATTCGCCGGAAACAAAGCACCTGATCTTCTGGCTTTTTCTCGGCGGATTTGTCTGGGTTATCGGCGATCTTTTTCAGCAATTCGCAACCAAGTACCTGGGCATCGGTCGCGCCATTCCGCTGTCGAACACAAACCAGCTCTGGGGTCTTGCCTGGGGCGCGTTGGTGTTTGGAGAACTGGCGCACGCGGACTGGCCGCACCGGCTGCTGGTTGTGGCCGGTTCGCTGGCGATGATCCTTGGTGCGCTGGCGTTAAGCACCGCGGTTGCTACGGAGCGTGAGCACGCTTCCACCAACCTGGCCCTGCTGCGCGAATGCTGTCGCTACGGGCTGAACTACGACCGTGTGCTGCTGGCTTACAGAGGCTCTCCATCGGCCGATGAAGGCGATAGCAGAAACGGGAGATCTTGGTGGGACTATGCGATCGTTGCATCGGCTGTCAGCGTCTTTGTCTACTTTGGAGTGAAGGCAAAGATCCCTTCGCTGGGCATGAATGTCAACTGGCTTTGGGTATTAATCGTGGCTCTCGTTGCGAGCGCTCTGCTTGCTGGTTGGGGACTCTGGAAGGCGACTCGTTTTTCGTAAATTTGGGGTGCACCCATTCCCTTTACAATGGCTGAATGGCGGAGCCGCAAAAGGTTGACCTGGTGGGCGTAGGCCTCAACGCCACTGACACGCTGATTCCTCTGACAACTTATCCGGCGCGCGGCTCCAAGGTCGAGTATCGACACGCTTCTGTTCTCCCCGGCGGGCAAGCAGCTACGACTGTAGTTGCCTGCCAGACCTGGGGTTTGAGCACACGTTATGTTGGAAAGCTGGGAGAAGACGATGCGGCCCGGCTTCATCGCGATGCATTTGCCAGCGCGGGAGTCGAGGCGCAACTCACTACCGTTCCCGGCGGCGCCAGCCCGCAGTCGCTGATCCTGGTCGACGAGGGCGGCGAACGAACCGTCCTTTGCCGCCGCGATGAACGGCTGTTATTGCAACCCAGCGACCTGCGCCGCGAATGGATCGTGAATGCTCGGGCACTGCATGTCGATGGCTACGAAACAGCCGCCGCCACTGTCGCAGCAGGTTGGGCGCGCGAGGCGGATATCCCTGTCATCGCGGATCTCGACGAACTTTATCAGGGCGTCGAAGAACTCATCGAGAAAGTCGACTACCTCATCGTGAGCCGAGACTTCCCTTGCCGGCTGATGGAAGACTCCAATCTCGAGAGCGCATTGCGGCGCATGCAACTCCGCTTCGGGTGCCGATTAACTGCGGCGACATTGGGCGAAGAAGGTGTGCTGGCATGGGATGGGAAACAGCTTCATCATCGCGCGGCCTATCGTGTTCCCGTAGTTGATACGACGGGAGCCGGGGACATTTTTCATGCTGGTTTTATTTACGGATTGCTGCGGGAATGGCCGCTCGATCGCCAGCTAGACTTCTCCTGCGCGGCAGCGGCGATCAATTGCATGGCCAGTGGAGCAAGGGGCGGCATTCAGTCTGTTCAGGCGATTGAAGACCTGATGGCTACGACGGCGCGGTACCAAAGCGTCTGCGATGTGCCTGCGGCAGACTGAATACTTGGGATTCAATCTGCCAATCGTTTTTCCGGAGGCACACGACAACGCCGACTGGGAACTGCTCCAAAGCTCGTGGCTAGTTTTGGTTGTTCTGGTCCTCGCGCCGATGCAGCGTGGGCGGCCCGTCGTCGCCATTCTTGTCGTCGGTCGCATTGGGGTCGGTGCTGGCCCGGCGCAGCGAGGGCTTCTTCGTATCCTTCGAGTCGGTGAGCCGGCGCTTGTTCTCGATCCGCGCCAGACGCGCCTTGATGTCGTCAAACTCCGAAGTCGTTACTGTGTACTCATCCCGTGCCGGGAGAATGCGCGCAATCTCTTCCTGCGAATGAAGAATGCGATCCGGAGTTTGTGGGTGGTCGGCGAAGGCCTTTGCCACCAAACCCGGCTTCCGCTTCTCCAGTGCCTGCACCTTCTCAAAGAAGCTGATGAATGCCTGCGGGTCATACCCGGCGCGGTACATATACTGCACGCCGAGGTAGTCTGCCTGTGCCTCAAAGTCGCGGGAGAACTTCAGGAACGTCATCGGCACCGCCAGACTGGCCGCCTCGTAGATGCCGTACCCAGTCCAGCCACCGATGAAGATCAGCGGGATTGTGCTCAACTGCGCGTAATTCATCCGCGTCTGTTCCCGAACGGCATGGTGGGCGCAAACGTGAGCCGTCTCGTGTGCCATGACGCCAGCCAGTTCCGCCTCTTCGTCCGCATTCAGAATTAGCCCTGAGTTTACATAGAAGAAGCCGCCTGGAAGCGCCATTGCATTGATTTCATCCGAATCAATGACCTTAATGGTGAACGGCACCTTGCAATCGGAATTCTTCACGATCGTCTGGCCAACACGGTTCACGTATTCCACCACGACCGGGTCGGTAATGAACTTGGTGCTCTTCTCGATTTCCATCGAGTACATCTTGCCCATCTTGATTTCGGTGTCGACTGAGTACCAGTTCCCCATGCCGCGGGCGCCGATGTCGCGATTCCCTACCGCGCTCACGTCGTCAATGCTACCCGCCTTTACGTTGACCTTCTGGCTGCCAACCTCGACCACTTTTTCCGGATGCACATCCGTAGCCGGGGTATCACCGCCCACCTCGGTCGTTCCGGGCGCAGGAGTCCCTGCAGGCGTGCTGGCAGGTGTGTCGCCGCCCGCCGAGGTCGTCCCTGGCGCAGGCTGAGCTGACGGAGTGGAGGGAGCCGTCGATGGAGCAGTTTGCCCCGCCGCCGGTGAAGTCTGTTTCGTGGGAGCTGCCGCGGGCGTATCTCCAGAAACCGGTGTAGTCCCAGGCGCCGGCTGGGCTTGGGGAGTACTAGCGGGCGTTGTGCTTGATCCGGTTGACTGCGCCCATAGTCCGGTGGACAGCGCCAGCGCCACTACCGCCAGCGACCCTGCTCTGAATCCTGCGAATGCCCTCTCCATGACCCGCCTCCACACGGCCGCCGAACACGCCGCTTCGCTCCATTGTTTAGACGCTAGTATCCTCCTCTTGGGCAACAACTGGGAAGAATAATTCGAAAACCCTTTCGCACCACCGGGTAAACCTTCGTTATCGGGCAGGAATTCCTACCTCGGTTACCCTTGCGCAATCTTCTTGGAGCTTCTATCCGTCTGAATTAAAGTGGAAAACACACCGAAGTGGGGAGGATTCTTGCGCCGGAACGTCCTGAACCTGGCAGTTCTAGCTTTCTGCTTTGTCATGCAGGGCCTCGCCCAGCCGTCTCATTCGCCTCCGCTTGGAGGTCTGTTCGGCGGCCATGCCCATGCCCGGCCAGCCCCGGCGAACGCCGAGAAAACCCCCGAAGTCACCTTGGACGCCTCCAACCTCGGGTCTCCGCTGGTCCTCGAAAAGGGCTGGCGTGTCGGCATCTCGGCCAACCCGGCGGCTGCGGCTCCGGACTTTGACGACAGCACATGGAACATTCGTGACGCCCAGGAGGCCATCGCCGACGTTCGCGACGAAGATCACATCGAAGGAGCCGACAAGCCTGCGTCCGATGATGACTCTCATCCTCACAGAGGTCACCCTTTCGCCTGGTTTCGGCTTCACATCAAGCTCGCACCCAACCACGGGCCCATGGCGCTGCTTGTCGAGTTGCCTGTCTCCCATAACACCTCCTTGTCTGCAGGATCTACGGGACCTGGCGTGGATGTATTCGCCAATGGACGGCAAATCCTGCCTGAGGGACCCCACGCCGACGACCCCCAACACTTCCAGCAAATCTCACGTATCTATAACCTGAACGTGCCTGCGGATGAGACGAGTCTTGTGCTAGTCGTGCGCACCATCTACATTCCCTTCGGCGACGCCGCGTATACCGCTTTCTTTTCGAACCGCACCCTGCATCTGGGAAACCGCGAGGACCTGGATCACAGGCTTGAGATTTGGAGCACCCATGGCCTGTTTGAACGCCTGCCAAGGGTCGTGAATTCCATCCTGCTGCTCGTGCTTGCGCTGTTTCTGCTGGCGCTTTACTTCACCCAGAAAGGGCATGTTGAATACCTTTGGCTAGCTCTTCATGAGCTGGTTCTTGCGCCACTCGGATTCGTGGAACTGGCAGGAAGCTCCGCCCATTTGGACACCCTCTGGTACGTTGCGACCCTTGTGCAGCTGGTCTTCATCTCGGCCTATCTCTACTTTGAATTCCTGATTGCCTTTCTCTCGCTGCGCCGCAGATGGTATATCAAACTGCTGCGCTATTCGTCGCCTTTGCTTGCTGGAGTCGGCCCGGTATTCCTCTTCGTGGGCCACGGTTCAGGGGCCTGGATTCCCCTTGCCATCATCGGCATCCTGAGCCTGTTTTGGCTCATCGGTTGGATGATCTTCATCTTTCTGACTCTCATCATTGCCACCATGCGACGGAATTTTGAGGCTGGCCTGCTTCTCATTCCCCTCATCCTCGACCTGATTGGAATCGTCGAGCCGATCGTCACCGGCGGCATGAACCAGTTCGGTGCGCACGCCTATCGTTCACCGCTCACAATTCAGGCTGGTCCGGTCCCGATTCACTTTGCAGCAATCGCGGATTTCATCGGCATCCTGGCCATCGTCACCATCATCTTCATCCGCTTCCTCCGCGTGCAGCGCGATCAAGAGCGCGTCTCCAGCGAACTGGCCGCCGCCCGCAGCGTTCAGGAGCTGATGATTCCGCAGGAAAAGATTCAGACCCCTGGCTTTGAAGTCGACTCCATCTATACGCCCGCAAACGAGGTCGGTGGCGACTTTTTCCATGTCCAGCCTATTGAAGACGGAGGCCTGCTCGTCATCATCGGCGACGTAGCCGGCAAGGGCCTCAAAGCCGCCATGAACGTTTCCATGCTCATGGGCGCTCTTCGCCGCACGCCGGAACGCAGCCCGGCGAAGATTCTCGAATCGCTCAATCGGGTTCTCGCCGGCAGCGAGAGCTTCACCACTTGCCAGGCTGCCTGGTTCGGCGCCAACGGAGAGCTCGTTCTCGCCAATGCCGGCCACTTGCCACCCTATCTCAATAGTCAGGAAATCACTTTGCCCGGTGGCTTGCCGCTTGGGGTTTTGGCTGACAACATCTACGAAGAAGTCCGCCTCTATCTGCACCCCGGCGACCGCATCCTCCTCATGTCCGACGGAGTGGTTGAAGCCCGCCAACCCTCCGGCGAGCTCTTCGGATTTGAGCGTGTCCACAACCTCACCGGCCAATCCGCCTTCTACATAGCCGACGCCGCCAAAGCATTCGGCCAGGAAGACGACATCACCATCCTGACCATCCGCCGATTAGCCCAAGCCATGGCCGCATAAGCCAGTCCGCTCCATGGCCAACATCGAGAATTGGCAAATAGTGGACCATTCCTCGACGATTGCCCGAGGGTTGGTCGCGATTTAGGCGCAACCCCATTCCCGGACCCTGGGGCGTTTTTCAGGGCTAACTGAAGTCGATCACTCGAACCGCATCTTCTCTCACCTATGAGACGTGTCCAAGTGTGTCATCCAGCCAGTCATAGATTCGGCCAAAAGCCAGTCTCTGAGCACCCACCTGGCAATGGGCTCCGGCACCCTCAGCGGTTGTAAAGCGCATGAATGTTTTGGGACAGGTGAGGTGTTCGTAGAGTTCTTCGGGCTGCCCCTTGAAGAACATGTCTTCTTCTGCGTCAAGGACCAGCGTAGGGCAGGAAATCTGTTCAGCGATGCCGTTCCGGAGATGGTATTCGAGCGTTGCCGCAACATACGCGCGTGGCGATGAAGTGCCGGTGACGAACATACCATGCGTCAATGCCCATGCGGCTATAGGAGAAGTTTTGATGATTTCCTCCAGCCTCCGGTCAAGCTCCGGAGCCTCTTTTGCTCTTGCGGCCGCTTCAACGGCCGCTCTTTGGCCGGAAGGGATGGGTCCAAGATTCGCGACGCCGTAGTCGTAGACGCCGTCGTTGGCGATAAGAGCCGAGATGCGTTTCTCGAAGGCGGCAGCGCGGGGTGCGAGATACCCGCCGAGGCTTACGCCCATGAGGGCGATCTTTTGAGGATCGACGCCGGGAAGCGTGAGGGAGAAATCAACGACTGGAGTGACAATGTTCTCCCAATCGGGCCGGAAGGGCAGACGCTCACGATGGATGGGGCCATACTGGCCAGGACCGTCGAACGCAAGGACGTTATAGCCGCGCTCGATACCGGCGCGTGCCCCTTCGCCATGCAGCTCTTCGGCGGAACCGTCAAAGCCGGAGTGCATGATAAAAAGCGAACGCTTTGCGTCGGATTCATCCACCCGATGGAAGTAGCCAGGCAGAGTTGTGTTTCCGTAAGGGATCTCGACAGGAAGGATCGGCGGATCGTAAAGCGCACAGCACGCTTGATAGGCTTGAATAGATTTTTTGTAAGCACTGTAAATGCGCAGATCTTCTGGATTGCCGTGGAGGAAGAACTCTGAGCTTCGGAAGTAGGTGGTCGCACGCAGGTAGCTATCGCGCGCACTGATGCGGTGGCCGGCAGCGAGCTGGGCCTCGGCCTCCGCGAACACACGTTCGGCAGTCGCGTTCCACTCGTTGTACCAGCTGTCGTTGTCGCCGGAAGTAATGCGGTTAACGGTCGCCATAACCTCGCCGAACTCGCTGGCGCCGTAGCTGCTAGCTCCAAATGCGCGCTTGGTCTCGTACCAGAACTGCACATTTTCAGGGAAAAAGGGGTAGTTGGCGTGCTCGGGCATCGAGGTCTCCAATCATTCTCAAACTCCTCCATTATGCCCGGCAATATTCAGTCTTGATAAGTCGGCAAGGACAACATCCCAACCAAGGTGTCGCGTCCCGTAAGGCACGCGGTGAACCTCCCCTCCATTCTGACAGGCGGCCCATGTCCGATTACCACTGAATGATTGGATGCCCGAGGGCCCCTCGCTTTTGGGGACTCGTGTCACTGCCAGCCCAAAACAAGATTCCCCGAACGCTCCCTTCCCGTAGGGAAAGGTCGAGAATAGCCCCGGGTAGAGTCCGCCCCAGCGGACGGCACCCGGGGACAACATCCCAACCAAGGTGTCGCGTCCCGTAGGGCACGCGGTGAACCTCCCCCCTTTCTGACAGGCGGCCCATGTCCGATTACCACT
>Ga0302320_10014734_pt1 | contig 16141 bp, 12 predicted proteins | sample Bog_T0_3_FD_202130 | JGI IMG/M metagenome (GOLD analysis project Ga0302320, IMG submission 202130) | Peat permafrost microbial communities from Stordalen Mire near Abisko, Sweden - Bog_T0_3 | ecosystem: Environmental > Terrestrial > Soil > Wetlands > Peat | place: Sweden: Abisko, Stordalen Mire... | reverse complement strand
GGCATATTGAAAGACGTAGAACGCATTGTAAAAGTGCGGGATGAAGCTCCATTCCACCGTGTACAGGTCGTCGATCTTCATCACCCCTTCCGCATCACCATGATAGCGCTTCAAGATCGTTGCATAGAGCTGAGTGAATTTTGCTCCGGAGAGCGGCTCGCCGCGATCCACGATCGCATGGGCGTCGCGCTCGAACTCCGCGAACATGGCCTGACGGAAAAAGGTCCCGCGCAACGATTCGAGGGCCGACCCCAAATACAATATCCGCTCATCATCGGTTTTCGCGACTTTCAACATGTGATCGAGCAACAGCTGCTCGTTGCAGGTGGAGGCGATCTCGGCGATGAAAATAGGGTACCCGGCATAAACAAAGGGCTGGGCGGCATCCGCCAGTCGGGTATGCATCGCGTGGCCAAATTCATGCGCAAAAGTCGATGCCGACTGATACGTATCATCGTGGTTCAGCAACAGATAGGGATGCACGTCGTACGCGTATCCTGCCATGTAGCCGCCGGACGCCTTGTGGGGCCGCGGGTAGAAATCAACCCAGCGGTTATCGAACGCGCTTCGCATCTCGCGAACATAGGCGTCGCCCAGCGGCTTGACCGCTTCGAGCGTCAGTTTTTCGGACACTTCCGGCGTGTAAGACGCAGGCGAATGCACCAACGGCGGATAAATGTCGTAGTAGCGCATGTCGGCGACTCCGAGCAGCCGGGCGCGCAGACGCATGTAGCGATGCAGGGTCGGCAAGCCGAGATTTACCTGCTCGATAAGCGTTTGATAGACAGTCGCCGGAATCCGGTCATCGTCGAGCTTGGCGGTGAGCGAATCCGGATAGTGGCGCACGCTGGCGTTTACCTGATCCTTTTGCATGGACTTGTAGAGCAACATTCCCAAGGTGCCCTCGAAGCGTTTCTGTGCCGCCCAAAACTCATCGAAAACGAGCTTGCGGTCGGCGCGGTTTTCCACCTGTCTATAGGTTTCGTATCCGGAATCATCGAGTCTCGCCTCGGTGCCATCCGAGAGTTTCACGGTCGGGCGCGTCAGTTCGGCATTCCGGAACAGCGAGTCCGTGGCCTCGGCCGTGTCACCAATCAGACTGAATGTCGCGATGAGCGACTCGCCTTCCTTGTTGAGCGTGTGAGGGGCCGCGCGCTCAATGTCGTCGAGATAATGCCGATACATCGCGAGTCCAGGATTGTCCCGGAGCAGAGCTTGCACGGCTTCGGCGCCTAGCTCGAGCAACTCAGGCCGCAGAAAAGCAGTTTGCTCCTGGAAATGACCGCGCAAAACCGAAGCGCGTTGCATGCGTTCGGTTCCGGCCGGATCGCTGGTGTCATCGTCGCGCCGTAAACTGGCATAGACGAACAGGCGGTACAAGCGTTTGGTCGCCGCGATATAAAGATCGAGACACTGCTTGAGGCGATCCGCGCCGGACTTTAATTGTCCCTGACAGGCGGTGACTTGCGAGATATCGGCGTCGAGTTGTTTGCTATCGGCATCCCACGCAGCGGTCGACGCATAAAGGTCGTTCAAATTCCATCGGTACCGCAGATCCTCTGCGTGGACAGCGCCCGCCAGCGTCATCGCAAACAAAATAAAACATCGGATTTTGTTCATGCACTTAAACTCCACTGTGCACCGGTCAGCCGGCTCGAACCCGGATGCGAACTGTGATCAGGGCTTGTCGAGCACGTAATCTTCGGCAGTAAACGCCGGTGCCGAGATTGCGAAAAAAATGAGAGTGCTGCTTGGGTCAGCTTCGATGGAATGCCGCTTCTGCGCGGGTATGAAAACCGTCGAACCTGCAACAACTGGGATGTTGTTCGCGTCCAGATGGACGTGGCCCGAACCGTTTGTAACCAGGAATACTTCCTGCGACAGCCGATTGTAGCTTGTACCGGAGCTACTCCCGGGAGCGAGAGTAAATTGCGCAACGCTGAGCTTCGAAGAGTGCGCTGCTTTTGCCTGCAGGCCGACGAGTTCCTGTAGCCGCACGCCGGGCGATGCGGTCTGAACTTCGACTTCGGTGGAGGCAAAGGCGATCGCATTCTGCGCTTCGGGTTTGGCCGCGCCTGCAGGTTCGGCCTTGCCGGTGGCGAATTCGACTCGTGTCAGACGTTCGATGTCTTTCGCAAACGCCGGATACTCGCGTTGCAGTTGGTCGCGATAGCCCATTTGAAAGTCCGCATTGTCGAACGCCGGCGAGAGTTGATCGGCTACAAAGGAATACGTCCCAGCGGCTGTGGAGCGCGGCGCCGAACCCTGCCAGACGCCGCGCGGAACCGTGAATTGGCGCAGCTCGCCCGCCAGCACGTTGGCACCCAGGGTTACCTTCTTCCCATGCCCATCGGGATACAGCAGCAGCAAATCGATCGGCGATCCATCGTAGAAGTGCCAAACCTCGTCCGTCTGCAGTCGATGCAGCGCAGAAAAATCCCGCGGCGTCTCGAGGACGACGATCGCGCTGCCGGCGGCGTGTGCCCGTCCGCCGTAGCGCTCGGGAAGGGCAGCGCCTTCCAGGCTGTCTTCACTGGTGTAAGTGAGGCTAAACCAAGCCCCCTCGAGCGGGATCGGTTGCATGTGGTAATGCCGAATCAGCTTGCCCGCCATGCCGTTCGGCACGACAGTCGCGGCATTGGCAGACGCCGCGAGTGCCAAGCATCCGGCGGTCAGGACTGCTGATCTGCCCATGCCCATCCCGTGATCAGCCAACCGGAAGAGCCCTTGTGCAAGCTCATGGTCACGACCGCAGTGGTCTTGATCGGTTTTCCCGCTTTGCTGTAAGTGAAAGTGACGGGAACGACGAGATAGGCATAGCCTGACTCGACGTCGAAATGCTTGCGCTTGCCGAGGGTGACATTTGCGTCGATCAGCGTTTGCTTCGCAGAAAACGCCTGGTAGGCATTCAGCCACTTGGCGCAGCTTTGCCAAACGTGCGGCGGGATATCGTCGATCACGACTGCGTCGTCGGCGCAGGTCGCCACCATCGCCTTGAAGTCGCCCTTGTTGAAGCCGTCCACCCATTTGTTTACGGCGTCCATTGCGGCGCTGTTCTCGGAAGCCCATGCCGAGCCGCATGCCAGAACGGTCGCGACCAGCGCGAGCAGTACGATTTTCATGGTATTCACCCCGGCTTGGATGTCTTGTTGGAGCTGAATCTAGCGCACAAATGCTGGGCGTACAATGAGACTACTCGATCAGCAGCGGCAGTCTTACCAAGAACCGAGTACCGTGCGCCTTGTCGGACGTGACGCTGATCGTGCCGCCGTGAGCGCGAACGATTTGCGGACCTATGTGCACACCCATGCCGAGTCCCTGGTGCTCGCCGCTGTGGCCTGACACCAGAACAGATCGAAGATTTTTTCGGATCGCCTCGGCCGAGATTTCCACCGGTCGAGCACAACCTCGCGTATATCGGCAGCCGCCGAGACCTTAAGGGGCTCTTCGCAGAACCGTGAACGAGTGCATTGGCAATGGGGTTGGAGGCCAACTGCTGAATTCTTCCGACCTCGCATCGTTGCGCCCTAGCGACGTTGACGTCGAGAACAATCTCGGTACAAGAACTCGTCCTCTCAACGTGTCCGGTGGCCGTCGAACAGAACGATGTCTCGAATCGAGCGACTCCGCGATGCGACGCTCACCTGCCGAGAGTCGTTAACAATTGTTATAATGGGCGATCGCTGAGCGCCGGCATCGACCAGCCGCACGCATTGCAATTCTTAACATTTGCAATTAGATCTTACGATTCTTGGCGCTATATTCGAAGTACCGTAGTTTCCGATCCTGAGCATGGAGTGACCTATGCGGATTCTCAAGCGCGATATGAATGTCCAGCTATCCCAAGAAAGCCTTTCGGTAAGATCGACTACCCGCGGCGAGCCTCGGACGACAAGCCGGGAACCCGAATCGGAGGCCGCTCGCCCGACGTCGGTGCTCGAGCAATTGAGCGCCGCGGCGCGGGACGCACTCGAAGCGTTTCCAAAGAACACAAACTGACTCGGACAAGGTGGCGCGGGCGCCTACATAAAGTGAGCAGGCGGCTGGACTGCCCCCGAATTTTGCAAACTGGGGGAATCCAGAAGCTGTCAGGTGCGCTCGCTGCCGGTTGCGGCCCTGCGGGCGAAAAATGCGGCGCACAATCCGCATTTCGCCACCCAACTGGGCGAGATCCCATCCTCCCGAACGACCTCGGCCTTGACATGAAGACGCCATCCGATATCAACTGCGCTCCGTCGGAAGTGAGGCGTTCGCGGTCAAGGAGTCATGATGAGCATTTTTGCAAGCATTTTGAGCAAACTCGGTTTCGGTACTGCCAAAGCCGCAGCACCCTCACCAACACCGGCACCCGCCGCCGCACCGGCCGCTCCGGCGCCTGCACCGGCCGCGCCCGCGCCCATCAGCGTCGTCGACGTCGTGGGTCAGCTTGAAGCGCTTGCCGCGAAGAATCCCGAGAAATTGAACTGGCGCGTATCGATCGTCGATCTCATGAAACTGCTCGGACTCGACAGCAGCTTCGGCGCACGCAAGCAGCTCGCCACCGAGCTCGGTTGTCCGGCCGACAAGATGGCGGACTCGGCGCAGATGAATATGTGGCTGCATCAGACGGTGTTGCAGAAGCTGGCTGACAATGGCGGCAATATTCCGGCGGACCTGCTGCACTGAAGCGACGCCTCGACTTCAAACTCGAGGCGACTGCCTCGGGTTCGATGGCACGGGCGGCGCGTTTCAAGACTCCGCACAATGAGGTTCTGACACCCACCTTCATGCCGGTCGGAACGCATGCCGCGGTCCGATCGCAGCGGCGCGAAGACCTTCTCGATAGCGGCGTCCAAGTGTTGCTCGCCAACACCTATCATCTTCTGCTGCGCCCGGGAATCGAAATCTTCGAAAAATTCGGCGGCATTCACGGCTTCATGAACTGGCCGCGATCGGTGCTGACGGATTCCGGCGGCTTCCAGATATTTTCCCTGCCCGGCAATCGCACCTTGCACGAGGAGCACGCCGAGTTCAAAAGCTACGTCGACAACACGGTTGTCCGCCTCAGTCCCGAGCGCAGCATCGCGACGCAAAAGTCGATCGGCTCCGACATCATGATGGTGCTCGATCAATGCGTACCGTCGACCGTGGAGCACAGCGTGGCGCGCGCTGCCATGCAAGTGACTCACCGTTGGGCGCGCCGCAGCTTGGATGCACGCGGCGATTCGGCGCAGGCGCTATTCGGCATCGTCCAAGGCGCGGCCTATCCGGATCTACGAATTCAGAGCGCTCGTGCCGTCACCGACATGCCGTTCGACGGTTACGCGATCGGTGGGCTTGCGGTGGGTGAGAGCAGCGCGCAGCGCGAGGAATGCACGGCGACCGTCACCGAACTGCTACCCGCCGACCAGCCGCGCTATTTGATGGGTGTCGGCACCACGCGCGATCTGCTCGAGGCTGTGCATCGGGGGGTCGACATGTTCGACTGCATTTTGCCAACATCCTTGGCCCGGCAAGGCGTGGCGTTTACCAGCCTCGGGCGGCGCGACCTGCGGCGCGGCGCCTATCGCGGGATGGAGGGACCGCTCGATCCTGCCTGTCAGTGTTATACCTGCAAGACTTACTCGATCGCCTACTTGTTTCATCTGCAGCGCGTGCATGAGAGTGCCGGCTGGCAGTTCCTGAGTTTGCACAATGTGCACTTTTATATGCAGCTGATGCGCAGCATGCGCGAGCACATTTTGGCGGATACCTGGTTGCCGTTCTATCAGGCGCAACGCGAATTGCTCGATGCGCGCGACAGCTACGGTAAGCCCGTCACGCATGTCACGCGCGCCGCCCGCCGCCGACGCGAGCTGCAACGCGGCCGCTACGAGGTGATCGTCCGCGACGAGGTGGGATCCATTCGCGATATGACTTCCGGCGAAGTGATGCACTCGATCAACGATCCGGCGGCGGAGGCTCGTGCGCTGTATGTCGAGCAGTCGCGATTGATCGAACGCCTTGCCGCAGCTGCAGACGCGCCGTTGGTCGTCTGGGATGTGGGACTGGGCGCCGCCGCCAATGCCATGACGGCGATTCTCGCGGCTGAAGCCGCCGCCGCGGCGCGGCGCAAGCTGATCATCGTGAGCTTCGAGAACGACCTGGATTCGTTGCAACTGGCGCTCGATCATGTGCGATGGTTCAAGCATCTGCGGCATGCGGCGCCACGCGCATTGTTGGCGCAAGGCCGCTGGGTCAATGCCGCCGCCAACATCGAATGGCAGCTTGAGGCCGGCGATTTCGCGACTCGAAAATTTGATGCGCTGCCGCCCGATATCGTCTTCTTCGATCCGTTTTCGTTGAAGACGGATGCGTCGCTGTGGACGCTGGCTTCATTTCGCGAATTGGCCGGAGTGTGCGCGCACAAGCCCGTAGAATTGTTTACCTATACTTATTCGACCAGCGTTCGTGCGGCTATGTTGGCCGCCGGATTCTTCGTTGCCAAGGGGCGCGGAATGGGACCGAAGCCGGAAACCACCATCGCCTTGTCGCCGAGCGCGGCAAGCATGCGTCATTCGCACGAACTGCTTGGTGAAGAATGGCTCGGGCGCTGGAGTCGCAGCGATGCGCAGGCACCTTTCGGCTCCACTGACGCCGATTCGTGGCATGCCGCGGTGACCGGGCATCCACAGTTCGCGGCGAGTTAAGACTTTTCCATGAGCGCCATGATCTCGGCGCGCGCGCCCTGGCTGTGCAGGGGCAGGGCGAGTACATCGCCGGAACGTGCCCAGTCGAGCGCGCAACGGGCGGCTTCGGCCTCGGTGTCGCGAACCGCCAGCGCGGATTCCGACATTCCCCGGCGCAGCAACTCGGCCAGCAGGATGCGCGGGATCTCTCCAGGCGCGCGGCCGCGCAATTGCGCTTCGTTTTCCTTGACGACCACGAGGTCGGGTTGAAATTCGGCGGCGACGCGCGCCAATTCCTCGATGTCGGCATCGTTGCGGTTGCCGGCGTGACCCAAGAGTAGGCCTAAGCGACCATTGGTACCGCGCAGATGCTCGGCTACACGCAAAAATCCGCGCAGGCCGTCCGGATTGTGTGCGTAATCGATCAGTACACACACGCCGTGGCGATCGAAGCGCATCAGACGTCCGGGATTGTCTTGGACGCGCGTGCCGAAGCGTGCGAAGACGGAGGCAATGGTCGCCGCTGGAATTCCGAGTGCTGCCGCGCCGAGCGCAGCGGCGGCCATATTGGCAATGTTGTAGGCCGCGATGCCATCGACCGATAACGGTAGGGCGTCGATCTGTCCGAGATCGTGGTCCATGCCGTCGTACGTCAGGCTTAGCCTCCCCGCGCGCACCCCAGAGGTGGCTGCACCGCGCAACCGCGCTTCACGCAGCAGGGCGTGGTCGGCGTCCTGCGCGAACCAGCCGACGGCCGGGCAGCGACCGAAGCGGTCCACGAGGCCATCGACGCGCGCCCGCAACTGCGCATCATCGGCGTTCAGCACCAATAAGCCGCCCGGGGACACGATGCCGGCGACCGCGAGTTTTACATCCGCCAAGGCTGCGAGGTCGTCGATGCCGTATTCGCCAAAATGGTCTGCGCTCACATTCGTCACCACCGCCACGCGCGCCCGCGACACGGCGATTCCGCGCCGCAGGATGCCGCCGCGCGCGGTCTCGAGGATGGCCGCCTGCGCACGGCGCTCGCGCAACACCAGGCGTGCGCCGGCGGGCCCGGAATAATCGCCGGTGGCGAGTGCCTCATCATCGAGAAACACGCCATCGGTGCAATTGAACCCTGCATGCCAGCCGTGAGCTCGGGCACAGGCGGCGAGCAGCCGCACCGTCGTGGTCTTGCCGTTGGAGCCCGTGACGATCGCCGTCGGAATGTCGGTGAGCTGGTCCCAGGGTAGTTCGGCGGGGTCGGGCAGCGCGCTCAAGGGATAACTGCGTCCGCCCGCGCCCGCGCCCAGGGTCAGTTCGGTTTCGTCGAGCACATACGGCAGGCCACGAAGCGCCGCGGCCCCGAGCAGCGCCCGCAGCTGCGGCCGCGCTTCTGCGGCGGCGAGGCGTGCAAAGCGCTCAAGCGCCGCGGAGTCATCGAGCGCCGGGAGCGCGTCAGGATCCGGTGTTGCGCCATCCTCCAAGGCGTCGAGCGCGACTGAGACGAGTGCGTCTTCAAGACTGCGGCGACGTTCAGGATTGCGCTCGACCAAGGTGGCGCACAGCGCCCACTCGTTGATCTCGGTTGCCAGGAACAATTGATCGACGGCGGCTGTGATAGCGAGCGAGATTGCGCCTGCGTGCCGACGCACTATCGTACGCGGAGTGCCCCATCCGAGGCGCGCGGCGGCGCGTTCGACTCGCCTACGCCATCCTAAGAGCAGTGGCTCATCGATCTCGCCTAACGCTTCGAGCACGGCGCCGGTGCACGCAAAGAACAGATTGCCCCCCGTGAGGCGCCGGGAATCCTCAAATGGTAACGCGGGCGGAACGTTCAGTCCTCGCCCTCCGGCGCCATGCGAATTCCGCGCTCATCGCGGATGATTCCTTCAAGACTGAGGTTGGGCGTCATCGCCTCGGCAGGCGCCATCGATCCGTTACTCTTTGGCTCGGCGGCGCCCGCACGGGGCAGAGTGGTTAGCGGCGCCGGCGCCACCGGCTGCGGCACCGCCGCGCCGACCGGTTTGAATTTGGTGATTTGTTTCCAGGAGCGCACCAGGGCATCGGCAAAAATCAGCACCAGGTCTCCGGGTTGGCCCATCGATAGCGCCGCGTCGATGGCTTCCTGTTCGTCGGGAATCACGGAAATTGCGCTCTCGGGTACGCCTGCCGCGCGCAAAGCCTGTGCCTGGATGCGCGGCACTTCGTCCGGAGCACGATTGCGCAGCGTGTCATCGCGACGGCAAATATAGTGATCGAAGCGCCCGGCGACGGCGTTGGCGATCGCCACCAAGTCCTCATCGCGCCGGTCGCCGGGGCCGGCCAACACGACGATGCGCCGCCCGGTGACATCGAGACGCGTTGCCAGATCCGCCAGCATGCCGACGGCGTGCGCGTTATGCCCATAGTCGAACAGCACCTTGAACGGGTGCTCGTTGAAGATGTTCATGCGGCCCGGCGCTTGGTAAAACGTCGAGTCGAAAGTGCGCAGCCCCTGGCGAATGGGTTCCAATTTGATGCCCAGCGAGAACGCCATCGCCGCGGCAAACATGGCGTTCTGCACGTTGTGCGTCGCGCGCCCTTCGAGGGTTGCCGGAATCAAGTGAGTCCAGAGCAATGGAATATGGCTGCCGCGATCGTACAGGGTCATCATCTGACCGTTCACGCCGGCTTCGAGCGCGCAGGCCCTGCCGCCCGCGCGGATGTGCTCGCGCACCAGCGTGTGCTGCGGGTTCATGGTCACGTAGCAAATATTCTTGGCTTCGGTGTAGCCCGACATCTTCAGCACCAGCGGGTCATCGGCGTTCAACACGGCGCAGTCCGTCGCGACTTCGACCACGATGCGCTTGAGTTCGGCGAGTTGTTCCAGCGTGTCGATGCCCTTTAAACCCAAGTGATCTGACTGGACGTTGAGCACGGCGCCGACGTTGATTTCGCGAACGCCCATGCCGGCGCGCAGCAGCCCGCCCCGCGCAGTCTCCAGGATGGCGATATCGATCTGCGGATCGGCAAGCACCATGCGCGCCGAGACCGGACCCGTCATGTCGCCTTGCACGGTGCGTTGCCCGTCGATATAAACCCCGTCCGTGGTGGTCAATCCCGGCGTGTAGCCGCTCATCTTGGTCAGATGCGCGAGCATGCGGGCGGTGGTGGTCTTGCCGTTGGTGCCGGTGACGGCGGCGATTGGCACGCGCGAAGCGACTCCGGGCGGGAACAACATGCCGACCACCGGCGCCGCGACGTCCCGTCCCTTGCCTTCGCTCGGCGCGACGTGCATGCGAAAGCCAGGTGCCGCGTTCACTTCGCAGATGCCGCCGCCGATGGTGCGGTAGCTTTCGGTGATGTTTTTGGAGAGAAAATCCACGCCGCCCACATCGAGGCCGATGGCCCGCACGGCACGCTCCGCCATTTCGCGGTTATCCGGATGAATGACGTCCGTGACGTCGGTGGCGGTGCCGCCCGTGGAGAGATTCGCGGTCGAGCGTAGGTACACCACTTCGCCAGCCTTCGGCACCGAGTCGGGGCTCATCGCCACGCGCTCGAGCATTTTGTGCGCTTGGGCATCGAGTTCGAGACGCGTCAGGACCTTCTCGTGGCCGACGCCGCGCCGCGGATCCTGGTTCACGATGTCGATCAGCTGCGTGATGCTGCGTTCCCCGTCGCCGACGACATGTCCGGGCGTGCGGCGAGTCGCCGCGACCAGCTCGCCGTTCACCACCAGCAGCCGATGGTCGTCGCCTTCCAAGAAGGTCTCGACGATGACCGAGCGCGAGTGTTCGCGAGCCACCGTGTAACCCTGCGCCACTTCCTCATCCGTCGTGAGCCGGATGGAGATGCCGCGGCCGTGATTGCCGTTGTAGGGTTTGGTCACCACCGGGAATCCGACGCGGTGCGCCGCGCGCACGGCTTGTGCCTCGCTTTGCACCAATTCTTGCTTCGGCACGGGCAGGCCAAGTGTGGCTAAAATCTTGTTGGTTTCCTCCTTGTCGCTGGCGAGTTCGACCGCAATGTGCGACGTGCGGCTGGTGACCGTCGCCTGAATCCGTTGTTGGAACTTGCCGTGGCCCAACTGCACCAGCGATTGGTCGTTCAGGCGCAGCCACGGGATCCCGTGATTTTCGGCTGCGCGCACCAACGCCGCCGTCGATGGGCCGAGCGCACGGCGCTGGGCAAAGCGGATGAACTCATCACGCGCTTCCTGCCACACCCAACCCTCGGGCACCGAGTCGGCTGGGCGGATGGAGGCCGGCAGCAGGGAACAGAGCAGCCGCATTCCCAAGTCGCCGGCCGCGATGCCTTCATCGCGCTGCGCATACTCGTAAATCACGGTGTAGACCCCGGGCGGACCGGCGCTTCGGGTCTTGCCGAACGTCACTTCCTCGCCCGCCATGTTCTGTAGTTCGATGGCCACATGCTCCAGAACGTGGCCGAGCCAGGTACCGTCATCCTCGCGCATCCGCCGATAGAAACCACCCGGCTCCTTATAGGAGCAGCCGTGTTCGGCGAGGCCGGGCAGGGCGGCGGCCAAGGCATCGACGAATGGGGCCCCCAACCGACCGGTCGGCCAGGCCTCGAGGGCGCCCAAATCGAGTTCGAGTCGGATGACGGGAAAACGCGCGTACAGCGAAGGGCCTACATAGACGGAACGATCGAGAATACGCATGGGGCGTTGCTCCGCCGCGCTGATGCGGCCGTCGATTATTGTTTGGCCAAGACCAATCCGCCTGCCGAAGCGTGGCGGGTATGCAAGTTGAATGTCGCACCGGCGACCAGAATGTGCAACTTGAGCCCAAGCATGCACACCGGCTGACCTTCGCCAACATCGCCGATGGACGAAAAGCTGACCTCCGAGGCGTCGACGACGGTCACGCCGCCGCTGCCCTCAATCTCAAGCGTCTCATCCGGGCCGATAAACGCGGCGGTGTCTTCATCGAGGCCTATGCCGATCGCGAAGGGATTGTAGGCGAGGGCAGTGATCAGGCGCCCGAGACGGTCTCGCTGGCGAAAGTGTTGATCGATGATGAATCGATTGGTGAGTCCGAGTCCGGGCGCGAGACGCACGCTGCCCGAGATCACCGAGGAGCCCTCGTCGCCGAATGCGATCATGTGCTCGCTTAAAATGCTCGCGCCCGCACTGGTGCCGCCGACGGTCACGCCGCGGGCGTTGCGTGCGCGAATCAGTTTCGCCACCGGCGTGCCGCCGAGCAGCGTCGTCAGCCGCAGTTGATTACCGCCAGTGAAGAAAATGCCGCTGGCTTCTTCGATCCGTTTCAGACGCCCCGGTTCCTGGCAGTCGCGGCGCGTGTCGAAATCCATCACCGTGACGTGCGCCGCGCCCAGGCCATAGAAGAGCTTTTCGTAGCGCGGTCCAGTCTCGTGCATGCGGCTGGCCGTCGGGATCACGACGATATCGGCATCCGCGCCGCCCGATACCCGCACGAATCGCTCCAGGATGTGGCGATCGTTCTCCTTATTTTCAGCGCCGCCAATCGGCACGATCCAACCGCGAGTCTCGCCCTCGGGAATTCTACTTGGCATTAACGGCAGCGCCTCCTCGAGCGCAAGAACAGACCCGAATTGTGACCGTTTGCGCGCCGTCTGTCGCGGAATCACGATTTTAGGGGGTCTACGGCGCAATACCAACGGCGGTTGTCAGCTTATGACAGGGCGCGTTTCGTTAGGCAAACTACCGATTACCAAACTAGGACGAACATTATCGATGCCCGGAAGTCAGGACTTTGCTGCCGATCCCCGCAATGCCGCGGCGCTGATCAGTCTCAACGGCCAACACGTCGCGCGACATCTGGCCAAGGTGTCGATCTTCGACGGCGGCTTCGTGGTGGGCGATGGCATATGGGAGGGCCTGCGGCTGCATCGAGGCGCGTTGCTGTTTCTGGATCAGCACCTGGATCGGCTGTACTGGGGTGCTGAGAAGATCCGGCTCGACATTGGACTCACCCGGGCCGCCCTGGTCGCCGAGCTGCAGCGCCTGCTTGCGGCCAACGGTATGCATCACGGCGTGCACATTCGTCTGATGGTGACGCGCGGCGAAAAAAGCGCACCCAACCAAGATCCGCGCAATGCCGTCGGACCGGCCACCGTGGCGATCGTCGCCGAGTACAAGGTGCCCGATCCTGCGCTGGTGATGCGCGGCTTGAGCCTGCGGACGGCGTCGATCCGCTGCACTCCCGCCCATATGTTCGACATGAGGTTAAATTCTCACAGTCGTCTCAATCTCATCCTGGCGCTGCTCGAGGCGATCGACGCCGGGGCCGACGAAGCGCTGATGCTCGATCCGAACGGATTCGTTTCGAGCTGCAACGCGACGAATTTCTTTTGGGTTCGCGACGGCGAGGTGTTCACGTCGAGCGGCGAGTATTGCTTCAACGGCGTCACTCGGGCCAATGTGATTCATCTCTGCGAGCGACATGGGCTGCGCTTGCGTCGCGGCGACTTTAGCTTGGACCAAGCGCGCGACGCCGACGAGGCATTTGTCACCGGCACCTTCGGCGGCCTGACGCCGGTGCGCGAGATCGACGGGCATCGCCTCGCGGCGTCGCTGCCGGGGCCGGTCACGGCGCGGCTGCGCAGCCTCTACGAATCGCTCAAGGACGCCGAGGTGCCGGCGTCATGAGCGGCGCGCCGATCCGCATTGCGATGTGGTCGGGGCCAAGGAATATTTCGACCGCGATGATGCGATCGTTCGAGGCGCGCGGCGATGCCGCAGTGACCGATGAACCCTTCTACGCGGCCTATCTCGAACGGACGGGAATCGATCATCCAATGCGCGACGAGGTCATTGGCTCGCAGCCGCGCGATTGGCGCGAAGTTGCCGCGACGCTGGTGGGCGCCGTGCCCGGCGCCAAGCCGATTTGGTACCAGAAGCACATGACCCTGCACCTGCTGCAAGAATTCGATCGCGGTTGGATGGCGAAAGTACGCAACGCCTTTCTGATTCGCGAGCCGAGCGCGGTGCTTGCATCCTATGTGTTGAAGCGGGAGGCGGCCACCTTGGCGGATATCGGTTTCGTGCAACAGCGGACGTTATTCGAGGCCGAGGCGGACCGTCTGGGAGAAGCGCCTCCGGTGGCGGACGCCGCCGACATCCTGGCCGACCCGGCACGCACCTTGACGCGGCTCTGCGAGGCGCTCGGGATACCTTTCACCCCGGCGATGTTGCACTGGCCCGCAGGTCGGCGCGCCACCGACGGCGTATGGGCTCCGGCGTGGTATGGGGCGGTCGAGAATTCCACCGGCTTCGAGGCGCCGAAGTCGACGACCGCCATCGAGTTGCCGCCGCACCTGAAGAAAATAGCCGATCAAGCGCAGCCGCATTACGAAGCGTTGGCGCGCCATCGGCTAAGGCCCCAATGAATAACTTCAAAAAGGCTATTTACCGTTTCACCGCCAACGCAGCGGCGATCGCGCTATCGGCGGCACCCGCCGCGGCCGCGAGCGAAGCGGTCGGACCCCAATACGACTCGACACATGTCTACGTCGCGCCCTCAAGTCTCGATGCCTTCGTCCACGCCTTCGTGGCAACTTTCGGTGGTAAGCCCTCCGCGCCACTCACGGTCAACGTCTTGCCGGTGCCGGCCAAAACAAAGTTCCAATATGTGTGGACCTCCGCGGGCACGCTGTCGGTATTCGCGTTCTTGACGCCGATACCCTATCCCTTTGGTCAGGAGCGAACCGGCTGGTTGGTGAATGACATGGACGCGGCGCTCACCGCCGCGCGCCACGCCGGCGCCGAAGTGATCGTGGATAAATTCAAAGACGCGATCGGCTACGATGCGGTGATCGAGTGGCCGGGCGGCCTAAAAAACCAATTGTATTGGCACTTCACGGCGCCTTCGTATCCGCCGCTCGAGACGATTCCCGACAATCGCGTGTACGTCTCCGGCGACTCCGTGGACACATTCGTGCGCGACTTTCTCAAGTTCTCGGGCGGTACGGTGGTCGCGGACGATGGCAAGGCCGATGCCGGCGAAATCGGCAAACCGGGCGAATGGTATCGGCGCATCCGCATAGAATCGGGTTTCGGCCGGATGCAGGTGATGGTGACGGACGGCCACTTGCCGTATCCCTTCGGCCGCGAGATCACGGGTTACGCGGTCACGGACTTGGACGCCACGCTGGCAAAGGCAAAGGCCGCAGGCGCGCATCTGCTCACACCTCGGTTCGAGGCGGTTGATCGCAGCACGATCATGCTGGAATTTCCCGGCGGCTACATTGCCGAGGTTCACGCGCTCAAGGCTAAGTGATCGCCTTAGCCGGCATTCAGTGCGGGATCAAGGGCGAACGCCGCTGCGATCAGATCCATGAACACGCGGGCGCGGCTCGGCAACAAACGGTTCGCCGCGTAGACGATGTTGATGGGCACCGGTGCTCCGAGTTGGCCCGCGAGCAAAGACTTGATCCGGCCGTCGCGGACCGCATCCTGAAATAGCCACGCGGGCGAATAAGCGATTCCGATCCCGTCGAGTACGGCGCTGCGGATGCCATCGGGCGTATTCACGCGGAAGGTGCCGCGCACGCTGACCTCGGCGTCCCGGAATGACCATAGGTTGCCCGCCGCGGCGAGCGTGTAGACGATGCAGTTGTGATCCTTGAGGTCGCCCGGGTGCTTGGGCTCCGGGTGCTCCGCCAAGTACTCGTTGCTGGCAACGCAGATGCGCGCGGCCGATCCAATGCGACGCGCCTTCAGAGCGCTGTCTTTGAGCGTGCCGATGCGAATCGCAAGATCGATGCCTTCCTCGACCAGGTCGATGTAGCGGTCGCCGATCTGTAGATCAAGCTCCAGCGCAGGAAATTTTTCGAGTATCGCCTTAACGTGTGGCAAGACGTGGGAGCGGCCGAGCAAGGTCGGACAGGCCACACGCAACAAGCCGCGCGGCGCGTCTTCGCCGCGCGCATTCGATTCGGCTTCCGCCATGGCGTCGAGAATGTGCCGCGCCGCCGAGTAATAGCGCTCGCCTTCCGGCGTCAGGGTCAGTTTGCGCGTCGAGCGGTGCAATAGCCGCGCGCCCAAGTGGCTTTCGAGCGCCGCGATGTGCCGGCTGACGTTGGGCTGCCCGGTACGAAGCTCGCGCGCGACCGCGGAGAAACTCCCGGTTTCCACCACACGGATGAAACTGTTCATCAGCACAATTCGATCCAATCACGCCTCGATCGGTTATCTATGCGTATTCTGTATGAATGATATGCCTGTAGGATCGACTTATCCAATACAGGCGAGAGGCGGAGACTGCAGTCAGGCAATCAACAATCACCGGAGTAGGTCATGGGCAAGCTGAGTAACAAAGTAGCGGTCATCACCGGCGGAAGCTCAGGGATTGGTCTTGCCACCGCGAAACGATTCGTCGCAGAAGGTGCCACAGTCTTCATCATGGGCCGGCGCCGCAAAGAGCTCGACGCAGCGGTCAAAGAGATCGGTGCCAGCGTCACCGGCGTTCAAGGCGACGTCGCGAATCTCGCCGACCTCGATCGGCTGTACCAGACGGTCAAGG
>Ga0302320_10014731_pt1 | contig 16143 bp, 13 predicted proteins | sample Bog_T0_3_FD_202130 | JGI IMG/M metagenome (GOLD analysis project Ga0302320, IMG submission 202130) | Peat permafrost microbial communities from Stordalen Mire near Abisko, Sweden - Bog_T0_3 | ecosystem: Environmental > Terrestrial > Soil > Wetlands > Peat | place: Sweden: Abisko, Stordalen Mire... | reverse complement strand
CTGGATCAAAAGATTCTCCAGTATTTCGCTGGTCTGGTGGTGCGAAAAGACCTAACCCACGGACTCAAGCAGAACGCCGTCGTCCCGACGTATGTTCTTGAGTACCTGCTAGGGCAGCACTGCGCCTCTGACGACATCGAGGTGATCAAATCCGGCCTAGCGACCGTTCAGCGCATACTCGCCAAGCACTATGTTCACCGCAACCAAGCGGAACTGGTGAAATCCACAATCAAGGAAAAAGGCAGCCACAAAGTTATCGACAAGCTGACAGTGGAGCTGAATGAAAAGGGCGGCTACTACGAAGCAGAGTTCACGAATCTCGGCATCAAAAAGGTTCCCATCTCAGACGATTTTGTCCGCAGGTATCCCAAGCTGCTGGTTGGCGGAATATGGTGCATCTCCGATGTAACTTATCAAGTAGCGGAAGACCCGAAGGCCAGCCCTTGGCAGATCGACACGCTCAAGCCGATTCAGGTTGCGAGCATCGACTTTGAGGACTATCTGAAAGCACGAGGGCAGTTCACCACCGACGAGTGGATGGATGTCTTGATGCAGACGATTGGCTTCAACCCGGAGATGTTCAGTCGGAGGGCGAAGCTTTTGACGCTGATTCGCCTCGTCCCCTTCTGTGAACGCAACTACAACCTTCTGGAGTTGGGGCCCAAGGGAACCGGCAAGTCTCATATCTACGCTGAGTTCTCACCGCACGGGATGCTCATTTCCGGCTCGGAGGTTACGACCCCTAAGCTCTTCGTCAACAATGCGAGCGGAAAGATCGGCCTCGTGGGTTACTGGGATTGTGTCTGCTTTGATGAGTTTGCCGGGAAGGACAAGAAGGTAGACAAGGCCTTGGTTGACATCATGAAGAACTACATGGCCAACCGAACTTTCTCACGCGGTATCGAGCAACTGACCGCAGAGGCTTCAATGGTGTTCATGGGGAACACCCAGAAGTCCGTTGCCTACATGCTCAAGCATTCGCATTTTTTTGAACCCCTCCCGGACAAGTACATCGACTCTGCCTTTTTAGATCGGATTCACGCCTACAACCCTGGGTGGGAGGTTGCCCCGATCCGCCATGAGCAGTTCTCCAATGGCTATGGATTCGTCGTCGATTACTTGGCCGAGGTGCTGAAACAACTTCGTACCGAGGACTTCACCGGAGCTTATAAGACATACTTCGAGGTCACCTCCGAGCTGTCCACACGGGACCAGACAGGCTTCGAAAAAACATTCTCTGGTTTGATGAAGATTCTGTACCCAGACGGGAAAGCGACCGCTCTGGAGATCGGTGAGCTTCTTAATTTCTCGATGGAAGCACGTCGCCGCGTGCGCGAACATATTCTGCGTATCGACGATACTTTTACGCGCCACGACTTTTCCTATCGCTCACTAGAGAATGGTGCCACTAACACGGTCATCACTCCTGAAGAGGTACAGTACCCCACCTTCGCTGTACCGAAGGGAAAGGCTAATGAAATTGAGGCAGGAGAGGAAGAAAGAGCCAAGGAAATGTCTACTCAGATGAATCTTCCGGAGAGTGCGCCGGGAGCATCCGGAGAGCCTAGCCTTCCAGATTCACCTCGTCCTGGGCACATCATCGTTCCTGAGAACACAAAGGGATGGAGCTATCGTCGTCTATTTGCCAATCACCTTAAAGGCGCTCGTCGAATCACTGTGAATGATCCCTATGTGCGCGCCTTCTTTCAGGCACGGAACGTTATGGAGTTTCTCCAAGTAGTCCATGAGATCGTACCTGAAGGTGACGAGGTTGCAGTTGAACTTGTTACCCAGCAAGATCGGGAGACCCCTTCCAGACAGGAAGAGAACCTCAACCAGATGGTCAGCGCCTTTGCAGGGTCCCGCGTCGTGTTCTCGTGGAAGTTCGACTCCAGTCCTAATTTTCACGCCCGGAGCATTGCAACAGATACAGGCTGGAAAATTACCATTGATCGCGGCTTGGACATCTTTCAAAGATTCGAAACTGGACCATTTTCTCTTGAGCAGGCTATCCAGGAAGCCCGTCTGACCAGAGGCGCCGAGGTTACATACTTGAGAGTGTAGTCCACCATGGGTTGGATCGCCGAACCAGCTTTGATTCCATCACGTCGTCTTCTGCATCGAGGCGATGATCATGATCGTCCCGCGCAGCTGCCGGTTTTGTCCGACCGTGCTGGCACCCCAGTCGCGCATGGCGCGCAGATCCTTCTCTAGATCGCGGTCCCACCCACGTGGCAGATCCTTCTTTCCGGGACAGATGGTCAGACCTAATCGGCCCTCGCTTTCGCCCAGGACAATCTCGGCAATGCGCAAAGGCGACGAAATGCTGTTCTGCAATGGCGGCAGTCGATTCATAGCTCACCCAATCGAGCTTGCTGTTCTCCAAAAATGGTTCGCTATCCCAACGATAAGCCACCAGCTTGCCGCCTCTCGCCACGCTGTAGTCGACGCACTACCTCACAAGGTTCGCCAGAATGAAATGCAATCGTTTTGTCAAATCGGGGGAGACTCTCAATTCAGCTTTCCGTAGCAAATCGAGTAGCATGGATGCCTCACCCGCAGATGGCTGGGCGAAGGTCAGGTTGAATCGTTGTTCCCAAACCATCAGGCGTTCGATAGCGCATTCTGCAAGTGTTGGATTACTATCCATAGCCGCTTCAAGATAGATCCTGAGTTGCGCCCACTTACTGGCACTCTTCATTTGACAGAGAACGGACAGTAATACCTCCCCTTGAGGGTTCTTTTTCGCCGCCGCCCAAATCGACTCAAGCGAGGTTGTCTTGCTGAGCAATAGAGCCAAGGCTGCTTCGCGGGCTACTGATCGAGTGTCCGAAGCAATCACATCAAGAAGAGGTTCTTGAAGATTGTTGACTTTCAATCTGCTCAAAGCGTAAACCGCAGTGCTGCGGACTTTTGCCAAATGATGCGTCAGCAGTTTGAAGAGTCTCGAAGCATCTTCGCAACTTCCAGTTTCTGCTAGTCCGCGCGCAGCGACCTCTGTCTTCCTCGAATTCGCCTCCTCAAGAGCAGCACGATAAGATTCAACAGGCTGTATTCCGAATCGATCGAGTACGAGCGACTGGCAGGCCCTCGGTTATCACCTTAAAACCGGCCATACGTTATCAGTTCAAAACCGGCCAACGGGATTGGCCTGAGACGTGATTGTTTTACCGTTTCGCGGGTTACATTTGCAAGCTGCGATTTCCGATATGGCAGTTATGCCTGATTTTCAACGGTTCTGGTTTGTGTTATGGTGAGAGTCGCTCCGCCGGGGTCGCGCCTTTCGGAGTGATCCAGGGCCGATGACACGGGGCTGGCTCCGAAGGAATCGGTAATCGAGACCCTCCGCGGTTTGCCCGATGGGCTGGCCAGCGGAGGGTTTCGTGTCTTTGCCAGTATTCCTATGGTGAGGTTCCGTCGTGGGAGGCTTCTGGATCACGAGTCGCGACGCCGCCGGGCGTTCTTTGCCCGGCATCCTTATCGCATTTGTCTTTGCTCTTGCTTTTGTCATAGCGCATCTCCCGTACTGCCTGTTTTGGTGCGCCAACTGCGTGGACCGCACTTAAGAACGTGGCCGTGATGCAGCAAGCGATCCAGCATGGCGGTAACAGCGGCGCTGTCGCCCAGCAGTTTTCCCCAGTCGTCTACGGGTCTGTTGGACGTTAGTAGTGTGCTCGCACGTTCGTAGCGGCGCATGATGATCTCCAGTAGTTCCTCGGCGGCGGTCAGCGGCAGTTTGCGCATTCCCAGGTCGTCGATGATCAGCAGCGGCACAGTGGTCAGCAGGTCCAAGAACTCCTTGCGCTTGCCATCGAGCGTGGCGTCGGCCAGTTCTTCCAGCAGCCTGTGGGCTTCGCGATATAGCACACGATAGCCCTGCTGGATGACGGTGTGTCCGATCGCTTGAGCGCAGTGACTTTTCCCGCTCCCAGGCGGGCCAAGAAAAAGGGCATCTTCGCGCTTTCCGACCCAGTTCGCAGTGGCCAGGTCGAAGACCAGACTGCGGTTCATCTTCGGGTTGAACTGGAAGTCGAAGTTATCGAGTAGCTTGTTTGGATCACGGAACTGCGCCTGCTTGTGGCGCCTCTCCAGAAGTCGCTTGCTGCGACAGGCAAGTTCGTCGGAGACCAGGATAGAGATCAGATCGATGGGTGCCATGTTTTCCGACTGTGCCTGCAAAAGACGGGTTTCCATCACTGCAGCCATGCCGCTCAGGCGCAGTTGTACCAGGGAGCGATTGAGTTCGATCAGGTTCATGGATTGGGTTCCTCGAAGTTGATGCGTTGTTGGATCAGGTCGCGATACTGGCTCAGTTCGCGGATCAGTGGATCGACTTGCCGCAGAGTGAGAGGAGCCTTTGGACTGCGCTCCAGATAACGGCGTACGAAGCGATACTCGGGGACGCGCAGTTCCAGCGCCGCCGCGCACGCATCGTCCGATGCCACGCTGCCATATTGCTTCGCCAGTTGGAGAACGCCCTGGATGCGGCGCATTCCGAGTTCGCCCTGCCGAGCATGGATGGCGTCGCAGACAGCGCCGATATTGGCTCCCGCCTTGTGCGCACGTGCAAGCAGTTGAAGCAACGGCGGCGGCGTACGACGCGGCCGATCCGCATCGCGGATACGATGAGCGCCACGCTTGCCGCTCAGATGCTCGCGCAGCAACTCACCGGTGCGGGGATCAAGCAGACGCACGAACATCGCGTCCCACTGCACGTTGACCTTCCGGCCGATCCAGCCCGGCGGCGCTCCATAGTAAGCCGCATCAACCTCGACGCAACCATCGATATGCACCGTGCGCTCGCCATACTGGTAGTAGCGGAACGGCTCCAGCGGCAGCGGCTGCAGGTGGGGCTTCTCTTCGACGAACATCGCCGCTACCTGCCGCTTAGTCCGGCCGTGGATGCGCGTGTCGGCCCAGCGTTCTTCCCAGTGATCCAGGTACGCCTGCGCCTCTTCCAGGCTCTCGAACTTCTTGCCCTTCAACGGCGTCATCTGCGCATGGTTGACGCCACTTTCGACTTTTCCTTTTCGGTCCGGATCCCGCACTTTGCATGGAAGTCCGGTCACTCCGTAGTGCGCCAGAACGTCGCGATACAAGGGATTCAGGCCCGGATCGTAGAAGTCCGGAGACAACACGCCCTCGCGAAGGTTGTCCAACACCACGATCCGCGGCGAACCGCCAAGCCGGCGAAAAGCCTTCTCGTGAAGCTCGGCCCACACCCGCGCACTCGACCGGAAGACCAGCAGCCGAACACATTTGCGACTGCACCCCAGCGTCAGTACGAACAGCCGTGTGCGACGGTACTTGCCGCTATCTGGATCGCGCACCATCGGCCCGGTGCCGTAATCAACCTGGCCCTCTTCGCCGGGTTTCGTTTCGATGATCACACGCGCTTCTGGCGATACTGCTCCGCGCAGCTTCAGTACGAATCGCTGAACACTCTGATAGCTGCTCGTAAACCCGTGCTTATCGACCAGATCCTGCCAGATACCCATCGCGTTGCGGCCCCGCGACAACTCCAGCGCGATCATCTCCCGATACGGCTCACTGGCTCCAGACGGGCGCTTGCCACCCGACTCCGGCAACGTCACTTCCGGCAAAAAGCCGGTAATCACTTCGTTGGCCGGTTTTGAATTATCGGCAGGCGTGGAACAGAAAGAGCCGGTGATCACCTCTATGGCCGGTTTTGCCGTTTCTCCGCCAACCGGGTCCGCGGTCACCGAGTTGGCTGCCGTTGACGGAGGCTTCCGCCCCCAGCCTCCCGGCGTCCGCAATGCTATCCCGGCAGACCTCAAGTAACCGCCAGCCGTCTCGCGACGGACTCCCGTCGCCGCCTCGATCTGACGCAGGGACCATCCAAGACGCCCCAGCGCGATCACTTGTTCCTGCTTCGCTTTTTCCAAGACATTACCCATGCCAACAGAGGCTAATTGCCTCCGTCGCAGCTAATGTCTCAGGCCGTTTCTCTATGGCCGGTTTTGAAGTGATAATCTATGGCCGCTTTTGGGTGATCACCGTGGGGCAGGCGCGCCTTATGCCAACGCTACGGTCAAAGAGAAAAGAAGAAAGCACCTCGGGCGTTGCTTGACTCGCGACGAGTGCATCAAACGCCTTGCGGCGAATTGGAGGGTACGGATCCTTGGTGGAAAGATCAATCCAATCGACTTCGCCGGCAGACAGAAGCCCAGGCCCAACGGCAAAGACCCACTTGCGGACATTCACATCCACGTCTCGTAGTGCCCGGTCAACCAACTCTTTTCTGCTCAGCGCGGGATTTCCGGCGGCGATCGGATAACACTGACGCCGCACATACCGGTTATGCGATTTGAGCCCATCATTCACAAACATGGCACAAGCTGGATCCTTCAACAGATCGACAATCCAGTCCGAGTAGGCCGGCCGAAAACGCGAGTTCTCTGAAAGCCGCTTCACTAAACCGAGACAGCCGACGATGGTTGCGCCATACGCGGGTTTCAGTTTCTCCATCAGCGCGATGTCCGCCACTCGCCGGACTGCTTCGACCCAATCAACAAGACGGACAAGTAGAAACGGAATGATCGTCGTGGATTGAACCTCGCCCAATGCGCGAATGGCTTCGCTGCGCACAAAACCGTCTCGATGTCCACTGGCGAGTGCAAGCAAGATGAGGTCATCTTCTGTGTTGGTTTTGAATTTCCTGATTGCGGCGGGCTTGATACCATACCAGTCTTCCAGGTGCGCCCATGATTGTCGCAACGCTTCATCGAGAGCCGGAAGCTGCTCAAGAGGCATTTGCTCGAAGAGACGACGAATCGCGGACCGCGCAGCGGCGCGAACCTCACGATCCGACGCCATTGCAAAAGAGAGCATCATCGGAATCGCAAGAGTATCGCCCGTGTCTCCAACCTGTCGAAGAATTGCAGCCGTGTTGAGTTCACCGCGCCATCTGCGTTCGATCGATGACCATCCGAGCAGGGGGGATAAGATCTCTTTTGTTGATGCCGTGAGTCCTTTGAGTTGTCGGTTTTGCACTTTGCACCCTTACCAATATCAGCGACGATACCGCGTTGCTGATATTGACCATTAGATTAACCGATTCGGATCAGACTTGCGCCGAATCATGGATATAGCGATAATGTATTGTGGGTTGCAGGCACCCAATCGCCAGCATTCCAGAGACTCAACGAAGCAGCGGAGGAAATTATGTCGCCCATTGCACATAGCCCGATGACGTTGAGCCCGCTCGCCGCCGTCTAAACCAGCCGGTCGGCTGGGCAGGCTCTCATCTTTCAACTCATCAGTTGAAGCCGCAAGCGCACTCGTGCGTTTGTAGACTCTGCGCGCTTGCGCGCAACAGGAGAGCTTTGTTTTGAAACGGCAAAATCGTCGAGGAAAAAGGGTGGAGTTCCCAGATTCGCATTTGGACGCGGACTTCGCAGAGATTCTCTATGGAGAGAAGGACAATATCCGATCCAACAATCGCCAGATGGAGCGGAAAACCCAACAGTTCTGCAGACAAGTGCAGCGGGCGCTGAACCTCGCGCTCGCGGATACGAGCGTGGCCGACATCGGCTGCGATCTGTTCGTCGATGAGGTTTCGCCTGGTCCGGATTGCGGTCACCTGCTGGTCCACATCGTTGTCCAGGACGGATATTCGGTCGCCGATGCGTTGAGCGCCCTGCGTCGCGAATCGCCACGACTGCGCTCAGAGGTGGCGATGGCAATTACGCGCAAAAGAGCGCCAGAACTGGCGTTTGTGCCGGTCTCGATGCAAGGAGGCTGCGATGAGTGATTCATCAAAGTCTCCGTTGCGGAGTTGGCTGGCAGCGCCACTGGATTCTGACGTGTCGGAGGCGCTTGAGCGTCTCCGACGCGCCCCGGACGTTCAACAGATTGCGGTGATGCCCGATGTACATCTTGCTGCTGAAGTGTGCATCGGTGTTGTCGTCGCGACCTCTCACCTGATTTACCCGCAGGCCGTGGGAGGAGACATCGGATGCGGGATGTTGGCTGTCGCGGTCAATGCTGAGGCTACGGAGCTGAAGAATCCGAGGGTTGCAGCTCCGTTGCTGAAGGAACTTGGGCGAGCAATACCGGCGCGAAGACGCAACCGAGACGCTGTTCTCGCGCAGCCAGCGGAATTGGTAAACGAGCCGCTGAGTCATGCGAGCCTGGAGACGATGCGCCGAAAGGAAGGCGAGATCGAGTTTGCGACTCTTGGCAGCGGAAACCATTTCCTTGAGTTGCAGGCGGACGAGGAAGATCGACTCTGGTTGATGGTGCATAGCGGATCACGAGCGCTCGGGCAGGCGATTCGCGATCATCATCTGGCGCGTGCGATGCCAGTTGATGGCCGGTTGCGCGCACTCGATGCCGGATCGGATGCAGGCAAGGAGTATCTTCACGATGCCTTGTGGGCCAGGCAATTTGCTGCTGCTTCTCGCAAGGCAATGGCAGAGGAGGCGGGCAAGGTGTTGTCTGAAACGCTGAAATGTAGCCTTAATTGGGAGACGATGATCGCAACCGATCATAACCATGTCACGCTCGAACGGCATGGCAAGCGTGAGTTGTGGGTTCATCGCAAGGGCGCAATGTCTGCCCAACAAGGTGAGCCTGGAGTCCTGCCTGGATCGATGGGCACTCTCAGCTTCCATGTGGAGGGGCGTGGCTGCGAAGAGGCGCTTTGTTCAAGCGCTCATGGCGCAGGCCGAGCTTTGAGTCGGGGCGCGGCGAGGAGCAAGTTCACTGACCGTGATCTTCAACGTCAAATGGAAGGCGTCTGGTACGACTACCGCCTGACAGGTAAACTCCGGGATGAGGCTCCCGCTGCGTACAAGGACATTCGTGCAGTCCTGAAAGCGCAACGGGAACTCGTGAAGGTCGTCCGCACTCTGCGACCGGTGCTCAACTACAAAGGCATCTGAAACCGTGGGGGACGGTTCATTACCTTCCCCCGTGCCTTTAATCTCTTCGCTGACATTTAAATCTGGCTGGTGAAGATCAAACTCTCACAGTAGCGAAGAACGAATTCGCGCATCCAGGAAAACTCCGGCGGATATGGCGATCCAGTACGCAAGAATGTCCCAAGCGGAGAAGAAGCGTCCGAGCAGAAGGATGCCAGGAAGCGTTAGGCGGAAGGCGTCAAATGCAGGCGCGTGATACAACTTGAAGAACTCCACGGCAGTAGTGATCCCAGCAGCGAGCAAAGCTACAGCAGATAATCGCAGCGAGGGCAAAAGAGTAGAGATGATCCAGTAGATCATCAAGGCCCACAGCATCGATCCCCCGAACTTCACCGCAACTGGCAGTAGGCCGAAGGGGACAAAGCGAATCACCAGACCGCCGATCATTGTGACGACCATGAGAACAAGCGAGAGTGCCTGAGACCGAGGACGCATTCTTTCTAACCTTGCAGTGGGCGATTTGGTGCACAGTACTTGTGCGATGCACATTGAAGAAACGAAGAAAGGTCGAATCAATCTTGCAGACGTTCAAGCGCATGGATGGATCGCCTGCAGATCAAGAGTGGCAAAGCACCGAAGACGCCAAAGCTACAGTCGATGAGACGCCACGGCAGCGGGATGCCACGGATTTGACCGGCGATGAGAGCAAGCGGAATGACTCCGGCGCAGGCGATCAAGCCGAAGGTGATAACCCATTTGTTGCGAACCGGATCGATGTAGGGGCCGATAAACGCAACGGCGATAACGAGGTGCGCAAACGCAAGCCAATCCGTGCCGTAGGCAAGGAAGGGATAGTGCGCGTCCGTATTGCGAAGAGCATCGTTTACGCGTTCAATCCACTGAAGCATGCCTGTCGATTGGGCAATTGCCTGCAATGCGCTCGAATGTAATAGAGATACGACCCAGCCAAGCTCTGTCTGGAGAGGAAAGGCTGTCATGCCACTTAAGATCAGGCCAACGATGAAGATTGCGAGCCAGCAGCGAATGCGACGAAGATGGTCAGGCGTTTGCATGGATATCACCAGAGTAGCCAGTTATGGGCGTGGGTGTCGAGATACCATTCCCGATCAGTGAACCGTGGATAGCGGGCAACTGACTGTGCTTCGCCCTTGTGCCCGTTACTCGCGAGAGCACAGTCTCCAGCAATGGCGTCATTCGAGTGAGTTGTTTGGCGCGAATCATCAGATCCCATAGCGGCTCGAATTTCTTCCAGCCCGCAGCATAGAAAAAGTGCTTGGCCTGGTGCTTGAGCGTTCCATGTTGCAAGGATGCGTGCGCTATGGAACTCCAGCGATAAAACTCACTGTAGGCCCAATCGTATCCAGCTTTCAATGCTTCTGGCTTGAGCCGCGCCGGCTTGTAGACAACGTGCCGGGTGTCGTAATGTGTCCAGTCGCTCGTCAACATACGCCCCTCACGCACCATGCGGGCATGAAGCTGCGTACCGGGGTATGGCGTTTGTATATGAAACGTGGTCGTGGTAATGCCGTGCTCGACGGCCCAGTCAACTGTTCGCCGGAAGACATCTTCTCCATCATCATCCATGCCAAAGACAAAGCTTCCGTTGATCATGATGCCGAGCGAGTGTAGGCGGTCGGCAACTGCTTTATAATCGCGGCCCAGATTCTGCCGCTTGTTGCTGCGGCGAAGGTTTTCTGGAGTGAGCGTTTCAAAGCCGACGAAGATGCTGCGCAGTCCAGTTTCGGCTGCACGTTCGATCAGGTCGCCGCGCAAGATCGAATCAACCGTTGCCGCGCCCTGAAAGAGCCGTTTCATTCCCTTCATGCCTTCAAAGAGCGATTTGGCAAAGCGCCGATCGCCAAGGAGATGATCGTCGAGAAAATAGAGATGGCGTCCGGGCAGGCGTTCGATCTCGGCCAGTGCATCGTCAACCCGCTGTGTGTAAAAGTCACGACCACCCTGGAAGAATGCGTCCTTGTAGCAGAAATCGCAATGCTGGGGGCATCCGCGCGTCACGACGATGGAATTCGGCACCAGATAGTAGTTGCGCTTGATGAGGTCGCGACGAATTGGAGGAACTCGCTCCAGTGTGCGGCCTTCCGTGGAGGCGTAAACACGCAGCGGTGTGCCGGCACGAAAGTCGTTCAGAAATTGCGGGAAGGTCTGTTCGCCGGGGCCGAGAAAGATAGCGTCCGCATGGATCGCGGCCTCATCGGGAAGCGAAGTAACGTGCAGCCCGCCAAGGCAGACAAATGCGCCCAGACTTCGGTAGTGGTCTGCAATCCTGTAAGCTCGATAGGCGTTGGTGATGTAGACCTGAATCACCACCAGGTCCGGCGTATCGTCGAGGGACAACGCCTCCACATGTTCGTCCACAATCACGGAACGGTCATCTTGGGAAAGGTATGCGGCAAGCGTGGCCAGCCCAAGCGGCGGGAAAAGTGAATACTTGATCGGACGCCAATAGGGATCAGTCGCCTCCGTGAGTGCGGGCAGAATGAATTTGGCGTTGATGGGGCGTGCGTGAGAGAGCAACCGGGAAACGGGAACGATCATTGCACTCCTCCGACTAGAAGCGCAGCCGGTTCAGGAACACCGCCAAAGCGGCGCTCCCTGTGGCTGAATTCATTCAGAGCAGCTTCGAGGTCAGCCTCGTCAAAATCGGGCCACATGCGGTCAGTGAAGTGAAGTTCGGCATAGGCGGACTCCCACAGCAGAAAGTCTGAAAGGCGCTTTTCGCCACCAGTGCGAATCAGAAGATCTACATCCCCGCTCTCCGCAGTCAACGCTCGCGTGAGCATCTGCGTTATCCCGCCAGTCGCGAATCGCGTCTCATTTAGATTGGCGACCTGTCCGCCAGTAGCGGCGCTTGCAATGGCATCGCGCGACGAGTAATCGATGGCGACGCGCAGATGAAGTCGCTGACCAGCGGCGGTTGCGCTTTCAGCCTTTTCAATTTCGCGCAGTACCGATGGTGCCAACCGGTTACGACGGCCAATGACCTGGAGCCGTGCGCCGCGCTGCTTTAGCCTTTCTGTTTCAAGACGCAAGAAAGCTCTCAGCAGCCAGAAGATGCTCTCTACTTCGGCTACCGGCCGATGCCAGTTGTCGGAGGAAAATGCGTAGACCGTCAAGCAGCGGATACCGATGTCCGGCGCGTGCTCGACTACTCGCCGTAGTGCGGCCACACCGGCGCGATGACCCGCGATGCGTGGCAATCCGCGCCGTGTAGCCCAGCGGCCATTGCCATCCATAATGATGGCCACGTGCAATCCTTCAAGGTTAACACTTTGCATTGTAAAGTTACCTCGCGCAACTTGCCTTACTTTTTGGGGGTACGACATCAATCCCTCGCCAACTACTCTTGGACCCACCAAGTTCCGATGCCGCACCGAATTAGAGCCTTACGTCCTGTGTTATGAAATCGATGAAGTGGCTTGGTCTTCGGTCGGGCTTGATCCTGGAAGAGAACTGTACCAGTCGATTCCGCGCGTGAAGTACATGGCTGCTGTCAGTGCCAGGAAACTGGCAATCGCGCCCACCAGCAAAGCATTATCTTCCAGTCGCAGTAGTAGATAGATCAGCACATAGAGCAAGGTAAAGATGGCCAAAGCCCTCAGACCTTGCAAACGGCTCGCGAATACCCATCCCGCATTGACTGAAAGCAGTACCACAGTGGCAGCGCCAGCAAGTAGAAATCCAAAATCGAAGCCGATTCTTTCTGCGAGAGACAACAGAAGCAGGTAGAAGATGATCTGCGCGATCCCAACCAGAACATATTGTGCGGGGTGCACGCGCTTGCCTGTCGTAACCTCAAAGACGAAGTAGGAGAGAAAGATCAGGCCCAAAAACAGAGCAACGTATTTGAGTGAGCGGTTGACAGACTGGTATGGATCGGCCACTTCGATGAACGAAACGCCGAGTGCGGTAGCATCAAGCCCGGTGATCGAATCGCTTTGTCCTTCGGCGCGCACGCCGCGAGCAATGAATGGTACTGACCACTCCGCGCTGAAACCGTTGTTGGAGACCGTTCGATTGATCGGCAGAAAGCCTCCATCAAATCCCGGACTCGGCCAATCGCCCTGCATCGTAAGATGAGTCGTCTTGCCATAGGCCAGCACGGCCACCCGCTGCGCGCCTGAAAATCGCAGGGAGGATGTCACATTGAACTGTGCGTTTGGCTTTGCGACTACATCTGCCTTCGCGCCGAAAATAGTCAGTTTTGTTTGCTGGTTCTGTTCTCCACCGAGCGCAAGGTTCGTGGACACTTCAGCGGGGACAAGCGTCACAGTCTTTCCGTTCGCTGTTAGTGTCGCATCGGCCAGCGCGCCGCGTGCATCGCTTACCCCAACAACGATTTCCGCATGGCTCCAATCGAGTTCAGCGCCTTGAGGGGCCGAACTGGGCACTCCGGTCAGGTCGAAGGCCGCATCGAACTTCAAATCTGCCTGGAAGACTGGCACCTTGAAGAGCGAGCGATGCCGCTCTTCGGTTTTGGTTTTGACCACCGCCGAAGCTCGCGTGGGAAAGACCAGGTACACGCCATATCTTGCATCATCATTTTTGTGTTGTGGTGGAATGCGATAAGGGATCGCGAGGGTTGGTCCAAGGAAGGTTTGCTTGCCACCCACATAGCCGCTGATTTCTTTGATTACTTCCATGGCTCGAATGGTTCTGTCGGCCAGCATTCCTTCCACAAAAAACGCCGGAATGGTCATGAGCAGGGCCAGCCCGCAGACGACGATGAGTTTCATGCCCATGGAGCGGGATCTCAGTTTTGTTTGCAAACCGGACTGCAACATCGAAGAGTCGTTCACGTTTTCTTCCTTTCTGAAACTAACTTTGCATCGCAAAGTTATTACACAAAAAAATAGTCAGGCCCGCGATGGAGCCAGAACATCCATTGAGATTGGGGCAGCATCATCTTGAGCGACCTTGGCCGCATCTTTGACCACTTGTTCGAGTGTTGACAGGTATTCAAGATAACGCTTGCGGCCGGATACCGTGATTTTGCAAAGAGTCTGAGGGCGATTGCGATCATGCCCTTTGGCAATCACCACCATCTTTGCTGTTTCCAGCACGGTCAAATGCCTGCTCAAGTTGCCGTCTGTCAGAGCGCACAGTTGCTTGAGATCGACGAAAGTCAGGCCTTTGGGATTGGTAATCAGAGAGGTCAAGATACTGAGCCTTGCGCGTTCATGAATCACGCGATCCAGGCCTTCGTATGCGAATCGAGCCTCAGTGCTTGTGGATTTAGCTTTCATCGCCGCCCTCCTCTGCCGTGAAGTACAGAATTCCCGCTACCAGCAACTGCCCCACTCCGTACGGAATGCCCATGGCCCATGGGGAAAGCGCATGTGCCTCTCCCAGAGAGATGCAGATCAGCCCTGAGAATAGATACCAAACACCTGCGGCGAGCATCGGGCGCGACAGAAACCGGCAGGAGGAAAAGACGCCGAGGCTGAAGATCACCTGCCAAAGTCCGGGCAGCATCCACAGGGCAAACGGAACCGCACGCACCAGCACAATCGTCATCAGAGCGCCCGCACCCGCTGCAGGCAAAAACTGTTCGACGGCCATGCGGATCATCTCGTCCGCCATGCCCGAATGTATGCGATGGGTGCGAGTGACCATCTGCACACCGATCAGTCCAGCCGACAGAATGGCGGTCGTAATCCAAATGGTCAGGTAGGCCGCAATATGATTCGCCGCATCCGACAACCATATCGCCTGAGCCCCTGCCGCCAGAATCGCTAACCCGGAGGTGGCCGCCAGAGTCGCTGGACCATAGCCGCGAAACTCCGTGCTATGGGCCACTTGCCTGCGGATGCTGCTGATGTCACCGAGCGCTTTGTAGAGTTCATTCATACGAGAATCACTTTACATTGCAAAGTATACCTCAACGCCGCGCTTGTCAACATGCGCACTCGGCGGCCAGCAATGGTGGCGTTCGACTTCGCTCAAACCCGAGCGGCAACTGGTCGGGATCAATGCTCAGCAGAGACTACTGCCCAGTCGAGGCCAAATCGAGCGAGGTACTTGCGTAGGCGGTCGGCATCGTTGGGCGTAGCCTTTTGGGTTCGCGAGCGATTGAAGAGTTGCCGGCCAGCTTCGGATATTGTGCGGCTGCGCTGACAGATCTCGACCACCTTCTCCAGTTGCAGGCGGTCGAAGAGGTCGAGTTTCGCATTTTGCTCCTTGCTGAGAAGCCTCGTCAATGCCTGGGATGCGCCGCTCCGTCTTTCCGTGCGCCACCCGGCGTTCAGTCGGGCGATCTCTTCTTCCACAATCTCGACGGAGATGCGGCCACCGGAGCAGAGCGTACTCATGCGCGCCACGGCAGCATTCAGATCGCGAAAGTTACCTTTCCACGTTGCAGAGGTCGAAAGGGCAAAGTCGAGAAAGTGGCTGCGGGCCTCGCGGTTGAAGGTAACCCGCGTTCCAGTCCTCTCGGCATATTGGTCGAGTTCGAATTGCAGGTTGGGTTCGATGTCCTCGTGACGATCACGCAAGCCTGGAAGGGTGAATGTCCACAAATTGATGCGAGCCCGGAGGTCTTCGCGGAAGCGGCCCTCATCGACAGCGCTCAACAGATCGCGGTTGGTTCCGGCGATGAGTTGAAAGTCGCTGTGGGCCTCGCGATCTGAGCCGAGCGGAAGAAAGGTCTTCTCTTCGAGCGCTCGCAATAGCATGGCCTGCTCGTCGAGCCCAAGCTCTCCCACTTCGTCGAGAAATAGAACGCCCTTGTTGGCAGTACGTAGCAGGCCGGCACGTTCTTGCACGGCTCCGGTGAATGCGCCTTTGACGTGACCGAAGAGCGCGGACATGGCGCCCTCACCACGCAGCGTGGCGCAATTTACATCGACGAAATTGCCGCTGACTGCACGGCGCGATTTTTTCAATTCAAAGATGCGCCGAGCCAGACGCGATTTGCCGGCGCCGGTCGGCCCCATCAGCAGCAGTGGATCGCGGGTTGCGATGGCAACACGCTCAATGCGGTCGATGAGTTGGTTGAATCTTGCGTTGCGAGTCTCGATGCCGCCCTTCAAGAAACTGACGCCAGCCTCCTGCTCCTGATGAAAGCGTTGGGCGATGCTGTCATATTTGGAAAGATCGAGGTCGATAATCTTGACCTCGCCTGGGCCGCCGCGCTGACGGTCGGGCGAGGATTGCAGCAGGCGGCCGGGCAGATGGCGCGACTCAGTCAGGAGAAAAAGACAGATTTGCGCCACGTGCG
>Ga0302320_10014729_pt1 | contig 16144 bp, 9 predicted proteins | sample Bog_T0_3_FD_202130 | JGI IMG/M metagenome (GOLD analysis project Ga0302320, IMG submission 202130) | Peat permafrost microbial communities from Stordalen Mire near Abisko, Sweden - Bog_T0_3 | ecosystem: Environmental > Terrestrial > Soil > Wetlands > Peat | place: Sweden: Abisko, Stordalen Mire... | reverse complement strand
ATATTCAGTCCAAACCGTGTCGGTGTACCAGCTCATGCGATCTATGCTTGACGGCAACATGAGCTTGAGGCCGGCTTCCCGGGCGGAAACGTCGGCGGTCTTCCAGGCCAGATTCCAATGAACGTCCGTCTGGGCATCCGGCGCGATCTCAAAGGTGCAATTGAACCGGCCTTTGAGTTCATTGGTATCGGCGAGGTACACGTCAGAGGTTACCACGATTTGCGCGTTTTGACCCGCCATTTTGGCGGTGACCACGGTGTTGCTGGATTGCGGCGGCTGGGTTGTATTGACAAAGGTCGGTCCGCCGCGACCACGGCGTCCGCCGCCGCCACCGTTGCCTCCGCGGCGCCCGGCTGCGGGAGGGTCGCCGAGATTGAGAGTTGGGCCGCTGAGAACGAGAGGGTGATCCCCGGCGGTCCAGGAGGCGATTTGCCCGGTATGTTTGTCAATTGTTAATCTTGTGCCGGCGGCTTCCACGGTGACGTTTTGCTCCGAATCGGTGAGGCGAACGGGGCCGCTGCCAGCCAAAGCCCTGGGCGCGGCGGGACCTTGATAGTCCTTGGTGTGCAGGCGGGCGACGTAAACGCTTCGGCCATCCGGGTGGAAAAATTCCAGGCGCAACGTATCCATGCCCGTCGCGGCGGGGAACGTAGCGTTGACGGAGGTGCGGGGTTTGCCGGCGATGTGGCTGTCACCGCTGTCCAGAACCTTGTCGCCGGCCAGAGTCTGCCAATGGCAGGTTAATTCGGCCAGGTCGGTGAAGGAGTAGCGATTCTGCAATGGGACGATGCACTGGCCGGCCACCGGCGTCACTTCGCGGGCGGTCGTATTGACAGGGCTGTGCGCCATTTTCATGTTCCAGTAAAGCGGTGTGATCTGGCGATCGGCGGTGACCGGACCGCCGCCGCCCGAGGTGCGGTAACCGGTGTTGGGATCGTTCCGGGCGCCCGGGCTTGGGACGGCCCAGCGTTCGGGGAACTTGTCGTACATGCCTTGCGCCTGCCACTCCCAAATCGTGGCGCCGACCACGGCGTCGCTGGACCATATTATATTCCAGGTGTTGGCAAATTCCCGCGAGGTGCCCGCGCCATATTCGGTCAGGATGACCGGGACTTTGGCGCGGTTGGGGCTGGCGATGTGGTTCGACATCTCGCGCGGGGAGGGGAACGGATAGAGATGGTAGTCCTCGAAATCGGTCTTGGGACTCTGGCCCAGATTCACCTGGGACATCAACGCGAGGCGGGTGGGGTCGTTGGCTTTCACGTAGTCGAACTCGGCCTGATTGTTGACTCCGTAACTGCTTTCGTTGCCACAACTCCAGATGACGACGCAGGCGCGGTTCTTGTCCCGCGCCACGGTGTCCTTCGCGCGGAAGACATAAGCCCAGGTCCGGTTGGTGTCGTGGATTTCGTTGGCCACCCAGCAGGAGGGCACTTCGTCCAGGACGTAGAAACCGGCCTCGTCACACAATTCCAGGAACCGCTCGGCGTGGTTGTAATGGCTGGTGCGGATCGAATTGATGTTGCACGCCTTCATCAAGGCAATGTCGGTTTTCCAGCACTCTTCCGTCAGCGCATGGCCGACGGGCGAAAACTCCTCGTGGCGGCAGGTGCCGGTGAATTTCACAGGCACGCCGTTGACCATGAAGACGCCATTTTTGAGTTCGACCTTGCGGAAGCCGATCCGGTCCTGCACGTGTTCGACCACGGTTTGGTTGCCGTCCGACAGGCGGTAGAACACATAATAGAGGTTGGGCTTCTCCGCCGACCATAGCTTCGGCGCGGTGACGGGCGCGGACAGGGCAACAGTGGCGGAGCCGTCAGCACCGATCTCGCCGGCCTGCCGCATGGCGGAGAGGGCAACCTTGGTCCCGTCCAGGTTGTAAAGTTCGCCGGTGAGGACGAAGGCCGCTCCGACCGGGCCGGCGATGCGAACGGACGACTTGAGGGTGGCGTCGGTGTAACGATCGTCCAGATCGGTGACGACCGTAAGATCGTCCACGTGAAGAGGCGGCAGCGCCACCAGATAGGTTTCGCGGTAGATGCCGCCCAGGCACCAGAAGTCACCGTGATCAAGCGCGGCGGAAGAAGTCAGCTTGTAAAGGCGAACCGCCATGAGATTGCGCTGGCCGGGTTTGATGGCTTTGGTGATGTCGATGTTGAAGGCGGTGAAGCCGCTCTCGTGGTAGCCGCAGCGCTGGCCGTTGACGAAGACTTCCGCGCCGTCGTAGGCGCCATCGAAATGCCAGAGCACAGTTTGATTGGCGAAGTTGGCGGGAATATCCACCCAGCGGCGGTAGAGGCCGATGTCCTTGGACGGATTGCCGGTGCGTTCCTGGTAAGTCGGGATGGAGAAGCCTTCGATCTCCCAATTGGCCGGGACGAGGATGTTCGTCCAGCCGGCGTCAGAGACGGTGGTGGCGGCAAAGCCGGGCACTTCAAGATCGGCGGGAAGCTCACCGCAAACGGCGGGGCTGGTGCCGTGGTCGAGGTTGAAGCGCCAGGTGCCGGTCATGGGGAAGACACCGGGATTGCCCGGACGGAGGCGATCCACGGGGACGGGCGCATCCCCGGCAACGGGAACCGGGGCGGCGAAGACCGCGACCGATGAGGCTAAGGCCGCGACGAGGAGAGCAAGGAGGGAAAAGGCTCGCGTATAGACGAATTGACCTGGCGCGCCGTGCAGACTCGCATCAGCCTTCACCCCAAGATCACGATGCTTTCTGATTTGGACTGGCATAAACTTTCCTTTCAGTTGTTTGTCTTTTCATGACAAGGAACCCGAATGCCCGGCGTAAAGCGGAGCGCCCGATGGGGCACTCCGAGAAGTCGGGTTTAGGATATAACAGGGTGATTCGAGCGCCGGGACGGGGCTACCCACCGATTGCGATTTATCAGACCAAAATTGCGCTAGCGCGAGGGTGGCGATTTCGCGAATGCCGGCCCATTTTGGGTCGTTAAAATGTTTTTTTGCCTTGAAATTCCTTGAACATGGATTGTCCAGTTAAAAGACGTGAAAAGGCGTGCGCGGGCGTGGGTCAGTTTTTGGCGGCGCGGTGGGAGCAACCTTCGCAGCGCGGGCAAAAGCCACAACCATACAGATGGGGAATAAAGTTGGCCGCGAAAACGCGAGATTCTGTTACGACCATATATTCAATGTGAAGATACGCCGACTTAACGGCCAATCGGAGCGACGCTTGCGCACTTGATTTACACAAGTGATTTATTTGCAAGTGTATAGGCGGACATTCGCCATGTCCATTTTTTTATCAACCATGTCCGTTATTGCGACGCGCGGGTTGGGAATTGGTGTAAGGTCAACTTTGCGAAGAGGGAAGAAGCACGGTGGTCCCAAGCAGCAGCGTATGGGAGACCAAGGAAGAATGGGCCATGAAGTGAGAAGTGAAGCGGGAGAGAAGGGGTTGATTCGAAATGAGACCGAGTATGAAAGCTACGCGAAACTTAATTATGGGGGCGGGGATCGCCGTTCTGGCGGGATGGATTGCGGCAAGCGCCCAGGCGCAGATACCAATGACAGTGTCGGCCCCCTCCCGGCAGGCGGATGCTGGCATCTCTTCTAAACTAAACGGGCCGCGGACGGCTGCCTTCAATATAGAGAGGACCCCGGTCAATGGCCCGTGGGATGAAAATGTATTTACTCCCTGGCCGAACGCCGGGGAAATGATCACGCCAGCATCGGTGCCAGAGGCTCCCACTCTCATTGCAGCTTTGCTCCTGCTGCTTCCCTTTGGGGCGTGTGCACTCCGGATAATCCGTCGGCAACGCCCCGGCTGAATTCGCCGAGGCAAATTCCCTTCCGGGTCTCAAAACAAAAAATCCCGCCTCAGTGGCGGGTTTTTCTTTGCCCGGCCCCCGATGTGGGATGGGTCGGTCGTTGCGCCGCCCGAGGGAGTCGCGGCTCCTTAGGTTCCTGTTCTGGCTTGCGCAAAGAGCCGCTGTTCCTCGGGCAGTAGCCGGGTCTTGACAGCCTTGTCGAGATAAGCCCGTGCTCCGGCGGTGTCGCCCGAAGCCTTTAGTATAAGTCCATAGTAGCCGGCAATCGCGGGAACATCGAGATCCTTTTGCTTGATCTGCTTCATGACTTTCAGCGCGTCGGAACTTTTTCCCAACCGGTATAAAGAAAAGGCGTAGGTGGCCGCAAAAGCAGAGTTGGTCGGGGCCTTCTGGTAAACCTGCAGTGCCAGATCGTTGGCCTTTACTTCCTTCGCGTCCAGGAGCAACGCCACGGAAGCCAGGTTGTTCATGGCGGCGAGGTCGTCCGGCGACCGTTTTAACTCCAAATCGAAAAGTCGCAGCAACGGCCGGGTTTGGCCGCCGATCAGCAGGGTTTCCGCGAGCGCCCGCGTGGCCCATTTCTCCTGGGGAAACCGATCGACAATCGTCCAGAGCAAATCCTCGCCTTCGCTGACCCAGTTCCACTGGCCACAGAGGGTGAGCAACATGGTCAGACTCTGCCGTTGCCCATTGGCGGATTTCAACGCCTGCTGCCACTCGGCTTTGGCGGAGTCCATCAAACGTTGTTCGCGCAAGGCCCGGCTGAGCAGCGCGTGGCGCAGGAATTCCATTTCGCGCCAATGCTGGTGGTCCAGCCAGGCCTGGTCTTTGTCCCATTGCTTCAACTCCGCGGTGCATTCTGCAATCAACATTGTCGTCGGCTGATTCGTTTGGATGCTGGACGGCAGGCTGTGCAGCCACGTCAAAGCGTCCCCGGTGGAAACCTTGTTCTTTTGCCAGGTTGCCAACTCGTAAACCAAACCTTGATTGGTGGCGGCGGCGTGCTGATAGTTGGCCAACGTCGGCTTAAACTCTGCATTGTGGGTTTCCAACAGCACCTCCAGCCGGAGAATGCGATCGGAGAACGCCGAATTGGTTTCGCTGATCAGTTTTTGGGAAAGCGCCAGCCCGGCGTCCGCGTGGCCCCAGCCCATCGCGTCCAGGATCAGTTCGCGCAGCGCCTGGCATCTCAGGAACCCATTGGTGGGGTTGGTGGCAATGCGCTGCAGCACCGCGCGCGCTTCCATCAACTCCACCGAGTTGGTTCGGTGCAGGCGCACCACCGCCAGATTCAATTGCGGGGAAGGATTCTGCGGCTCAAGGCGGGACGCTTCGAGAAACTGTTTTTCCGCTTCATCCCCGTGACCGCTGGAGGCGGCCACCAGCCCGGCCATATTGTGATATGCGGGAGTTTCTTTACCGGCCGCGTCCACCCCGTCCAGAGCGCTGGTCGCAGTGTTGAGGTCCCGCGACACCAGAGCTGTTTGCGCCAGGGCAATCCGGTCCGGCAACGAATGGGGAGCGAGTTCCACCAACCGGCTGCGCCACAACAGGGTGGCGGGCGAGTGGCTGGCTTCGGCCAGTTCCGCCATGATGCGCGTGGCCTCCAGGTTCTTTGGATCGGTTCGAAGCACTTCCTGCGCGGAAAGCGCCGCATTGCGCGGGTCCGACTTCGCCAGGAACCCTTGTCCCAGACTCACCAGGTGTTTGGTTTTCCAGACCTTGTAGCCGCGATAGCCGGCGTAGCCAGCCAACAAGACGCAGACACACGAGATGACAATGATGAATAGTTTACGCATAAATTTTGTGGTAAAGAGTTGAAAAACTCGTCCGGCTTCATGCCAACATCTGCGCCTCTGCCGGCAGGGTCTTGACGGGCCGGCTTTCAAACCGCCACTCGCTCAGGCTCAAACCGTGTTGAGCCGCCAGCTCGTGCGCGGCAAGGAGGGCGTCCGGTCGCAGCGCGGTGGTGATGATGAGGCCGGTGATACGATGGTGAGGGATAAGGCGCGGCAGATCGCTGACGCCGCCGAGTACCATGTGTCCGTAAACCCAGCGGAAATGCAGGGCCGGCTCATCGTCAATCAGTCCGATGATCAGCCGGTTGTCCAAGCTGCTGGAGTTATGAAAGCCCCGTTCCTTCAGGAAAAGCTGGCAGCGCCCCCCCGCCCCATAAAGGACCACGCGCTCGGGGCCGTGATTCGCGTCCCCATTCAGCCGCAAGTAAACAACAATTTCTTCGACGCACCGGTAAAACACCCGCGCCAGAATCATGCCGCCGTGGCCGAGCGCCCCGATGACCAGCGCCCGCAAAAACCACTTGGTCGCGCCGGAAGGATCGATGAGCAGGGCAATCCCCAGGCTGAACAGCAGACCACCGAGCAGCGTGAAAACGAGCATCAGCACATCCAGCACCCGGGCGCGGGTCCAGACCGTGACATAGGCGCGCGACATGGCCAGCAAACAAAAAGTCGGAGTGACCCAAATTGGCAGATCCAGGAACCAGGAATGCCAGAATCCCTCGGCCACGGGCTCGAACAGCCACATCGCCAGCGCCAGCGCCCCGGCCAGGCAAAGAACGTCCCACGCCGGATAAATCAACCCTTTCACCAGGGATTGGGTCGGACGGCGCAATCCTGTCAACAACACCCGGCCGGTTTCCCGCAACTCAATTACCGCCATGTGCCGCAGTAACACGTAAACAAACACCAGCAAGGCCAGCAGGAATATCCCCGACGCATGCGACTGAAAAGTCGTGATCAGAAGTCCGAAGACAACGAACACCGCATTCGTGATGCAAAGCACCATCGCCACCCGCCGCGTGCTCAGGCCCATCCGGACCAGCCGATGATGCAAATGTTCCACGTCCGCTGTCATGATGCCTCCGCGCTTCCCCTTCCCGGAGGGCTCCGTGTCACTGACAAACCGGCGGACCGTCCGCCGCCAGATCGCCAGCAGCGCGTCGTAGATTGGCACCCCCAGAATCAGCAACGGAATCGTCATCGACAGAAAGAACGTGTCCTTGGTGAAGGTCTGGAGGGAAACCACGCCCAGCAGAAATCCGAGGGACATGCTGCCGGTGTCACCAAGAAAGATCGTGGCCGGGTGAAAGTTGTAACGCAGGAAAGCCAGGCACGCCCCAATCAACGCCACCACCGGGATGATGACCCCTGGCAGATCGCCGAGCGCCAGGACGCCGCACAAACCGGTCGCGGAAATGATGGCCAGCCCGGAAGCCAGACCGTCCAAACCATCAATCAGATTGTAGGCGTTAATGATCGCCACAATCCATAGCACAACCATGACGCCGTCCAGGAGCGGCGGCAAATCATAGCCCAGGAAACTGCCGAAGCGCGTCCCCGAAAGCGCGATCCAGGCGGCGGCGATGATCTGCCCCGCGAGCTTTGTCCACGGGCGCATTCCCCGAACGTCATCCACCAGCCCAACCACCAGCAGGAAAAGCGAGGCGGGAAAGAACATCTTCCACCAATGAAGATCAAATCCTCCGGGCCGGTCTGCCGGGTAGGCCAGACCCGCCAGACACCCCGCATAAATTCCCAGAACGACCGCCAGCCCTCCTCCCCGGGCCGTCGGTTGCTTGTGCGGCCGGCGTTCGTTCGGCAAATCGACGACGCCAAAACGCATGGCCAGCATCCGCACCAACGGCGTGAAAAGAAAAGTCACAACGAACCCCACCAGAAGGATAATGACGTAATTGCTAAAATGGAAAGACATGGGAAAGGGACGGAATTCAGAGCACCTGCGTCAGATTCTGATTGCGCGCGGCGATTGGGTTCAGCTCCAGCACCGCGGGATGATTCAGCGGTTGCGGATGAACACCGCGTTCCAACAAACGGGCGATCTGCGCGCAATTCGTTGACATCCGGAAATTCTTCCGCGCGAATTCGCAAGCGGCCTGGCCACGCCGTTGCCGTTCCGCCGGATCGAGCGCTTGTGTTACCGCGGCAAACAGACCGTCCAGGTCATCTTGCTCAACCACCCAACCCCCGCCGGATTCCTGAATCCAGTCCGCGGTTTCGCACTGGTGTCCGCCAACGAAGAGGACGGGGCGGGCCGTGGCAAAGCTCGCCTGAATCTTGCTCGGGACAATCAACCCCTGCCATGCCGGGTCCAGGCTGGCGAGATGGACATCCGCCGCGCACAGATGAGCACGCAGTTGGCACTGCGGCACGTAATCAAGAAATTCGATGCGGGTATCCGGATTCTGCCGGGCGAATGCCTCGACTTCGCCCCGGCGTTTGCCGCCGCCGCTGAATACCCACCGCGGACTGGCGCCTTCAAAACGCCGCGCCGTTTCCAGAAACTCGCCAAACCGGTGGCCGAGTCCCATGTTCCCGGAGTAAAGAAAAATAACGTCCGCGGCGTCCCATTTGCGTCCGGCCCGCAACGGGTTGCCCGCATCAGCCGGCCAGGGTGCGAGGTCGGGATCGCTCCACAACGGAACGCTCGTTACCGGCGTCACCCCTTTTTCCGCAACCACGTAATTTGCCACCTTTTGCGCCATCCTCGCTCCCAGGCAAAGCACCGTCCCGGCTCCCTCCAACTCCAGCCGGGTCAAGCTCCGGAGAAGCTGGGAAACCGGTCCGGCGTCGTCCGTCATTTGATGCGCGAAAATCACGTCCGGATAAAGATCCATGATCCAATGAGCGTGCCCGCACCCGTACCGCCAGGCAGCGCACTTCGCCAGCAGGCCGATGTACGGCGGCGTCGTCAGCGACAGGACCAAATCCGGTTTCGTCCGGTCCGAAAAGAGGGCGGCGCCCAGTGAAAGATAAAAAGTGGAGTAGTCGGTGAGCTTGCCGGCGAAACCGCGCCGCCCGAACCCAGTCGCCGCCAATCTCTGCACTTCAACGCCATCCAGGAATTCCCGCGCCGGGTAGGCACTCCCGCCGTCGTAGGACCGCCGCGAGCACAGCACGGTGACCTGATGTCCACGCCGCACAAGTTCTCGGGCGAGACCGTGCAAATACCACCCGGTCGGCGCGGGGTCCGGCGGATAAAACTGGTTGAGGAGCAGGAAGCGCAAAATTAAAATGGAACTGGGGAAACTGGAAAATACAGACTTAACCTTGAAGGAAATTACTGGAAATCCAGGTTGATTTGGCCAAAGGTGACCTCGTTCTTTTACTTTTCAACTTTCGCCGGCATTTCGACATTAATGAGCTTTTCCAACTGGCGCGCGACCGCAGCTTGGGCATCCTTCTCGTCATCAATTCCGTCAACCAGAATCTCCATGGTGCGCTGACCTACGCTGCGTCGTTTTTCCAGGACAAAGTTCAGACGATCCCGATAGCTATATACATAGCCATTATCCAGTTTGGTTGTTTCAAAGCCTTGTTGGGAAGCGCGATCCTCCCACCGGCAATAGAAGACATAGGCGGTCCCTGCCGGCGTCTCCATGGAGTAAGTGCGAAACGGCAGCAGCAAGCCATGAACATGCACGTAATCCAGTTCAGGATGGATTTGAAGCCCGTAGCCGGAGCCGGCCAGACAGACTTCCGGTGTGTGGAAACTGGCCAGATAGGCGGCGCTTTTTCCGGGTAACCAGTGGAAATAGAACATCTGCCATCGGCTTCCGTCGTCCTCGCGCCAGGCCAGGCTGCTCCCCTCGTCATAGCGAAGCAACTCCCTTGTTCGCTCGGCGATCGGCTCCTGGACGAATTTGGTGTCGTCGCGCGGCCAGTCCACTGACCATGCGATACTTTGCGGCAATCGCGCTTCGTGCCAGCGGTACCATGACTCAACCCCGGCCTCCACCAGGACCACCCAAACGAGCAGGGCAAGCGCCAGACGAAAAGCATCCGAAGGCGGAGGCCGGCAGCCCGAGGCCGGGCGTTGGCCTGGCGAATCGGGCGACGCCATTCCCCGGGTCAAAGACTCTTGACTTTGGACCGCTGGCGTTTGAACGCCGGCTTTTGATGTCTGCCCTGCGATTCCCGCTTTCAACCTCTCTGCCTTCGGCTTTCTATTAAAAAGGACCGCCAATCCCCACAACCCGGCCGTGCAGATAAGCGCGATTGATGCCCCGGCAGGGTCATGGTAAGTTCCAATGGCAGCAATTCCATTGCTGGCGGCAATGATTGTCAAGAATAGCATCCGGCATACGTTAGAGGCCATGGCCAGGGCAAAACCGGACGGAATCAGCAGCCACCGCCGCCACAGGCCCATGCCGTAAAACTCGCCAAAGAAAAGAGACACCATCAGACTGGCCTGAAACGAACGGATGCCGCTGCATGCCTCATCCACTCCCACCGTGCCTGTGCTGACCTCAATCAAATTGCCGTGCTGCACGGCCGGAATGCCCAACCAACTCAGCACTTCCACCACCGCCGCGGAATTGACGCGTGTCAAGCCTTGGATGAGCGGCGATTCGACGAAGGACGGCCACGGAACTGCCACCAGGAAAAAACAAATCGGGAAGGCAAACCAGCGGAGCGTGGCGCTCCCGAACATCAGGCGAACAAAGAGCAAGGTAAGGCTGATCACCTCCAGCGCAAGCGTCCAACTGACAATTCGCCACTCTGGATTGGCCTCTTGCACCAGCCGGGTCGGCAGGTAGAGACAGGCCAGCACCGCTGTCAACATGACCAGCCACAGCTTGCCTCGGTCTTCGCGACGAGGCGCAAGCTCAAGGTGATCTTCGTTGACCACCGTGCCAATTGCCGATTCCTTTTTCCTCCTTTGTGGCAAGCCCTGCCACCGTTGCAGCAGAAACGCCACGCAGAGAAACGGAACAACCCAACCATAACTGTACTGCGGGTTCACCGACCACTCGACGCGCAATTGGTTGATCAGCGTCAACCATAGGAAGCCAAAGGGCAGGAATACAACAACCCACTTGATCCAGGAAGCAGAAGACGCAGGGCCGGCGGGCCCAGATCCTTCGATCGGGGCCTTTGCCGGTGGCGGAGTGGCGCCGGGAGATTCAGGTGTTCGCATAGGAAAACGGAGGTCGGAGTTTGGAAATCAGAACTCAACAGCCGAAATTCTGAAATCTGACGTCAATTTCTGTTTTCGAGTTTTAAGCATTCACGGACTCTGCGCTATCTGGGATCGGACGCCGTTTGACCAACCCGCCCGATTTTACCCGGTCAACTAATCAGGTATGCATCAAAATCAAAATCAGCGCCAAAATCGAGCAGGCGAGAGCGGCCAGGCTCAATACGAGAACGACCCGAAGTTCGCTTGGGACACTCTTCGGGTCCGGACGGGAGACCGGAGTCATTTCTCGCTCACTCACCACCAAGGCCAAAGCCCAGTCCGCGTTGTGAGTGAGACTCAAGGCGACCTTGGGAACACGGATGCCATCCTCAGCCAGCACCTGCAAGTAGGGCGCGTTGTCTTCGCGCCGGACCACCTCAATTCTGTTCATCGCCCACGGCAGGTATTCGGGGCGGCACTTTTTCAAAGCCTCCTTCGCACACCACCGGGCGCCAAAGTGCATTCGCGGATTGGGCTGCGAGACACAATACGCGATTTCCGCAGTCGTGAAGTGAGTCAGATAGAATGGGTCCTCCCAGTAGTCCTTTGATTCATCAAAACTGGAGACGGACTCGATATCAATCCCACAGGCCAACCCCGGGGTCGCCGGGTCCATGGTTACAACACCGGGCGACTGCGACGGCGAGGGGGAGAACCCTCCCCCGGACGGATTCTCCAATTGGACGGGCGACGTAGCCGGGGGCGCAGGGACCTTGCGTCCCGTCAGTGCTGCTTCAATTTCGCCGATGGTACGAAAAGTGTGGAGGTTTTCGAGCTTGACCCCTAGACGGCGGCGGATTTTGGCGTCGAGCATGGCGCGTCCCAAGGAGCTGCGGAGCTTCCCCGAAGCCAGCGCGAAATCCGACCCAATCTGCGCCGCATCCAGCTCGCAGATTTCACTGACAATTGCGGTTAGCACCTGGCGTTTGTCGATTGACACCGGGGAATTCGGGGTCGGAGACTCTGTTTGCGTGCCGGGCGGGTTCATCCTTGTTTCCTCACAATCCTCTCATACACAGGCTGCAAATCCTGCTGCTTGCCCCATTGCGCCCGACTTCCTCAACGAGGTGCGCTTTGATCTCGTGCAACGCGGAGAGCGTTCGCTCGCATTGACGGCAATAAGGCTCGTCACGCCGGGCCGCGTCCCACACTTTCTCGTAGCCCGAAAGCCGCCGGGACAGGTCAACCAGAAACTGGGTGGCTTCGCGCCCGTTCGACAGTTGATGGTCGAACGTCAGCGTGAGATGGAACCAGCCCGGCTTTTCCCCAGTTGCAAAAAACTCGGCGCCAACACCGAGAATGGCGCACTGCCGCTGGTTAATGAGCGGGCTAAAGAAAGTGGCTCCCTCATGGGCCAAGTCGGAGATCGTGAACGTACCCCCCGCCAGCGATTCCACCGCCAGTTCGTCATTGAGGTACTTAACCGTCAATTCCCGCAACTCCAGATCCAATTCCTCCAGGCCTTTAGTGTCCGCGCCGCGCACGACCGGCACTTTCAAACCCCGCCCGGCGTCAAAGGCGAAGCCGATGTTCACTTCTCGATAAAAGTGAAGATGATTGTCGGCGAAAAAGCCATTCAAGGACGGGTACTTCAAAAGCAGTCTTCCGACTTCGTACACGATGACGCTGGAAACGTTCCTGCCCGCCTGCTCTGCGCCGGCGCGCAAGCCCAAGGTGGGGCAAGCCAGCGTCACCATGCTCGGTAGCGCCTGTTGCGCGCCGGATCGCAGGAAGGCGATCTCCAGGCGCTTGCTGCGCGGTATCTCCTCGCTGCGGCAGGGCACCTCCGCGGCCGGTAGGGGAGGAGGCACCCGTTCTCCGTTGGACTGTTTTGCACCGGGGGGAACGAGCGCTTCCTTCTCCAATCCGAGAGCGGCCATCACATCCGCCGCGCGCACGAGCCCGCGTTTTGCGATTTTCGACGGATCAAGGCCGTGCCGGGAAAGAACGTCGCGCGCCCTGGCGCTAAACCGCTGACCTTTCGGCGCAGGATCGGATCGAGCCATTGGACTTGGAGCCAGGGCAGGCTGGAGTTTAGCGGCGACCAGCGGCGAAGCCGACTGCGCCGCCACTCCGGGTCGGTCGCATTCATCCGGAAATGACGCCCGGCCATTCTCACTGATAATACACACAATGCTGCCCACCGAAATCTCTTCCCCCTCGTGCCGCCGATACTGGACTATTCCCGCCACTGGGGCGTACAGCTCGAAGGTCGTCTTGCTCGTCTCAAATTCCGCGAGCGCCTGTCCGGCATTCACGTGGGTGCCGGCAGGCACACGCCAGGCCAACAATTTGGCACTTTCGTCGTTATTGTTCTCCTTGGGGAGTTCGACCAACACGGGTTTTTTCAGAGGCTGATCCATGCGCTCAGTCTGTCAGTGACTCTTCCACGAGAACCAATTCACGCGCCCGACCAATAATGTGCGCCGGGCCAGGTAGAATCTGTTTTTCAAGCGGCCCGCAGGACGGGATGGGGTGATTCGGCGCGCCAATCCTCCCCAGCGCCTCGACCGCCCCCGGCGCCTGTTCAAGAATCTGGGCCGCCACTTCGGCGCCGAAGGCGGCAAAGCCCGTGCCTTCCTCAACCAGCAAAAGCCGGCGGCTTCTCCATACCGATTCCAAGATTGGGCTCAAATCCAGGGGATAGAGCCGCATCGGACAGATCACTTCGCAGACAATTTCGTGCTCGTGGAATAGCACATCCATGGCCTTTTCAACGTCGGGCAACATGCCACCGTAACACACGATGGTGAGGTCCGGCATCGTTCCTTCAGGGCGCAGGCGGGTCGTCGGCAGCAAGTCGTTGGTGTACTCAAGGGCAAATCCGTCTTCCGGGCGACCCTCGACGCCGACGGTGTAGAGCAACTTGTTCTCGATGACCAGCGTTGGGCGGTCCACTGTCGCAAACAGCCGGTCGTAAAATTCTCCCGGGTCGAAACGATGATGGATGGCCAGGACCTGTGTGTCCGGCAAACCCAGGAAGTGCTTTTCAAGGCTCTGGCTGTGCGTCGCCCCATAGCCCCGCTTGCCCCCCACCGGCGTGCGAACTATCAGCGGCACCCGGACCTGATCGTTGTACATGTAGCGGAACTTCGCCGCGTGATTGATAAACTGGTCGGCCACCAGAGTCAGGAAATCACCAAACATGATCTCGCACACCGGTATTAAACCAGCGAGCGCAAGACCGTTGCCCAGGCCCACAATGGCACCCTCGCTGATCGGTGTATTCAGCACCCGCCCCGGAAACTCCGCGCTCAGGTTCTTCGTCACTTTGAACGCCCCCCCGTAAGGACCCTCGATGTCTTCTCCGAGTAAAATGATCCGGCTGTCACGTTGCAGATTGCGGCGGAGAGCGCTATGGATGCAGTTCACAACCCGGTCGCGTCCCTCCAGTTCGGCCAAACGCCACCGCGGAGGTTGGTTGGCCGGCCTCGCTTCTTCTGCTGACGCAATTGCGAAGGGGGATTTCCTTGCCTCTTCGACCGCAATCGCGACGCGTTTCTGGGCCGCGCGTTGCATCGACGCGGCCTCGTCGCCGTGAGCTTCCAGGAAGAGCGTCAGCGGATCGCGCTGCCATTGGCTTCGCACCTCCTCAGGATCGCGCGTGTCATCCCCCTTCGAATGGGCCATCAGGCGGTAAGTATCCACCCGCAGAAAGCATGGCCCTTGAGTTTGCCGGATCTGCGCGACGGCCTTACTGGTGGTGTCCAGCAAGTCTTGTGGCTGCCAGGTGTTTGCCTGCCAGGCCGGGATGCCAAATGCCAGTGGGCGCGCAAGAATATCGCCGGCTAACGTTTGTTGCTGGGATGTGCTCTGAGCATAAAGATTGTTCTCCAACACGATCAACACCGGCAGTTGCCACTTCGAAATAATGTTCAACGACTCATACAGAGCACCTTCCCCCAAAGTTCCGTCGCCGATAAAGGCCACCACCATGTTTTCCTTGCCGGCCCGTTTCAACGCCAGCGCCATCCCGGCGGCGACGGGCACCATTCCTCCCTGGACACCGTTGCTGAAAAATCCCTTCGCGCATAAATGCTGGCTGCCTCCGCGCCCACCACACACGCCCGCCTGGCGACCCATGATCTCGGCAATCAACCCTTCCACGTCATCGGTGGCCGCAATGTAATGGCCGTGGCAACGGTGGTTGCTAAACACCACGTCGCCACTCTGCAAATGGGCGGCCACCGCCACGCCTGTCCATTCCTGCCCGATGCAGGTGTGGACCGTGCCAAACAGCTCGCCCTTTGCAAACAGGTCGAGCAGTGTTTGTTCTGCCTGGCGAATTAACAGCGCCTTGCCATAATGCGCCTGCATCGGCAATGCTTCCACCTTGTCTCGCTCAGGACTGGTCACGATCGGATCCATTGATGGCTCGTTTGTGAATTACTTGGGCGGGGTTGCCCGATGAAATCGTCCATGCCGGCACGTCCGCGAAAACGGCCGCCCGCGCTCCCACCACCGCCCCTTGGCCGACGGTGACGCCCGGGCCAACGAACGCATCCGCGCCAATCCAAGCCTGGTCGGCAATGGTGATCGGCGCTTTGGTCGGCCCAAAATTCGGGTCCGCCGTGTCCCGGCCACCCGCGCAGAGGTAGCAATACTGCGAAACGGTCGCGTGTGCCCCAATGTGAATTTCGGCGACGCAGTAACAATCCACGTTAGGGCCGATTTCAGCGCTTTCATCCATGATGAGGTTCCACGGCGCCCAGATGCTCACACTGCTGGAAACGCGCGCGGTCGGCGCAATTCTCGCGCCAAATAAGTTGAGCAGGAACCGCCGCCAACCCCCGCATAGATACGGTGATGGCCGAAACAGGAGAGCCCACACTACACCCCAAAGAGCGCGCGCCGCCTTGTTCCGCACGCTGTACGTTGAAGCCCCGTCATTGCGGACACGTATCGGAGATCCAGTTTGGTCGTTCACCATCGGGATAAATGAAAGTTAATCTGGTTGACGAGCAGGTGTTCAAATCCATTTCAGTTCTGCCGTTATCACTTTGTCAGCGCTTTGCTTGGTTGACGCAGGCCGGTTCGGAGCCTTGGCCAATGACCCATCGATAGACGTCGAGCATGTCCCGCGCGATCTTCGACCACGAGTATTTCTCCTCCACCAGGCACCGCCCTCTCTCCCCCATTTCGCGGCGTTCCTGGTCTGATAGTGAAATTGCCTCGCGTAACGCGGCGGCCAGCGGTTCAACGCCGATTTCAATCCACCATCCGCATTGTCTCGCCCGCAGTTCCTGCCAGGGTGTGCCGCGGGTGGTGATTACCGGCAGGCCGACCGCTAACGCTTCCGTTACGGCCATCCCAAAGTTCTCCGTAAAGCTGGGCAGCACAAAAAGATC
>Ga0302320_10014726_pt1 | contig 16146 bp, 9 predicted proteins | sample Bog_T0_3_FD_202130 | JGI IMG/M metagenome (GOLD analysis project Ga0302320, IMG submission 202130) | Peat permafrost microbial communities from Stordalen Mire near Abisko, Sweden - Bog_T0_3 | ecosystem: Environmental > Terrestrial > Soil > Wetlands > Peat | place: Sweden: Abisko, Stordalen Mire... | reverse complement strand
GGCGGGCACGCCCTTGTCGGCTCCGCGCCGCCGTGCAAAAGAAACGTAATCGCGACGGGCGGCTCCGGCGGGATGGCTTAAGAGACGGTAGTATGAAAACCGAACTTCCAAATTACGACTGGTAGAGAAAAACGGGGCAGGTCAGGGGGATGGCGCGGCTCGGGGCCGCGGAGGGCCAGCGGCGATAGCAGCGGTTGCCGCCGCGTTGTCTGATTTCCACCAAAGCAATCCCTCCGCAAGCCTCTTGGACTTGGTAAATTCGTCAGAGTTTATAAGTGAGATGGAGTCGAAAGTTGAGGCACCAAGATATTTCGACAGCCCTATCGACTTCCGGCGGACAGTGGAAGAAGTAGCATCGGAATTGACTCGTTTTAAAGGGCGAGCCGAACGGTCGGCACCGCGATCAAGTGCAAAATCCGCAACGAAGAAAGCAAATACCGAGGCATCCTAAGCCATCGTGAACTGCACCCGTTTTCTCTGATAAAGGGCCCGAGGATAGATCTACGCGATCATCATCAATCGTGAATCGCGGAAGTGCCGAAAACAGTGATCTACCATGTTTCCGGTCTTACGCAGCAAAGTTAACGAGTCCCTCCCAAGCGAACTTCCCCTCGTACACCAGAAAAGTTCGATAGTTGCCTACGAAGGGGAGGCCGGCGGATGGGGCGCAACACTTGTCACGCTGGCGCCGTTACTCTAACGCGTTCGTCGCCTTAGCCGCCGGCTTGATTTCCCGACAGTCAGTCATCTCCCGCTCGATGGAGGGGCGCCGGTCTGAAGTGCCTAAAGCTTCGCCAACTTCTTTGTGCCGACCGAACAGATCGAATCCCATGACCAAAAGTGTGCGCAGTAACTCCCGCAAATCGCCCGCACAAGCCGCGAGTTGTTGTTTCAATTGCTGCTCGTCGGGTTTCTGAATATGCCAAACCCAGCTCTGTCGTCCCGAATGAGCGAACCCCCGAGCGCTCTGCTCCACTAAGATCGCAGCCAGCCGGGACGCTTCGCCTTCTCTGGCGCCCGCACCCCGCAGCAGCCAGGCAACGCGATCGATCAGCGGTGTGATCGCCGCGGTAGCCAGCGTCACTCCGGCGTCGAATTGAGCTTGCCGGCCCGGCTGAATCTCAACAGTGTGCAGATGGAGCAGATGGCAAATGCGCATCGCTGCCTTCATTGCGTCTTCCGCACCGTGGGCGGCCACAAAACCGTTCACGCCGAATTCACGAACGGTGGCAATCGATGCACCTTTTTCCGCCAATATCGTCAGATTTTCCAAGGGAGCCTCGCAATGGCAAAGAATCACGCAACGTCCCGCCCACTCCATTTCGGCTTCACTCAGCAGCGCCAGGTGTGCCGCGAGAACATCCGCCGGCGCATGAAACAGAACCACGCGAGCGACTCTGAGGTCGGACGTCTCACGCACGGCGAATCCGCCCTGTAGTGTATTGGCGATCCGGCTCGCTACCCGAAACGATGCAGCAGCCACCGGACCCAACTCCGGCGTGCGCGCGGCAAGGCTCCCGATCAGACTTCGGCTGACCGCGCCCGCCCCAAATACTCCGTATTTATACCGGAATTCCGATTCCCGCGACATCTTTAGTCCGCAGGAGCTTGATTCTATCGCGGATCTCCGCCGCTTTTTCAAACTCAAATTTGCGCGCGGCTTCCCGCATTCTCAATTCGAGCTCGGAAATGAATTTTTCGCGTAGCGCCGGAGACAGGTCGTCTTCAGGTTCTTCGGGCTCCACCGTCACTGTAATGTAGTCGCCTTCCGCAATCGCAATGAGGCTCATATCGATCGGTTTGATAATCGATTGCGGTGTGACGTTGTTATCGATGTTGTACTGCATCTGAATCTCGCGGCGGCGCCCGGTTTCTCCGATCGCCCGCTTCATGCTGTCAGTCATCACATCGCCGTAGAGAATGGCCCGCCCTTCCAGATGGCGCGCGGCTCGCCCGATGGTCTGGATTAATGACCCTGTCGATCGCAGAAAGCCTTCTTTGTCCGCATCCAGAATCGCCACCAGCGATACCTCCGGCAGATCGAGACCTTCGCGCAGCAGATTGATCCCGATCAAAACGTCGTACACCCCGCGGCGCAGGTCGCGGAGAATTTTGATGCGATCGAGAGTGCTGACTTCTGAATGCAGATAGTTGCACTTAACGCCCACCTCGGCGTAATACTCCGAGAGGTCTTCCGCCATTCGCTTGGTCAGCGTGGTTACCAGTACTCGCTGGTTATTGGCGGCACGGAGGCGGATCTCATGAAGAAGATCGTCCACCTGACCCTTGATCGGCCGTACTTCGATCTCGGGATCCACGAGGCCGGTCGGCCGGATGATCTGCTCCACCACAACGCCCGCCGCTTTCGTGAGTTCGTAAGGGCCGGGCGTGGCGGAAACATAAACCACCTGGTTCACACGATGCTCGAACTCTTCGAACGTCAGGGGACGGTTATCGAGGGCGCTGGGAAGACGGAATCCATGCGCCACCAGCACTTCCTTGCGTGACCGGTCGCCGTGATACATGGCGTGCAACTGCGGGATCGTCTGATGGCTCTCATCGATAAACATGATGGAGTCCCTCGGCAGATAATCCAGCAGAGTCGGCGGAGCTTCGCCCGGCAAACGTCCGGAGAAATGCCGCGAGTAATTCTCAATTCCGTGACAGTATCCGATCTCTTTCATCATTTCGAGATCGAACATCGTCCTTTGATGCAGACGCTGCGCCTCGACCAGTTTGCCCTGCGCTTCCAGTTGCGGCCGCCACGCTTCGAGTTCCGCTTTGATGGAATCGATAGCCGCTTCTTTCGTCAGCTGCGACATCACATAGTGCGTTTTCGGATAAATTGGCAGCCGCACATAAGTTTGCTTTACCTGACCCAGCAGAGGATCGATCTGTGACAGATGCTCCACTTCGTCCCCCCACATCTCGATCCGGTAAGCACTTTCGTCGTACGTGGGGAAGACTTCAATTACATCGCCGCGGACGCGAAACGTGCCGCGCCGGAAATCATGATCGTTGCGTTCGTAAAGGATTTCAACCAGCTTCGACGTAATTTCCCGCCGTGTGATCTTCTGGCCCTTTTCGAGCATCAGCAGCATTCCGTAATAAGCCTCGGGCGATCCAAGGCCATAAATACAGCTGACGCTGGCGATGATTACGCAATCCCGGCGTTCGAATAAGGACCTCGTCGCCGAGAGCCGCAGCCGGTCCAGCTCGTCATTAATGGTGGCTTCCTTTTCGATGTAAACGCCGCTCGAGGGAATAAATGCTTCCGGCTGATAATAGTCGTAATAGCTGACGAAATATTCGACGGCATTGCCCGGAAAAAATGTCCGAAACTCATGGTAAAGCTGCGCAGCCAGGGTTTTGTTGTGCGCCAGCACCAGCGCGGGGAGGCCCAGCTTCTCAATCAGCTTGGCCATCGTGAAGGTTTTGCCAGAACCGGTCACACCCAGGAGGACCTGGTGCTTCTCACCGTCCATCAGGCCGCGGCCTAATTCAGCAATGGCAGTTTTCTGGTCACCCTGCGGCGTATAGGGAACGGACAGCCGAAATGACATCCCAGTGGTTATGGTATCGCTCGGCTCTTTAATTAATGGTCAGCGAGCGCGGAACTGATGCCGGATCGAGTGCGGTGGTTTCAATACCAGTCCGATTCATGGCCAACGGATTGCTTTCAATATCATCCGGAGCCGTTATTTATGACCAACAATCAATTCGAAAGCAGCCGTGTTTCAGAAGGTACCTTGCAGACCGGAGCGTCTCGTCCCTCCGCCGGCGTGGAAGAGTCGCGTGCGATTTCCCGCGACGATATTCGCGACGGGTTCGCGGACCGGGAGGGCCATGTCCCAACCACGGTAGCCCCCGCTTTGCGCCGGGTGCTAGCCGCCAACACGCTGACTGGCGACCGTGTCCGCAATCAAGCGGGCGAAGATCTCGGCAGCGTCGAGGAAATCATGCTCGATCTCCCCAGCGGCAAAATCGCTTATGCCGTCATCTCATTCGGAGGTTTTCTGGGAATCGGCGACAAACTTTTTGCCGTACCGTGGAACGCACTTCGCGTGGATCAGGGAGAACACGAATTCATTCTCGACGTGGATCGCGCCACGCTTGAAAACGCGCCGGGCTTCGACAAAGACAATTGGCCCGATATGGCCGATCCAACCTTCGGCGCGGAAGTGCATAAACATTACGGCAGAATCCCCTATTGGGAACACACGGTGACTGATGCCGGTGACTTCACCGGAGAGAAACACATTCCGGACCGTAGCCGCGAATACGAACCGACTACCGGATATCAGCCGGGAACCAGGCACTGAACTCCCGAACACAACCTGAGGAATTCAACGAGGGGGCGGCGTCGAAGCCGCCCTGCTCTACTTTTGTAAAAGCTGGTCTTTGTCCTCATGCCACGTGCTATCTTGCATGTAGATTGAACCGTATTCCTAAAGCCATTTCCGCCTGCATTTTAGTAATTCTTTTCACGACCGCCGCATGGGCACAGGCGCTGTTTGTTAAGCCCGTTAAAGTGTTTGGCGATCCCAATTTTACCGGGACCGCGAGCTCACCGCTGAATTTCGAATCGGCTGGCCCAAATGTAGTGGAAGGCCGTGAGTTGCAGGTGCCCGAAGCCGTAGCTCTCGACACCTCTGTCTCGCCTCCTATCCTGTATATCGCCGACACTTCCAACAACCGTATCCTGGCGTACAAATACAATACGCAGCTAACTGCAGGTTCAATAGCGGATGTAATCCTCGGCCAGACCGACCGCTTCAGCAACCTCTCCCAAGGGCCAGCCAATTCGCTTTCAACCGGATTGAACCAACCGACGGCGCTGGCTGTGGACGCCGCAGGAAATCTTTACGTGGCCGATACCGGCAACAATCGCATCCTTCGATATCCCACCCCGATGGCGCAGCCGGCAGGGTATAACCTCCCAAATCTTGTGGTTGGAGAGAAATCATTTTCCGTGGCCACGGCCAATACCGGTGGGATTTCCGCCGCAACGCTCTCGCTGGCGGGAACAGGGCTTCGCAACGGCCTCGCTTTCGATCAATCAGGCAATCTTTGGGTGAGCGACACCGGGAATAACCGGGTTCTCCGTTTTCCCGCGTCTGTACTCAGCGCTGGACAAAACGGACCCTCCGCGGATGTGGAATTGGGTCAGGCGGACTTTAAGTCCAGTGTCGCCGGAACATCGGTCACCAGCAAAACCACCATGGCGGGACCTGCCGGATTGGCGATAGATTCCGTCGGTCGCCTTCTCGTCGCAGACGCGCTGCAACGTGTGCTGGCGTTTCCGCAGACATCGACCTCTGCTACCCCTGCCATAGGAATTCTGGGAGTTGCCGTAACACAGTCCGGACAAGCGCAAACACCTGTCAGCGCTATCGCGATCGGTACCGCATTGGGCGTTGCCGCCTCCGGAAATCTGATCCTTGTAGCCGACACCACCAATAACCGCGTTCTGGTCTACAACTCGATCGATCAATGGCCCGCCGCCACAGCGACTCAGATATCGCCCGCCGCCATCGCTGTAATCGGCCAGGCGGATTTTACCAGTGCGCTGGCTAATCAGGGGAATGCCAACCCTTCGGCTACCACCTTCTTTGCCCCGACCGACATCGCAATCGGAGCCACCGAGTTTTACGTCGCTGACGCGAGCAACAATCGTGTCCTCGTTTTTCCCACGCCCCCCGCTCAGACCTCAGCGGCGTCACGAGTTGTTGGGCAACTCGACTTTCCTTACAACGCTCCCAATCTGATTGAAGGCAAGGAATTCGGCACCGTCGGAAATGGAGTCTGGGGGTCGGCAGCGCTTGACCTCAGTGCCACTCCCCCGCACCTCTACGTGGCGGACACACTGAATAACCGAATCCTCGGCTTCAATAACTTCACCACGATGCAGAATGGACAAAAAGCCGACCTCGTGATCGGTCAGCCTGATTACCTGCATGCTCTGATGAATTACCCCTCGAATGTCGCTGCGACACCGAATGCCCAGGGCTTGCACTCGCCCACTGCTCTCTCGGTCGATTCAAGCGGGAACCTCTACGTCGCCGACGCCGGCAATTCCCGTGTCCTGCGCTTCCCTGCTCCGTTCGCGTCAAGTAGCACTTCGCTCGAAAGCGCCGACCTTGTATTAGGGCAAAGCAGCTTTACCTCGCTGATCACAGACGCCACAGCCTCCACCATGTCGGGACCGGCGGGGCTTGCGTTTTCGCAGGCCGGCGTCAGCGCTTCAGCCACTAGTGGCTGGCTGGCGGTGTCGGATTACGTTCACAACCGAGTTCTGTTCTTTCCACGACCGTTCACCTCCGGCATGAGTGCCAGTCTGGTTCTCGGTCAGGCCGATTTCATTTCAAAGGTGGCGGGTTCCACGTCACAAAACCTGCAAACACCTCGCGGGATCGCCATAGATCCTGAAGACCGCGTAATTGTGGCAGACACGGGCAACGGACGGGTTCAATTTTTCGGTCCGATAGCCTCGCTGGCCAATGACGCCACCGCCTCTTTTGCCATCAGCGCCAACCTCACTTCGCCGGTCGCGGTGGGTGTCGCTTCGAGCGGGCAGTTCTGGGTGGCGGACGCCGGTTCCACTGAGAACCGTCTCCTGCATTACCCTTCGATCGACAAACTTCCGCCGACGTATGCACCTGACGCATCTGTTCCCGCTGTATCGCCGCGTTCCGCCTTCGTCGACACCTATAACAATCTGCTGGTGGCCGACGGCATCAATCGCATTCTTTTCTTTGCACCCCAGGTCACGCTCATTAACGCGGCCAACTTCATTGCGGGAAGGGCGCTGGCGCCTGGCACTATTGCTTCAGCTTTCCCGACGGTCTCTACCAACGTCCTCGCGCTGTCCACGCAAAGCCAGCCGGGAACTCTGCCCGTGCCGACTACTCTTGCGGGGGTTGAAGTACTGGTCAACAACATTCCCGCGCCCCTGTTCTATGCTGCTGCTGGACAAATTAACCTCGTCCTGCCGTATGAATTACCTCAGGGGGGAACGGCTGACGTTCAGGTGGTTTCGCCTTCCACAGGACAAATCTTCGCAGCCGGGCAGATTTCTCTGGCCTCCGCATCGCCGGGTTTATTCACTCTGAATTTTCAACAGAGTGGTCCCATCGCGGCGCTCAACCAGGACAACACCGTTAATTCGACAGGGAACCCACTGACGCGCGGACAAGTGCTGCAGATCTTCGCCACAGGGCAGGGTCTTGTGCCCAACGCCCCTGCCGATGGTCAGGCGGCTTCTGGGTTATTGAGTACTCCGACATTGCCCCAGGTGTTTCTCGGCACGGGAAGCAACGCGATCGCTGTTCCGGCCTCGGACATCCAGTATTCCGGCCTCGCGCCTGGCCTCGTCGGTGTATGGCAGATCAACGTTCTGATTCCCGTCACGGCTCCCACCGGAACCGTCCAGATCGAAGTGTTGCTCAACAGCGTGCCCAGCGTCGATACGACCAATGCAACCGCAGTCGTTTCTACCGTCGCTCTTAAGTAAAAATCAGGCGCCTGCGCCAAACAACTTGCCCCGAGCGGCTAATTGTTCTGTTTATACCCAATGGCTAATTCTGTGGCAGGGCGATTGCTTAAGTCTCCTGCGAGAGGAGTGGTAAAAAAATGCTGGGGACAGTACTTCTGATCATTTTGATTCTGGCTCTGCTGGGAGCTTTGCCAACGTGGGGCTATAGCAATGCATGGGGTTATTACCCGAGCGGCGGAATTGGGTTGGTTTTGATCATCGTGGTAGTACTTCTGCTTTTGGGCAGGATATAAGGGAATTTTCAGTTTCTGAAGATGAACGGGAAGCGATGAACAGGTATCCGCCAGGTGCGGAAAGCTTGACGGCACGGTAGCTGCTTCGAGATAATAGTTTCGTAGTATAGAGCACTTGTGTCCTCGGAGCTTAATTTGGCTACAGCAGTCGCCTCCCGTTCTTCTCTGGTAGGTGCCCTTCTTCGGGGCGGCAATCCTTCATATCGTCCGTCGATATATGATTTCCTGCGCGGTCTCTCCCGAGACGAACTGGAATGCATCGGGGAATTTCAGGGTGCCTGGGTTCTGGAAAACCAATGTGGCGTCGCCCAAAGCCCTTATCGCCTGATGGCGGACTTCTTCGATTCGGTCGTATCGGAGCGTTGGCGTAATCCCGATGAGCGCGCACACAAGATGTTTATAGTTCTTACCTACCTCGATTTTCAATTTTCTTATCTTTCTGTTCCTATTTCCGTAAAGCTCTCCTGAGAATTTAGCTGCTTCACATAACTATGTGAGGTGCGCGAGCCCCTGTTCATTCCCTGCTGCGCGACTGCAGCGGGAGTAACAATTGGCAGTCTGGCGCCCATCCCGCTCGCACACTCAATTGCGGCGATTGCGGTCCTGATTATCCTCGCGCTGGTGGGTTACCTCTTCGATGCCAAACGTGCGGGCTATTGCGCCGCGCTGACAGCTTGCGGATTCGCCGGAGTTGCACTGATCGCCCTTCATGCAATGCACGCTGCTCCGTCTCTCTCGGTGCCGGATAGCGTCCAGGCAATTTTCTCGGGATGCGTGGTTGACCCCGCGTTGATGGCCGCGGATCGTGAGCGCTTTACCATCGAATTGGCCCGCGATGCCAGAGCTCAGGTGACACTCTTCGCGCGCGAAGGCGAATCGTTCCCTGCCCTTCCCTATGGAACTCGCATTGACTTTCAAGGCAAGGTACGGACCCCGCATAACTTCAACAACCCGGGCACATTCGACAACGTTCACTTCCTTGCGCGGCAACGCATCTACTGGAATGCTTCCGGTGACGCGGCAAAAGTGCACCTTCTGCAAGGAGCGTGCGGTTGGTGGCTGCCCGCATTTATCTTTCGCGTCCGCACGGCAGCCCTCGACCGGCTGGATCGCCTTTACTCGAATGATCTCTATTCGAACGGCATGATGCAGGCGGTGCTTATTGGAGCTACCGCCAAGCTCGACCGCATATGGACTGAGGATTACCGATCCACAGGCACCTTCCACGCGCTGGTAATCTCCGGGAGTCACGTAGCAGTGCTGGCCGCGGTGCTTCTGTTCTTGCTTCGGATCTGCGCGGTCCCGCGCGGCGTGGCTATTTTCGCAACAATCCTCGCGGCCTGGCTCTATGCGGGTGTTACCGGCTGGCAGGCGCCCGTGCTCCGATCAGCCGCTGGCATGAGCCTCTATGGGATTGGCCGGTGCTTCTACCGCGACGGAAGGTTACTCAACATCCTGGCCGCTGTCGCGCTACTGTTCATCATTTGCGATCCGGAGCAGCTTTTCGATGCCAGTTTTCAGCTCTCCTTTTTAGCGGTAGCACTGATCGGGGCTTTCGTAGTCCCCGCCCTTCATGCGACATCGGGACCGCTGGGAAGAGCACTAGCCGGGTTTGGCGACGCGGCCCGCGCACTGCGCCTCGAACCTCGCGCCGCCCAATTCAGGCTGGAGATGAGGCTTCTCTCGAACACGCTGAATCTGGTTTGCCGGATTCACCAGCGACTAGCCGATGCGATTGTCGTCTTCTCAGCCCGCATCTGTCTTTACCTGTGGGAGATCTTCGTCACATCTTTCTTCATTCAGGTCGGCCTCGCACTCCCCATGGCGATTTATTTCCACCGAATTTCGGCGTCAGGGCTCTCCGCCAACGCGATCGTCGTACCCGTTCTGAGCGCGATCGTGCCCCTGGGTTTTCTCGCCATCGCCTTTAATTCCGCAATGCTGGCCCATCTTTGCGCCTGGCTGCTGGCGGTCTCGCGCGCGGCTGTCACGGTACATGCGCGATGGGAACCGGATTGGCGGATTCTGCCTCCCCCGTGGTGGCTGGCTGGCCTTTTTGTGACGGCTTTGATCGTCGCCGCGCTGCGCTATTCGCCGGTCTGGAGAAGACTCACCGCCTGGATATCGGTCGCGGCAACGCTCGCGGTAATCATCTGGCACCCGTTCCCGCCGGCGCTGAAGCCCCGTCAGTTCGAACTGAGCGTGATCGATGTAGGACAGGGCGACAGTTTGCTTGCGGCATTTCCTCAAGGCCAACTGATGCTCATCGACGCCGGCGGAATTCCTTCGTTCGGCCGCGCACACAAATCGGGAATCGATATCGGAGAAGATGTGGTGTCACCGTATTTGTGGTCACGCTCGATTCGCCGCCTGGATGTGGTCGCCATGACCCATGCGCACGAAGATCATATGGGCGGGATGAGCGCCGTGCTGCGCAATTTTCATCCGAAAGAACTCTGGACCGGAGCGGTTCAGGACAGCCCTGAATGGCGTCGAGTCCGCGAAACGGCGGAGAGCCTGCACATTCGGATCCGGCCTTTGCTGCGTTCTGCCCCTTTCACCTTCGGCGGCACCATCGTCCAGGTGCTGGCGCCGGGACCGAGCTATTACCCAGATTCCATTCCGAAGAACGACGACTCGCTGGTTTTGCGAGTCCGGTTCGGTTCCACCTCGTTCCTCCTGACCGGCGATATGGAGAAGAAAATCGAAAAAGAGCTGGCCGCGGAGGGGCTGCTTCAGCATGACGACGTGCTCAAAGTGGGCCATCACGGCAGCCGGACTTCGAGCAATCCGGAAATGCTGGATCTGGAGCGCCCGGCCTTCGGGGTGATTTCGGCAGGCTTCGACAATAGCTACGGACACCCGCATCCGGCGACCCTGGCGGCAATGGCGGAACGGAAGGTACGGGTTTGGCGGACCGACGAGACCGGCCTGATCAGGATTTCGAGCGATGGCCACCGCATCACGGTTGAAACCCCCGATCCGTAAGTCTTTGCAACATTCCGCACTTCCAGAGCGTCAGAACAGATGACCCGCCCAAAGTGAACACTTTTTCATGTTATTGTCAAATCTTGTGAAACCGCTTCAACTTGCAGCACTTATGGCCGTTTCCGTCGCGGCTTTTGGAGCCGACGACCGCAACGTCCTCAGCACCATGAATGAGGAGTTGCAGCGCAACTTCACAGCCCTGAAGCAGAAGGCAGACCCAGCGCCATACTTCCTGGCTTATGAGATCACCGATCAGGAGTCGCACACGGTAGGCGCCTCCCTCGGAGAGCTCAATTCCAGCACCTCCGGGCATAGCCGGTATCTCGACGTCACCGTGAGGGTGGGTGACCCGAAACTGGACAACTATCGGCGCGTCCGAGGCGAACGGATCCAGTTCACGTCAGGGAACCAGGTAGCCGTCGATGGCGCTCCGGCCGCCCTGAAAGAGGAGATCTGGCTGGAGACGGATCGGGTTTACCGTGCCGCGGCCGATCGTCTGATTCGGATCAAGACCAACCAGCAGGTGAAGGCCGCCGACCGCGATCAATCGGGCGATTTCTCGAACGAAGAAAGCTACGCCCATACCGAGCAGCTAACTACGGTTACCTTCGACTCTGCTGCCTGGACGCAGAAAGCTCGGCAACTCTCCAAAGCTTTCCTGAAGTATCCGGACCTGCTTTCGTCCGACGTGCAGGTTTCGGTGGAAACCGATAACCGATTCCTCGTCAATACGGAAGGCACTAAGATCGAACACGGCCGCGGTTTTGCCCGTGTCGTCATTTCCGCCAGCGCCAAAGCCAAGGATGGAATGGATGTCTCCGATTTTGAAACTTTCGAAGCGGCCGACCCAAAAGATCTGCCTGCCAACGACGTGATCGAAGCGGCGGTAAAGAAAGTCGGCGAACATGTCGAAGCACTGACCACGGCCGTACCGGCTGAACCTTTCGTGGGGCCCGCCGTATTCTCCGGCAGGGCATCCGGCGTTTTCTTCCATGAAATCTTCGGTCACCGCATCGAGGGTCATCGTCAGAAGGACGAGTCGGAAGGACAGACTTTCACCAAAAGCGTAGGCGACAAGATTCTGCCCGACTTTCTCTCCGTCACGTTCGATCCGACGCTGAAAAGAATCGGGGGAATCGATCTCAACGGCTACTACGAATACGACGACGAAGGGGTTCTCGGCAAACCGGTAAAAGCAGTGGAAAACGGCGTTCTGAAATCGTTCCTGATGTCCCGCTCGCCGATCGATGGGTTCGATCATTCGAACGGCCACGGCCGTCGGCAACCGGGTCTCGAAGTGGTTTCACGGCAATCGAACCTGATCGTCACCAGCACGAATACGGTTTCCGATCAAAAGCTCCGCCAGATGTTGATCGACGAGATCAAGAAGCAAAAGAAGCCGTATGGGCTCTACTTCGAGGACATCACGGGCGGTTTCACGACCACACAGCGCGCAGGGCTGCAGGCGTTCAAAGTGATCCCCGTGATCGTCTATAAGGTCTATGCGGATGGACGGCCCGACGAACTGATTCGAGGCGCGGACATCGTGGGAACACCGCTGGCTAGCTTTGCCAAGATCCTGGCAACCTCCGATAAACAGGAAGTATTTAATGGTTACTGTGGCGCGGAATCGGGCAGCGTGCCGGTATCCGCGGTGTCTCCGGCCATTCTGATTTCAGAGATCGAAATCGAGAAGAAAGACCAGTCGCAGGACCTCCTTCCCCTGCTCCCCTCTCCTTTGCGGGAAGGTGGGCAATGAAAACCGCAATAATTGTTTCCCTGGCATCTGTATTACTGGCATCCGCCGCCGTTCTTTGTGCCGCGCAACCTGACGCGGTGATGGACGCGATGCAGGCGGAACTGAATCGCTCGATGAAGCTTGAGCTGGGCCAACTGGAAAAGCCTTATTACGCGGCGTTCACGGTCGACGACGACCACACATGGTCGGCCAGTGCGACGCTGGGCGGCTTGATCTCTTCCCACGCGAGCAGTTTCCGGGCGCCTTTCGTGCGCATCCGGGTAGGCGATTACAAGTTCGACCAGACCAACTGGACGGGTGCGGGAGCACAAGGCCCCCGGTATGACCTGCGGAACTTCCCTCTCGACGACGATAATCCTCTGGTACTACGCCAATATCTTTGGCTGACGGCCGATTCGGCTTATAAAGGCGCACTGCAGGCGATTGCAAGAAAACGCGCCGCCCTTCGCAGCGTCACGGTCAGCGAAGAATTGAACGACTTCGCTCCTACCAAACCTTATGTTTCAATCGGCGATTACACGCCGGTTAAATTCAACGCCGACGAATGGGCGGAGCGGACGCGCCGTATTTCGGGGCTGTTCGATTCGTATCCGGGACTTCGATCCTCCTCTGTAACCTACAGTGCCGTTGACGCGCTGCACCGGTTCGTTACGAGTGAAGGTGCACGTGTTCGCGAACAACAGTCGATGGGAGAACTGGAGATTCGCGCATCGGCGCAAGCCACCGACGGTATGATCCTGCGCGACTCAGCCGTTTTCTACACCCGTGACATCGCAAGGATGTTCCCCGAAAGTGACTTGGCAAAGGCGGCCAAAGCCGTGGGAGAACAGGCGATCAAACTGGCCGCCGCGCCGCTCGGCGACAACTATACGGGTCCGATTCTTTTCGAAGGCGATGCCTCGCCGCAACTGTTTGCCCAACTACTGGGCCGGAATCTCCACATCGCGCGGAAGCCGGTAGCGGCTGCGGGCGCTCCCAATCCGGTGAGCCCAACTGAACTCGAAGGTCGACGCGGAGTCCGCATATTGCCCGAGATGTTCAATGTGACGGACGATCCGACACTGCCGATGTTCGGCCAGCAAACCGCCGACGACGAAGGCGTAGAGTCGAAGCCTCTCTCCCTGGTAGAAAAGGGCGTCCTGAAAGACTTTCTGCGCACTCGCCAGCCGGTTCGCGGCTACGCCGATTCGAATGGCCGGGCCGGCATATCCGGCAGCTTCGGGGGTGAAGTTCCCTCCCCCACCAATCTGCTGATCCGTTCGACCGAGACCAGTTCTGTTTCCGATCTGAAGAAGAAGCTGATCGACCTCTGCGAACAGCGTGGACTGCCTTACGGAATTGTCGTGCGCAAGCTGGATTTCCCCTCCACCGCGCCGATCGATGAAGCGCGCCGGATTCTTTCGGCGAATTCGGGTTCGGGACAAGCCGTCAGCATTCCGCTCTACGTTTACCGTCTCTATCTGGACGGTCATGAGGAACTGGTTCGCGGTGAGCGCTTCCGCGGAATCAATGCGCGGTCTCTCAAAGACATTCTTGCCGCGGGCGACGATACCAACGCCTTCAACTATCTGGACAACGGAGCGCCTTTCGCTCTGCTCGGTTTCGGTTCCTCATCTGCGCAGGTGACCGTAGCGGCTCCTTCGGTTCTGATTGACGACCTCGAACTCACCAAAGTGGACGACGAACTGCCGAAGCTGCCTTTGGTGCCCTCGCCGGCCAGCCTGACGTTACCGCAAACCGCTTCGGCGCGATGAAGATTCTCAGCCGTTACGTCTTCCGCGAGATCCTGTCGAGTTCGTTTCTTGCCATAGGCCTAGCCACCTTCATCATCTTTCTGCAGACCGTGCTGGGGCGCGTGCTGGAGCTACTCGTGCGCTCCGCAAAGGCGCCTGCGGTTCTCGAGTTATTCGCTCTGTCATTGCCACCCGTATTGCTTCTCAGTATTCCTTTCGGCGTGCTGGTGGGAATTCTGGTCGGACTGGGCCGCCTTTCGAGTGACAACGAAATCGTGGCGATGCGTTCGGCCGGTGTCTCGTCGCGCATTGTTGCTCCTCCGGTCCTGGTGTTCGCGTTCCTCGCGATGCTGGTATCCGGCGCATGCTCGCTCTGGCTAAATCCGCTGGCGATTCGGGCGGAGTACAAGATTCTGAACGCAGTAGCGGCCTCGCAGCTGACGGCTAACGTGGAGCCGCGGGTTTTCGAAGACCAGTTCACGAATGACAATACGGTGCTCTACGTCGACGACGTGAAGTCAGAAGCAGGCCCAGTAGTCGTGTGGAACGGTGTCTTTATCGCCGACCTGACGCCACCGGCACAGCGGCAGACCGGGCTCAAAGAAGCCAGCGCGGGACCCCGTGTGACAGTGGCCAGGGAAGCCCTGGCGGTGCCGGATTCGAAAAACAACCGCATCCAACTGGCGCTCAGGGATTACGGAACTCACGAAGCTCCGTACCACTCAATTGCCCCAACGGGTTCGTTTGTTCTTCAGGCCCAGCCCCAGCAGGAACAGAAGGCAAAACCCTATAGCGAGATGTTTACAAAGGAGTTACTGCGGTTCATCCGGGCTAATCCACGGCAAACCCAGGAGGGGACGGAATCCCGAATCGAACTGCACCGGCGCCTGGCGCTCCCAGTGGCGTGCCTGATGCTCGCCATGGTGGGAATTCCCCTGGGGACTTCCTCGAAAAAAGGCGGGCGATCAGCGGGTTACGTTTGGGCGATCGTGCTCTCGTTCTTCTGTTACTACCTGGCTTATATCAGCCTTACGAGTCTGGCCCGCTCTCACGCGATGTCGGTAGAGCTGGCGTCATGGCTGCCGAATGCGGTATTCGGAATTGCCGGCCTGATCATGCTCGTGAGGATGGAAACCCCTGGCGACCAGGATCTGATCGGCCGTGTTCGTGACTTCCTGAAGAGTCTGACGGGGAGCGTAACGAAAACGGTTTCGAAGACGCTGGTGCGCCAGACGAGCCGGCTCGAATCAGGCCGGATGCGCCTGTTCGCATTCCAGATCCTCGACAGCTACGTCCTTTCCACATTCCTGTTCTATTTTGTGGTGTGGTTGTGCGGTTGGGTGGCGATGGTTCAGGTATTCACGTTCTTCGATCTGCTGGGCGACATCGTGAAGAACAATATTCCGATTTCGCACGTGTTGACGTTCCATTTGTTTCTCACTCCGAAACTGATTTACGACACGATGCCGGAGAGCGTACTGCTGGCGGTGCTGGTTACGTTCGGGGTGATGACCAAGAACAACGAGGTGACTGCATTCAAGGCTTGCGGGATCGGTGTGCGCCGGCTGGGTCTGCCGGTACTGCTGATGAGCCTTTTGCTGAGCGCCGGATTGTTTGCATTCGATTACTCCTGGCTGCCGCAGGCCAACCAGATTCAGGACGCGATCCACAACGAGATCAAGGGCCGGCCGGTACAGACTTATCTGCACCCCGAGCGGAAATGGTTGATCCACGACTACCGGGTTTTTTACTTTAAGTACTTCGACCCCGCCGAGAAGCTGATGGTCGAACCCTATGTTTTCGAATTGGATCCGAAGACGTTTCATGTCGTCCGGGAGATCAGTGCCAACCGGGCGCGCTGGCAGCAGAACCTGCAGT
>Ga0302320_10014725_pt1 | contig 16146 bp, 14 predicted proteins | sample Bog_T0_3_FD_202130 | JGI IMG/M metagenome (GOLD analysis project Ga0302320, IMG submission 202130) | Peat permafrost microbial communities from Stordalen Mire near Abisko, Sweden - Bog_T0_3 | ecosystem: Environmental > Terrestrial > Soil > Wetlands > Peat | place: Sweden: Abisko, Stordalen Mire... | reverse complement strand
CGCGCACGCAGGATTTTCTCGCCGGCGTGGCCGCCTACCGCCGCCATCCCTATCGTCGTGCCCTGGCGGCGATGCCGGTGGTGTGGCAACAGGGCAGCACCCGGCTGATCGATTACGGTGTTCCCGGCGCTGGCGGTCTGCCCCTGCTGGTGGTGCCCTCCCTGATCAATCGCGCCTATATCCTCGACTTGATGCCGCGCCGCAGTCTGCTGCGCTATCTGCGCGGCCGCGGCCTGCGTCCGCTGTTGGTCGATTGGGGGCGGCCGGGCGAGGCCGAACGCGACTTTGCGCTGGACGACTATGTCGCGGACCGCCTGAGCGCAATGCTCGATCATGTGCTGGCCCGGGCAGGGCGACCGGCCCTGCTCGGCTATTGCATGGGGGGCACGCTTGCCCTCGGTTTGGCCTGCCTGCGGCCGGAGGCTCTGACCGGTTTGCTGTTACTGGCGGCGCCCTGGGACTTTCATTGCCCGAACCGGCGCCCGGCCGCCCAGCTCGACCTTCTGCGACCGGCAATCGAGGAAGCACTGGCGCTCTATCATCAGTTGCCGGCCGACCTCCTGCAGATCCTGTTCTGGTCGCAAGATCCCGGCGCGGTACAGCGCAAATTCCGTCAATTCGCGCGGTTCGCCGGCAATTCCGCGGCGGCGCGCAATTTTGTGGCGATCGAGGACTGGGTCAATGACTGTGTGCCGCTGGCCGAGAAGGTGGCGCATGAAGTGCTGTTCGACTGGTATGGGTCCAATCGCCCGGCGCAGAGTGGCTGGCGATTGGCCGGCCGGATGATCGAGGTCACAGACCTGGCGCTGCCGACCTTGCTGCTGGTTCCCCGGCGCGACCGCATCGTGCCGGCGGAGCAGGCGCTGGCGCTGGCGCGACAATTGCCCAACGCCACCACCCGCATGGTGGAAGGCGGCCATGTCGGCATGCTGCTCGGCGCCGAGGCGGTTACAGGAGTATACCGGGTGATCGACAAAACCGTCACCGCCTTGGCCAATCAGGGCTGACCTCTGCACTTGACCCTTCCAATAAGATGCAGTTGTCCTATCCTGGCGCAATCGGGGGCCTGGAAGACCACTCTCAAAGGAGAACTTCATCATGTCCGACATCGTCATCGTCGCCGCTACCCGCACGCCGATCGGATCCTTTTCCGGCAGCCTCAGCAGTCTGTCGGCGGCCCAATTGGGCAGTCTCACCATCAAGGCCGTGCTGGAACGCGCCAAGCTTTCGCCCGAGGAAATTTCCGAAGTCATTCTCGGTCAGGTGCTGACCGCGGCCAACGGGCAGAATCCGGCGCGGCAGGCGTCGATCCACGCCGGTCTCCCCGATTCGGTGCCGGCCCATACCGTCAATCAGGTATGCGGCTCCGGACTCAAGGCGGTGGCGCTCGGCTACCAGTCGATCAGCGCCGGTGATTCCGAAATCGTGGTGGCGGGTGGCCAGGAGAGCATGACCAACGCCGTGCACGCGCTCTATCTGCGCACCGGCACCAAGATGGGTAATGCCGAGATGATCGATACCATGATCAAGGATGGCTTGTGGGACGCCTTCAACGGCTATCACATGGGCGTGACGGCGGAAAACATTGCTCAAAAGTGGCAGATCGGCCGCGAGGAACAGGATGAATTCGCCCTGGCGTCGCAACAGAAAGCCGACGCTGCGATCAAGTCCGGACGCTTCAAGGACGAGATCACGCCGGTCAAGATCATGGTCAAGAAAGAGGAGAAACTGTTCGATACCGACGAGCATCCGCGCCTCACCAATGCCGAGTCGCTGGCCAAACTGCGGCCGGCCTTCAGCAAGGACGGCACGGTGACGGCCGGCAATGCCTCGGGCATCAATGACGGCGCCTCGGTGGTGGTGCTGATGACCGCCAAGGAGGCGGCGCGCCGCGGCCTCACACCGTTGGCGCGCATTGCCGGCTGGGCGCAGGCCGGGGTCGATCCCAAGATCATGGGTAGCGGCCCGATCCCGGCTTCGCGGGCGGCGCTGAAAAAGGCCGGCTGGTCGGTGGGTGATCTCGATCTGATCGAAGCCAATGAAGCGTTCGCGGCGCAGGCGATCGCGGTCAATCGCGATCTGGGCTGGGATACCGCTCGGGTCAATGTCAATGGCGGCGCGATTGCGCTCGGCCACCCGATCGGCGCCTCGGGTAACCGGGCGCTGGTGACGCTGCTCTACGAGATGTCGAAGCGGGGCGCCAAGAAGGGCTTGGCGACCTTGTGCATCGGCGGCGGCATGGGCATCGCGCTGGCGGTGGAACGCTGAGTCCAAGACATAAGAACGTCAAGAATTTTTAGTGGGGAGGTCGATCATGGGCAGAGTTGCGATGGTTACCGGGGGAACGCGGGGAATAGGCAAGGCGATCTCCATCGCCTTGAAAAAAGCGGGCTACAAAGTGATCGCCAATTACGGCGGCAATGACGAGGCTGCCCGAGCCTTTACCCAGGAAACCGGCATTCCGGCAATGCGCTTCGACGTGGGAAAATTCGCCGAGTGCGAAACCGCGGTCCGCACGATCACCGCCGATTTTGGGCCCATCGAGATCCTCGTCAACAATGCCGGCATCACGCGGGACTCGGTGCTGCACCGAATGACGCCGCTGCAGTGGGAAGAGGTCATACAGACCAATCTTAGTTCCTGTTTCAACATGGCTCGCGTGGTGATCGACCGTATGCGCGAACGCGGATTCGGCCGGATCGTCAATATCGGCTCGATCAATGGCCAGGCCGGTCAATATGGCCAGGTCAATTACGCCGCCGCCAAGTCCGGTATCCACGGCTTCACCAAAGCCTTGGCGCAGGAAGGCGCAGGCAAGGGTATCACCGTCAATGCGGTGGCGCCCGGCTATGTCGATACCGACATGGTGCGCGCAGTGCCGCCGGCAGTGCTGGAGAAGATCATTGCCAAGATCCCGGTCGGTCGTCTCGGCCATGCCGAGGATATCGCCCGTGGCGTGCTGTTCCTGGTCGCCGACGACGCCGACTTCATCACCGGCGCCACCCTGTCGATCAATGGCGGCCAGCATATGTATTAGAACGCATCGTTTTGCCTGCCGATTTGGCGGAAATCCTCTTCTCAGGCGCCCGCTCGAGATGATTTCGCTCTTCCAAAATCGTCTCGAGCGGGCGCACAAGAGACCGCGAGAGAAAGTCTCTCGCTCGCCGCAAGGCGATCTGCAGCGGAAATAATATACTCAGCCGCGGGAAATATTCGCCTGACGGCGAAGCGAGAGCCCGCTCTCGCGCTTTCGGCAGCGCAGCGGATCATACTTTCGCCAAGATGAAAGTATACTCCGCTGCGCCCGGAATTACCTCAAAGTTTGCAGTCGAACATGAGTTACGCTAGAACGCATCCTTGCGGCGGCGGATTTCGGTGAAGACTTGAGCCGGGTCGGCGCCCGGCAAGCCGACCGCCGCCTTGACGCTGTCCTGATCGGCGCGCAGGAACGGGTTGGTTTTGCGTTCGATGCCCAGCCGGCTCGGCACGGTGGGCTGGTGCCGGCGCCGCAGAGCGCTGATCTCCTCGATACGCGCCAGCAGCGCCTTGTTGTCGCGCTCGACGGTGCGGGCGAAGCGGGCATTGGCCTCGGTATATTCATGCGCGCAATAGACCAGCGTGTCGTCCGGCAGCGGGCGGAATTTGCGCAGCGAGTTCCACATCTGCTCGCCGGTACCTTCGAACAGGCGTCCGCAGCCAAGCGCGAACAGGGTGTCGCCGCAGAAGAGCGCGTGCGAGGTGGGAAACCAAAAGGCGATGTGACCTCTGGTGTGACCGGGCACTTCCAGCACCATCGCCGCCTGGCCGCCCAGGAGGAAGGAATCGCCGTCGCCGACCAGGATATCGACGCCGGGAATGCGCGTCGCATCGCGCCTGGGCCCGACGATTTGGGCGCCGGTGGCCGTCTTGAGGGCAAGGTTGCCGCCGACATGGTCGTTATGGTGATGGGTGTTGAGGATGTGGCTCAATGTCCAGCCGCGCGCGGCCAGGCGCTCGAGCACCGGCGGCGCCAGCGCCGGATCGATTACCGCGGTGGCGCCGCTGCCGGGGTCGTGCGCCAGATAGATATAATTGTCTTGCAGGACGGGGATCTGGTCGATCACCAGCTGGGTCATGGGCGTTGCCTCACCGCTCGGCGTGGTCTCAAAGTAATCACAAGCTCCGGCCACCGTCACGCGGATTTTGCTTGTCGGACGCCGCGCTCGGCCGCATTGATGGTCCGATGTGGAGCGACGTGATCGATCTGCGCGACTTTTATCAAAGCGACCTCGGACGGGTGGCGCAGCGCATGATTCGTGGTCAGATCAGAAGCTTGTGGCCCAGCTTGCGCGGCCAGCGCGTCCTTGGTCTTGGCTTTGCCACCCCCTATCTGCGCCTGCTGCAGCAAGACGCGCTCAAGGTTATCGCGGTGATGCCGGCCAGCCAGGGTGTGTTGTCCTCGTCGCCGACGGAAGGCTCGCTGGTCTGCCTGTCCGACGAGGCCGAATTGCCGTTGGCGGATCGCTCGATCGACCGGGTGCTGCTGGTGCATGCGCTCGAATCCACCGAACGGGCCAACGCCACTTTGCGCGAAATTTGGCGGGTGCTGGCCGATGGCGGCAGGCTGCTGGTGGTGACGCCCAATCGCCACGGCATCTGGGCTCGTCTCGAACGCACGCCGTTTGGCCAGGGGCGCCCCTATGCGCCCTCGCAGTTGCATCGCCTGTTGCGGGAAACCATGTTCACGCCGGAAGCGACCGCGACCGCTCTGTTCGTGCCGCCGTTCCGCTCACGCATGGTGCTTCGGTCGGCGCCGGCCTGGGAAAATCTCGGCAATCGCTGGTTCCCGACCTTCGCCGGCGTGCTGCTGGTCGAAGCCGGCAAGCAGATCTACGCTGGCACACTGGTGCAGGCCCGCGCCCGCGCCACACGAGTCTATCTGCCGGTCCGCCCCGCCCTGCGGTGAGGCACTTACGCGCGGTGCTCGTGCCGAAGCAGGAAAATCGCCTGTTCGCCCATCAAATTGGCGCACCATGCGGCGCCGAAATACCCGACTCTGCCGTCGGTGGCGAGCGTCAAAGCGCGTTCCACACGGATATTCAGACTGCGGCACAGATCGGTGAAATCGTCGATGGTACAAAGGTGGATATTGGGGGTGTCGTACCAGGCATAGGTTAGCGTTCGGGTCTCCGGCATGCGGCCACGCAGCGCCAGCGACAGGCGAATCCGCCAATGGCCGAAATTAGGAAACGAAACGATGGCGTAGCGGCCGATGCGCAGCATGTTCTGCAGTACCGCGCGCGGTGCGCGGGTGGCCTGCAGGGTTTGGCTGAGAATGACATAGTCGAACGCGCCGGACGGATAATCATTGAGGTCGGTGTCGGCGTCGCCCTGGATCACCGACAGCCCTTGCGCCACCGCACCCTGCACCCCTGCCATCGACAATTCGATGCCGCGTCCGTCCACCTGTTTTTGGCGGTGCAGATAATCGAGCAGACTCCCGTCGCCGCAACCGATGTCGAGCACCCTCGCGCCGGAAGCTACCATATCGGCGACCCGTAACAGGTCGGCGCGCAAGGCCTTGCTCACGGCTGCCGGTCCAAACGATCGGCGGCGCCGCTCAGGAAACCGGCGATGGTGGCGTGAAATTCCGGCTCGTCGAGCAGAAAGGCATCGTGCCCCTTGTCCGACTGCACTTCGACGAAGCTGACATTGGCCGCCACCGCGTTCAGCGCTTTGACCAATGCGCGGCTTTCGGCGGTCGGAAAAAGCCAGTCGGAACTGAACGACAGCACGCAGAAATGCACCTTGGTGCCGACGAAGGCATGTGCCAGCACGCCGCCATGATCGGCGGCGAGGTCGAAATAATCCATTGCCCGGGTGATATAGAGATAGCTGTTGGCGTCAAACCGTTCGGTGAAGCTGATTCCCTGATGGCGCAGATAGCTTTCAACCTGAAAATCGGCGTCGAAATCGAAATTCAGGCTGCCGCGCTGCAGATTGCGGCCGAATTTGCGATGCAGCGCCGCTTCCGACAGATAGGTGATATGCGCGGCCATGCGTGCGACCGCCAGACCGCGCTGCGGCCGTCGACCGTTCGTGCCGTAGGCGCCCTCGCACCAGTCGGGATCGGCGATAATGGCTTGGCGGCCCACCTCGTGGAAGGCGATATTCTGCGCCGAATGGCGCGCGGCGGTAGCAATCGGCACGGCGGCGAACAGGCGGTCGGGATAATGCGCCGCCCATTCGAGCACCTGCATGCCGCCCATCGAGCCGCCGATCACGCAGAACAGCCGGTCGATGCCGAGATGTTCGATCAGTTTGACCTGTGCCCGCACCATGTCGGCGATGGTGATGACCGGGAAACCGAGTCCCCAGGGCTGGCCGGGGGCTCTGAGGTCAGACGGCCCGGTGCTTCCCATGCAGCCGCCCAGCACATTGGCGCAAATGAGAAAATAGCGGTCGCTGTCGAGCACGCGGCCCTGCCCGGCCATGCGGTCCCACCAGCCTGGTTTGCCGGTCAAGGGATGCGGTTCGGCGGCGAACTGGTCGCCGGTCAGGGCGTGGCATATCAGGATGGCATTGGACTTGGCCGGGTTCAGCTGGCCATAGGTCTGATAGGCGATCGTCACTCCCGGAAGCTCCACGCCGCTGTCGAGCCGCAAGGGTGCCTCAAGCGACAGCCGATGGCCGGGCAGCGACGCGCCGCTCATCGCGCCAGATCTTCGCCGGCAAGCACGCGGGCGATCAGCGCACGGGTTTCGGCGATGCCGTAGAGGGCGATGAAAGACCCCATGCGGGGTCCTTGCTCCTGGCCAAGCAAGGTCGCGTAGAGGGTGCCAAACCAGGCCTTGAGATCGGCGAAGCTGGCGGCGTGGCGTTTGCCGACCTCATAGACCAATGTCTGAATCGCCTCGGCATCGGCGTCGGCCGGCAGCGCTGCCAACCCGTCGGTAAGTTCCGCGAGCGCCAGCCTTTCCGCGGCGCTGGCGGCACGGTAGTGTTTGTGGGGCCTGATGAAGTCCTGGTAGTAGGTTACCGCGTGATCCACCAGCCGGTCGAGCAAGGGCATGACGGCGGGCGAGGCACCCGGCAGGTAACGGCTGATGAAATGCCACAGCACGCCTCGCTCCTCGGCATGGCACACCGAGGCCAGATTGAGCAGGATGCCATAGCTCAGTCCCGCTTCCGGCGCCGGCGGCCGGCCCTGATGGATGTGCCAGACCGGATTATTGAGCTGCGCCGCCGGCTGTTCCACGGCGAATTTTTCCAAATCATGCAGGTACTCGTCGACGGTGCGGGGAATGACATCGAAATAGAGTCGCTTGGCCGTCTTCGGCTTCTGATACATGAACAGCGACAGGCTTTCCGGTGGCGCATAGCGCAGCCAATCCTCGACCGCCAGCCCATTGCCTTTGGATTTGGAGATCTTCTGGCCTTGATCGTCGAGGAACAGTTCGTAACTCAGATTGAGCGGTGGTTCGCTGCCGAGGATGCGGCAGATGCGGCTGGCCAACTGATAGCTCGGGATCAGATCCTTGCCCGACATCTCGTAATCGACGCCGAGCACATGCCAGCGCATCGCCCAATCGGCTTTCCATTGCAGTTTGACCCGGCCGCCGGTCACCGGGCATTCCACCAGGGCGCCGTCCTCGTCGCGATAGACGATGCTGCCGCTGTCCGGCCGCGCTTCCAGCACCGGCACCTGCAGCACCGCTCCGGTCTTGCCGCACACCGGCAAAAACGGGCTGTAGGTCTGCTGACGTTCCGCGCGCAAGCTTGGCAGCATGACCTCCATGATGGCGTCGTAATGGTGCAGCACGTCGCGACAGCCCTGGTCGAAGCGCCCCGACTTGTACCACTCGGTGGCGCTCTGGAATTCATACTCGAAGCCGAAACTGTCGAGGAATCCCCGCAACATGGCGTTGTTATGCGCGCCGAAGCTGGCATGGGTGCCGAACGGATCGGGGATGTCGGTGAGCGGCTTGCCCAGATGCTGCCCGACCATCTCGCGGTTGGGAATATTGTCGGGCACCTTGCGCAGCCCATCGCGGTCATCGGAAAAGGCAAACAGGCGTGACGGCAGGCCGGGCGCCAACAGCGCCAAGGCGCGCCGCACCATGGTGGTGCGCGCCACCTCGCCAAATGTGCCGATATGCGGCAACCCCGACGGCCCGTAGCCGGTCTCGAACAGCACATAGCCCTTGGCCGGCAGCACACCCTTGAGGCGATCGTCCAGCAGCTTTTTCGCCTCCTGAAACGGCCAGGCGGTGCTGGAGCGGGCAAGTTCGGCAAGAACTGCGGACATGGTGCCCTTTCGAGTGACAATTTGGGCGATGAGTCGGGGACCGCAAGCTATGCCAGCCGCCGCACCCGCGTCAATTGCGATGGACCTGACGATCTTGCTGCATTTGGTGGCGCGTAACCCGGCGTTACCCGAAATCTCTCCTCAAGCCGGGTGGCTTCGCTATAATCCGGCTCATGCCGGACCCTGCGGTTGCCCATATCCTGGTGGTTGACGATGATCGCGAAATCCGCGATCTGCTGAGCCGTTTCCTGGTCAAGCACGGCCTCAGGGTCAGCACGGCGCGCGATGGCGCCGAAATGACCCGCGTTCTCGGCGGCGCCGCCATCGATCTGGTGGTGCTCGACCTGATGATGCCGGGCGAAGACGGCTTGATCTTGTGCCGCCGCTTACGCGCCACCACCAGCCTGCCGGTGATCATGCTGACGGCGATGGGCGAAGACACCGATCGCATCGTCGGACTCGAGATGGGTGCCGACGACTATGTATCGAAGCCCTTCAATCCGCGCGAGCTGCTGGCTCGCATCAAGGCGGTTTTGCGTCGCATCCAGGCTTTGCCGGCCTCCAACCCGAAGGGAGACTTCGCCAAATTCGACGGCTGGACGCTCGACCTCGGGTCGCGCCGCCTGACCGCGCCGGACGGCGACGAGGTCGAGCTGTCGACCGGCGAGTATGATCTCCTGCTGGCCTTCGCCACCCATCCGCGCCGGGTGCTGAGCCGCGACCAGCTGCTCGATTTGGCGCGCGGCCGCACGGCGGCGCCCTTCGACCGCAGCGTGGACATCCAGGTCATGCGGTTACGCCGCAAAATCGAAGCCGATCCCAAGGAACCCCGACTGATCAAGACGGTCCGCGGCGGCGGCTATATGTTCGCTGCCGAGGTAACCTCTTGATCCAAAACATGCTGAATTGGCGCCGGCTGCTTCCGCAGACCTTGGTCGGCCGCACCTTGTTGGTACTGATCAGCAGTCTGTTGGTGACGCAAGGCGGCGGGGCACTGCTATTTTGGCTGGCGCATCAGGAGTTGGCGGAAAGACTGGACATTCGGCAAATCGCCGAACGCATCGCTTCGATCGTGCAATTGATCGAACAGACCCCCGAGGATGACCGCGCCCGCTTAGCCCGCGGACTCGACCGGCCGGGGCTGAAGGTCGGCTGGGGCAAGACGGCGATTTTGCCGGGCAGTGGCCGGATTCTGGCCGAAACGCCGCTGCAGGACGAACTGCAGCGGCGCTTGCCGGGGCACGTCCTGCGTGCAGGGTTGCGGCCGCCGCCGCAGATCCAGGACAGCGGGCCGCAGCCGGGCGCCGGTTTCGGCCACACCGGCTCCCTGCAGCTGCTGGCGGCGGTCACCCTGGAAGACCAGACTTGGCTCAATTTCGTGATACCGTTTCCGGAAAACGAGCGGCTGTGGCGACCGCACGAATTTTGGCCGCTGGGACTCGGTTTGCTGGTGGTGCTGGTGCTGGCGGTGCTGGCGGTGCGGCACGCGGTCAAGCCGCTTACCATCTTGACCAAGGCGGCCGACCGGCTGGGACGTGACGTGATGGCCCCGCCGGTGCAGATTTTCGGACCGCGCGAAGTGATGGCGGCTGCCACCGCTTTCAATCGCATGCAAGCCCGGCTGCGCCGTTTCATCGAGGATCGCACGGAAATGATGGCGGCGATCAGCCATGATCTGCGCACCCCGATCACGCGGCTCAAACTGCGCGCCGAATTTGTTGAAGACGAGGAACAGCGCCTTAAAATTCTTGCCGACCTCGACGAAATGGAGACGATGATTTCTTCGACCCTGGCCTTTGCGCGCGATGATTCGGCACGCGAACCGAAGGGCCCGGTCGATCTGGTCGGCCTGCTGGTCGATCTGTGTGATCAGTTTCAGGCATCCTATCAGGGACCGGACGACCTGACCATGATCGCCGGCGGCAACGGCCTCAAGCGCGCTTTTGCCAATTTGATCGACAACGCCTGCAAATATGGTGGCGGCGCCCGCGTCATTTTGGCGACCGGGAAGGATACAGCCGAAATCCTCATCGAGGACGATGGACCAGGGATTCCGGTCGCCGAGATGGAATCGGTGTTTGCGCCGTTTTATCGCCTGGAGAGTTCCCGTAACCGCGAGACCGGCGGAACCGGGCTCGGTCTGGCGGTGGCGCGTTCGGCGGTGCGGGCCAATGGCGGCGACATCGTCCTCACCAACCGCCCGCAGGGCGGGTTGTCGGCACGGGTTACCTTGCCATTATAAAATTTTAATGAGGCGCCGGCGCGGTCAGCGCCGGTGAGGCGACGGTGGGGGTGGATTTGCCGCCACGCGCCGCCACGCGCGCAGTTGCGGCAGCCTCTTTTTTGAGTCTGGCGTCCCATTTGGCGATCTCGGCCGCCGGCAGGCGGCGGCGCAGGGCAGCGATGGCAATCTTCGGCGCAAAGGCTGTGTCCTGTTCCTGCAGCTCGACCGGATCGCCCTGGTCGGCGCGGCGATACCAGTAATAGGCTTCGCCGTCATTGACAGGCACGCCCCAGCCCGCTTCGAACGCCGCCGCCAGCATATATTCGGCCGCCGGATTGCCGCGTTGCGCCGATTTCTTGAGCCAGAGCACGCTCTCAGCGGGATTACGCGCTGTGCCTTGGCCGCGCAGCAACATGCGGCCGATCGCATATTCGGCGTCCGACTGCACACCGGCCGCCGCGGCGCTGCGATAAAACGCCAGCGCCTTGCCGAGATCCTTTTCGCCGGCGCTGCCGGTTTCATACATCAAACCCAAGGCATAGAGCGCGTCGGCATTGCCGCCGGCGGCGGCGCTCTCATACCAGGACTTCGCGCGAGCGAGGTCGACAGCCCCGGTCAGGCCGAATTGCGCCAGATAGCCCAGGCTGTATTGGCTGGCGGCGTCACCGGCGGCGGCGCCGATTTGCCAGGCGGCTTTGGCTTTGGGATAGTCTTGTGAATCGAAAGCCCGCTGGCCTTCGTCATATTGCGCCCACGCCGGGGCGCCGCCAATCAGCAACACCGCGAGATACAAAAACAATCGGAAGCTAGAGTGACTCATAGCGGCTTTATAGCGCTCTATGTGGCAAGAGTCACTTTTCCTATAGTTCGGATTTCGGCTGGTTTGGATTACCAAACGGGACCTATCTAAAGTATAAGTAATGCTGTCTGTGATGTACATCACCGCAAATAGTGGGTTTTATAGGATCAGCGCTGCTTATTGCGCGACGATTTTATAAATTAGTGGGGGTGTGATTGCGGGCTATCAAGATTACAGCCTTGCTCATAGCGACCGGATTGCTCGGGTCCACGGCCATCAATGCGATGCAATGCGTCCCATTTGCGCGGGAACAATCGGGTATCGCTTTGCGCGGTGACGCTTGGACTTGGTGGACCGGCGCCGCCGGCCAGTTCGATCGGGGACAAACGCCGCGCTTGGGGGCGGTGGTGGTGTTCAAGAGACATGGCGCCATGAGTCACGGCCATGTCGCCGTGGTCGCCGATATGATTTCTGCGCGCCGTCTGCTGGTTGATCATGCCAATTGGGCGCCAAATCGTGGCCGCGAGCGCGGCCGCGTCACCACGCTGGTGGCGGTGACTGACGTTTCGCCCCACAATGACTGGAGTCTGGTGCGGGTGTGGAACGACGCATCGGGCGAATTGGGCAGCCGTATCTATCCCACCTATGGCTTCATTTATCCCCGCGCCGGCAGCGCCGGCGCCGGCATCACCGACGAAAGCAGCGCCGAGATCGTTCCGGCGGCGGGATTGGCGGGCGACGAGTCGGCGGCGCTCGGCGAAAATCCGGGGGCGAGGAACGGCCTGACGGCGTCGGCCTTGGCCAGTCTCGGCGATCTGTTGACGCCGCCGGCTTTGGCCGGCGGCCTGGCAGGCGCCCCGTCGCTGGCGCAATAGGCGAGAATCGCCTCATACGAGACCGGATTGCCGCCCCGAAACGCGATGCCGACGGTGTCGGTGTCAGAAATCCAATCTACCGGCGGGCTTGAAATCCATCGCATTTTGCCCCAAAAGGCTGTCTCATTGGCGAGTGCCGGCGCACAGCGCCAGACTTGAGCCTGAGGAGACACTAGATGGCGATCGCATCCCTGCGGCAACTGCTCGATCATGCCGCCGAGCATGGCTATGGCCTTCCGGCCTTCAATATCAATAATATGGAACAGATGCTGGCGATCATGGCGGCTGCCAAGAAGACCGACAGCCCGGTTATTCTGCAGGCCAGCCGCGGCGCGCGGGCCTATGCCAACGACATCGTGCTCAGGCATCTGATCCAGGCCGCCGCCGAGATCTACCCCGAGATCCCGATCTGTATGCACCAGGACCATGGCAACTCTCCCGAGACCTGTCTGTCGGCCATCGCCAACGGTTTTTCGTCGGTCATGATGGACGGCTCGCTCAAGGAAGACGCCAAGACCCCGGGCGACTGGGGCTATAATGTCGGCATCACCGACAAGGTCGTCGAACTGGCCCATATGGTGGGTGTCTCGGTGGAGGGCGAGCTCGGCGTTCTGGGGTCGCTGGAGACCGGCAAAGGCGACAAGGAGGATGGCCATGGCTTCGAGGGCACCCTCGATCACAGCCAGCTTCTCACCGATCCCGAACAGGCGGTTGCCTTTGTCAGCCAGACCAAGGTCGACGCACTCGCCATCGCCATGGGAACCTCGCACGGCGCCTATAAATTCAGCCGCAAGCCGACCGGCGACATCCTGGCCATGAAGGTGGTCAAGGAGATCAATCGCCGCATGCCCAATGTCCATCTGGTGATGCACGGCTCGTCGTCGGTGCCGCAGGAATTGCAGGACATCATCAACCGCTATGGTGGCGAGATGCCGCAGACCTTCGGCGTTCCGGTCGAGGAAATTCAGGAAGGTATCAAATATGGCGTCCGCAAGATCAATATCGACACCGATTGCCGCATGGCGATTACCGGTCAAGTCCGCAAAGTGCTCTACGAAAGCAAAACCGAATTCGATCCGCGCGCTTTTCTGAAGCCGGCCATCGCCGCCATGCAATCGCTTTGTGCGACCCGCTACGAACAGTTCGGTGCCGCCGGCCAAGCCTCGAAGATCAAAGTGCTGCCTTTGTCGGAAATGGCCAAGCGCTACAAGAGCGGCGCCCTCAATCCGACCATCCACTGATGGTCAAGATCGCACCCTCGATCCTGTCCGCCGATTTCGCGCGTTTGGGCGAAGAAGTCCACGCGATCGACCTGGCCGGCGCCGACTATATCCATGTCGACGTGATGGACGGCCATTTTGTGCCCAATCTGACGATCGGGCCGGCGGTGGTGAAGGCGCTGCGCAAGCACAGCAAGAAGATCTTCGACGTGCATTTGATGATCGAGCCGGTCGACCCCTATATCCCCGCCTTTATCGAAGCCGGGGCCGACATCGTCACCATCCATGCCGAGGCCACCCGCCATCTCGACCGTGGTCTCGGCCTGATCCGTTCTCTGGGCGCCAAGGCCGGCGTCGCGCTCAATCCGGCGACCCCGGAAAGCGTCATCGACTATGTGCTCGACAAGCTCGATCTGGTGCTGGTGATGTCGGTCAATCCGGGATTCGGCGGACAGAGCTTTCTGCCCTCGGCCTTCGACAAGATTGCCAGGCTCAAGGCCAAGATCGGCGATCGCCCGATCGAGATCGAAGTGGATGGCGGCGTCGGCCCCGACAATGCCGTTCCCTTGGCAGCGGCCGGCGCCGCCGTTCTGGTGGCCGGCAGCGCCGTGTTCCGCACCGCCGATTACGCCGCCAATATCACCGCGCTGAGATAGACTAAAATCGCCCTCAAGCGCCGGGCGCTCACGCCGTTCGCTTGGCTTCCGCGCAACGTTGGCGCGCGGCCCGGCAAAGCCGGACGAAAGCTCCAGAGGTGTGGAGCTTTCGAGCAAGCCAAGCCAGCTATGCTGGCTGCGCGCGGCGCCAGTCGGCGCCGAGCCGCCCCATTTCATTCTCTGTGGATCGGCACCGCAGTGCCGGTGGGCGGCTTAGAAAAAACTGTCACATAAGTTTCATCCAACCGTCACACGCCGCGGCTATTGTCCGCCTGGGCACGGCGGCAGCATGGCGCCGTTCCATCCAAGAAAGCGGAGGCTCCATGTTCAGTTCTACCCCACTCTTTCGGTTCGCCTTGGCGACCGCCACTGTGATGGCCGGTGCCACGGCGGAGGCGCGCGACCAGATCCGCATTGTCGGATCCTCGACCGTCTATCCTTTCGCCACCGCAGTGGCGGAACAGTTCGGCAAGGTTTCGGGATTCAAGACTCCGGTGGTGGAAAGCACCGGTACCGGGGGCGGCCTGAAGCTGTTTTGCGCCGGCGCCGACGAGAACAGCCCCGACATCGCCGATGCGTCGCGCCGCATCGAACCGTCAGAAGTGGCGGCCTGCGCTGCCAACGGCATCAAGGACATCACCGAGGTGGTGATCGGCTATGACGGCATCGTCATCGCCAATGTCAGAGCCGGCCCGACATTCGCGCTCACCCGCACGCAGATCTACAAGGCGGCGGCCAAACAGGTGCCGCTGGACGGCAAACTGGTGGCCAACCCCTATAAATTCTGGAGGGACATCGATCCGAGCCTGCCGGCCGAGCAGATCATTCTCTATGTGCCGGCGCCCAATCACGGCACCCGCGACGCCTTCAACGAACTGGTGATGGACCCCTCCTGCGCCGTTTTCCCGGAGATCAAGGCACTCGACAAGGCGAGCGCCAAGGCCGCCTGCGAAACCGCCCGCGAGGACGGGGCCTTCATCGACGTTACCGAGAACTATACTGTCACCTTGCAAAAAATGGTCAGTCAACCGCAGGCGGTGGGCGTCACCACCTTCAGCTATCTCGACCAGAATGGTGACAAGATCAAAGCCGCTACCGTCGACGGGGTGATACCGACCTACGACAACATCGCCTCGGGAAAATATCCGATCTCGCGTCCGCTGTTCTTCTATGTCAAGGACGCCCATGTCGGTGTGATTCCCGGCATCAAGGAGTATATCGCCGAGTTCACTTCCGACAAGGCATGGGGCAAGAACGGCTATCTGGCGGACAAAGGTCTGATCGCCCTACCGGACGCCGAACGCAAGGCCCAAGCCGCCAACGCACGGGCGCTGGTTGCCTTGAAGCCCTGACCACCCGATCCCGCCGCCCGGCGAGGCGGGGCGGCGGGGATTGGGCAAAGGATCGATGGACATGCAGTTTCTTACCTTGCTGTGCGCTCTGCTTCTGCTTTCCAGCCTGGTCTATCGGCTGGGTCGCGGTCGCGCCCTGCATTTGTCGGTCGGCCCCGGCGGCGTACTGCATTCTCTGCCGTCCTATTACGGCTATTACGTCCTGCTGTGGTGCGGCGTGCCGGCGCTGATTGTGGTTGCTGGCTGGCTGATCGGCGAACCGATGATCCTGAAGGCGCTGGTGGTCTCGTCGCTGCAGCAAGGCGACGGCGACATGTCGGCGGCACGGCTCTCGCTGCTGATGAACGAAGTGCGGCAGATGTCCGCCAATGGCGATTACCGCTTCGCCTCCGACGCCGTTACCCGCGCCGCGGCGGAACGTTATCATTCCCTGCACGCGTTGTCGTCCGTCGCCATGGCGACGGTCGCGCTGACATCGGCGTCGGCAGGGGCGTGGCTCGGGTTGCGGCGGGTATCGCTGCAGCTGCGGGCCCGCAATGTGGTGGAAAAGGCGGTTTCGCTGCTGCTGGTCGCCAGTTCGACGATCGCCATCTTCACCACGATCGGCATCGTGCTGACGCTGCTGTTCGAGAGCCTGCGCTTTTTTCATCGGATTCCGCTGGGTGATTTCCTGTTTGGCTTGAAATGGAGTCCGCAAACCGCGATCCGGTCCGATCAGGTCGGCTCGAGCGGG
>Ga0302320_10014724_pt1 | contig 16148 bp, 14 predicted proteins | sample Bog_T0_3_FD_202130 | JGI IMG/M metagenome (GOLD analysis project Ga0302320, IMG submission 202130) | Peat permafrost microbial communities from Stordalen Mire near Abisko, Sweden - Bog_T0_3 | ecosystem: Environmental > Terrestrial > Soil > Wetlands > Peat | place: Sweden: Abisko, Stordalen Mire... | reverse complement strand
GAGAACGCTGTTAGTAAACACGCCCGCTGTGCTTCTCTCTCAAGGCATATCCGGTGTGAAGTGAATGACTCTGCGCGAGTGTCACCTTTGGAATGTTTCGCTGAGTCTCGAGAGCCCGTTTCCATCAACGAATTGAAGCTAAACCAACTCGTCGGTTTATCCCGACCCACGGAGACACAGATGATCACCAATGATGCATCCGCCAACGGCAGATCCAGCATGCCAAGCCGCCTCACCATGAACCGTCTTGGACCGCAAAAGAACTCCTCAGCGCCATCTTCAAACTCGTTCACGACGATGAACGGACATGGAGATGATCTGACCCAGAACCGCCTGACTGCCAAGAAAATGGCGGACGAGAAGGCACGCGCCCGAACGATGGCCCGTTCGCAGGCGGTGGCAGAGAAGCTGTCCGCTGCGACCGATGAGGTTGCCAGCTCAATCTCCGAAGCTACCGGAGCGGTCGAAGAGATGGAACAGACCATGCACACGATCGCCGCGGGCGCCGACCAGGCTTCGGCCGCAGCAGAGGAGTCCAGAGCTGCTATCAACCAGATTGAAAAGGCATCGGACACCGCCAATACCCGTGCGGAGGGATCTCTCCAGAGGGTCAACGATGTGGTCGCACTTGCAAAGTCAACTACGTTAGACATCGAGGCCCTGATCAGAGGAGTCAGTGATACCGCTGATGCAAATCTCGAATCCGCAAAGAAAATCGGCGAATTGGAGCGTCAGTCAGAGGAGATCAGCAAGATCGTTCATGCAGTGACGCGAATCGCCGACCAAACCAACCTGCTGGCCCTGAACGCCGCAATTGAAGCGGCTCGTGCGGGAGAACATGGCAAGGGATTCGCCGTGGTAGCCGACGAAGTGCGCAATCTGGCTGAGATCAGCGAGAAGAGCGCGCGCGGTATCCAGGAAGTCGTCAACGAGATTCAGAACCAGGTGAAGGTAGTCGCCGGAGATACGGAAGCGGCCGGCAAGAAGGGCCGCGAAGAAGTGGAGAAGGCCAAGGTAATCACTCAGGATCTGCTCAAGATCGCTGTCGACTACGAAGAAGTACGAGTCAATTGCGCTGAAATCCAAAAGAATGCAGCGGGAGCGCTGACTGACGCACAGACATATCTGAAGGGTGCCGAAGAGATTGCCGCGGCCGCCGAGGAAACCACCTCGGCCTGCGAGGAAGCCCAGAAATCGACACAGGAGCAGTCCAAAGCGTATTCGGAGATGAGCGACGCGGCCCGATCGCTGGCCGAAACGGCTGAGGCTTTGAAGACCTCGACGAATGCGCAGAAGTCTGCAGAGGAACTGGCTGCCACCGCCGAACAACTATCCACCAACGCCGAAGAACTGAAGGCTTCTTCACAGCAGATTTCCACTGCAATCGAGCAGATCAACAAAGCCGCTGGCATTCAGGCCAAGGCGGCAGAAGCCTCCAACGTCCTGGGCGAAAGAATGCGGAATGCCGCCAAGGGTATGGGAGATCGTTCCGAATTGAGCGTGGAGAAGGCTCTCGCCACACAGAAACTCCTTGCCAGCAATAAGGTGAACGTGGATTCGTTGATCGTCAACGTTGGAAAGAATGCCGATGCCTCTGGGGAGTCCGCCAAGAATGTTTTGGAACTCGAGGAACGCACCCGCCGAATCGATAAGATCGTCGACGCCATTGTGATGGTGACGGTTCAGACCAAAATGCTTGCAGTGAATGGCAACGTCGAAGCAGCACGAGCCGGAGAGTATGGGCGCGGCTTCTCTGTGGTGGCTGGAGACATCAGGTCCCTGGCTAACGAAAGCAGCGAAAATGCGGACCGGATCAAAGACCTGGTCAAGAATGTGCAGACACAGATCACCAAGGTTGCCGGGGATATCGAGCTGGCCGCGAGCAAGGGGCGGGCCGAATTGGAGCGTACCAAAGCTTCTACGGCGAATCTCGACCGGATTGCCCAAGAGTCGGAAGTAGTGGTTGCGGACATTCGGGAAATTGCACGAGCATCGGGTGAGGCCGCGGCTGGACTTGAGCAGGCAGGCAAGGCCAGCCAGCAGATTGCCACAGCTGCCGAGGAAACCTCTCGCGCCTCGACTGAAGCGGCAACTGCCTCCGAGCAGGCGTTGAAGGCTGCGCAGGAGATCGCTCAGGCTATCGAGGATATAGCGTCACAAGCGGATGAGCTGCAAAACGGGTAAAGCCCTTCCTTGAAGCGCGGAGAGCGCAACGCCGCCGTTCTTTCAATGAGCGGCCGCATATTAAAAGCCCTCGAGAAACCACACCATCGGGAAAGATCACCTAGCCCAGAGCGCAAGTCGAAGGAGATTCGGAATGCAGTCAGACACTATACAGGTAAACTCCGACCTTAAGGAGGAAAGCCAACTCGTTACGTTTCTGCTAAAGGACGAAGAGTTTGGCTTCGACATCATGTCGGTACAGGAAATCATCCGCCTTCCCAAGATGGCGAAAGTCCCTCGCACGCCAGCTTACGTCGATGGTATCGCCAATCTGCGTGGGGTTGTTCTGCCAGTCATCGACATGCGCACACGCTTCGGTATGGAGCGCGCGGAAGAGACCGACCGCACCCGCGTTCTGGTCGTCGATATCGACGGCGTCAAGACAGGCTTGCGTGTCGATCGCGTCAAGCAAGTGGCACGTGTATGGCGAAGCGAGATTGAGCCTCCACCGGCGGCAATCCGTGGAACCACCTCAGACTACCTCGATGGCGTTGTAAAACTTGACAAGGGGCAGCGCATTGTCATGGCTCTGAATGCAGCCCACGTCTGCGATATAGGCGTGACCCGCAAGGCCGCCCACTCGAATGGCACGGCTTCAGGGCCCAGTGCCGCGCCAACCAGCGACGCGTCGGACAATTCCGTGAGCGCTGATGCGGAAGTCCAGAAGATGGTCACTTTTCGCATCGCAAAGGAAGAATTTGCATTTTCCATTGAGCATGTTCGGGAGATTCTGCGCGTGCAAACTCCCAATCAGGTTCCCGATGTTCCCGACTATGTGCTGGGAGTGCTCACTGTTCGGGGACAGATTCTCCCGGTTATCGACCTGCGTCGACTGCTCCAGCAACGATCGTTTGCAGAGGAGTTTGCCAATAGCTGCCGGCCGTTGCGCGAAGAGTATGAGCGCTGGATTGAACAGACTTCCGAGTCCTTCGCTAGCAACTCGCGCTCCAAGGTGCATGGTTCGGTCACTGAGAACCTGCGGAAGTGGATAGCCGAAACCAACAGCTCTAGCCAGTTGCTGATGGAGGACCTGGCTAAGGCGCGAACACTGAACGAAAGGGTCATCAAACAGATTCTGGATCGCACAAAGTTTGAAGAATGCGGAGACGATGAAGCAGCACGCGCCTGCGGCGAAGAGGTTCTTTCCGCAGGAAGGGAAACAGTGGCGGCTTTGTGCCGATTTGAGCAGCAGATCGCTCAGAACATCCATGAGGACCAGCGCATCATCGTTGTGGACTCCGGGGGGTTTGTCCTGGGGTTGGTCGTCGATCATGTTCATGAGGTGCTGAACGTGCCGAAAAACCTGATCGAACCGCCTCCTCTTATCACTTCGAGTGGTGGGATGGAACTCTCCGGGGTTGCCAAACTGGAGGATGGTTCGCGGTTGATCATGGTGTTGGACGTTTCCAGCCTTATGAAGGACCAAAAGTTGCAGGATGTTCAAAACACCTCTCACCGTGGCGCAGAACAAAAGAAGATCGTAGAGATTCAAAAAGCCGGCTCTGAGGCGCAGGAGCTGAGCGAGGTTCAACTCGTTACGTTCATGCTTGGCGCGGAGGAGTTCGGTGTTCCGATTTCGCAAATCCAGGAGATCGACCGCCTCGGCAAGATTACTAAGGTGCCGAACGCCGCACAGTTCATCGAGGGCATCACGAACCTGCGAGGCGAGGTAATCCCTGTTCTGGATACTCGGAAGCGATTTGAATTGGAAGTCAAACCGTCCGACGACCGCACGCGCATCATCATCGTGGATCTCGGCGGCGTCAAGACCGGCCTGGTCGTGGACTCAGTGCGTGAGGTGTTGAATCTGGCGAGCAAGGACATCGCTCCGCCGCCAGAAGCGATCGGCTCCGGTATAGGTCAGCAGTTCATCTCTGGGATCGGCAAGGTGGATGATGGCAATCGCATGATCGTGCTGCTAGACGTGGAGAGGATTCTCTCCCGGCAGGAACAGGTACATCTTTCCGAAATTAACCATGCAGCAGCTTGAAACGGGGCCGGCTCGCACGGCCCCGGTACAGCATAAAACCAATGAAAAAGATACGTGTACTCGTGGCGGACGACTCCGCCCTAATGCGGCAGACCCTCAAACGCATCATCGCGACTTCCGCCGACTTTGATTTGGTGGGACTCGCACGGGATGGCGAGGACGCAGTATCGAAGGCTCGCGAGCTGCGGCCTGATGTCATCTCGATGGACATCAACATGCCCAAGCTCGACGGAATCACGGCGCTGCAAATCATCCTGCAAGAGAAGATATGTCCGGTTGTCATGATTTCATCGCTCACCCAGAGGGGAACAACGACTACCTTCGAGTGTCTTGAGTTGGGAGCATTCGATTTTGTCGCCAAGCCGGATGGCACAGTCTCATCGAACCTGGGTGCGGTGGCGGACGAGTTGATATCGAAACTCAAAGCCGCAGCGTGCCGAGGCATCGTTGACCGCACGCAGCGCACCCGTGAACGCCGGCAGCCAAACCAGGCGCCGGCGCGCACGGCGTTCGGGAACATCGGCCGGAAGAGAGGGATAGCCATCGGAATCTCAACTGGGGGGCCAGCAACGCTGCAAGAGGTGCTGCCGCAGATTCCTGCGGATCTGCCTGCCAGCATTTTCCTTGTGCAGCACATGCCACCCTCCTTTATCGCATCCTTTGCCAAGCGCCTTAACGACAGTTGTGCGCTCACAGTTGTGGAAGCGCGCTCGGGGATGTCCGTGGAGCCGAGCGTTTGCTATGTGGCTCCGGGTGGGATGCATCTTTCTTTGCACCGCAAGATGACTGGAGAGATCGTAATTCGGACTCCTACAACACCGGCAACGCTATTTGTGCCCTCGGTGAGCGTCATGATGGAGTCGGTGCTCAAGGTTTACGGGGTTGACACCGTCGGAGTCCTCATGACTGGTATTGGAGACGACGGTGCCGACCAGATGGTCGCGATCAAGAACGCCGGCGGGCACACGATTGCGGAAAGCGAGCAGACGGCGGTGGTCTACGGAATGCCCCGTGAAGCTATCGAAAGAGGCGGAGCATGCGTGGTCGCTCCCAGTCACCAGGTCGCGGGAGAGATCATGAAGACAGTTCGGAGAACAATTCAATGACCGGTCTCAAAGAGTATGCGCAGCAGTTGGATGCTTCCGACGAAGCGGAACGTATCTACGCGGCGGAAGATATCGGATATCTGAATAACTCTGACGGCGTGCCAGTCCTTTTGGAACGGTTGGGCAAGGAGAATTCGAGGGCTGTTCGCGACATCATATTCCAGGCGCTGACCCGGATCGACTCGGACGCGGCTATCGAGGGCTCCATCCGGTTACTGGTCGACGAAGATCCTCAGATTCGCAACCAGGCCGTAGATGTGTTGCGCAACAAGGGAGCGCAATCTATCCCCTTCCTGAACGCGGCCATGCGACATGGCGATAAAAACGTAAGAAAACTTGTCCTCGACGTTTTGAGCGGCATTCGCGCCAGTGGCACAGAAGAAATCTATTCTGCCGCCCTTTCCGACCAGGACCAGAACGTCGTCATTACAGCGGTGGAGAATCTAGGTAAGATACGGGCGGAGGAGTTCCGAAGCCAGATCGAAGATCTCCTTCAACCCGGCGCGCATCCGATGTTGATCTCTGCCTGTCTTGAGGCTCTGGCTGGAATTGGACATGAATCCTCGTTGGTCTCAATTCGGGGGTGCATACGCACATTCGCAACTTTGCCGGACTTCCAGTTTGTATCGTACCTAAAGGCAATTGCCGCATTGGGGTCAGCCAGGGAGTTTGCTGAAGTCGAGGGCCTACTGGCTGTCTGCGGGTCTCACCTTCGTCCAGCAATTCTCGGCACACTCATCGCTATTCATCCGCGCTGCCCATCACTTGATCCCAGCGAAAGCTTGCTGTCGGAACTGCGAATAATCATTGAGAGTGGAGGTCCATCGAAGTGCCGCTATCAGGCAGTACGAACCTTGGCCATTTGGAGCACTCGTAACGAGGTCTTCGCGCTCCTCGCTTCCTGTCTGTCGAGCACGGAACGCCTAGTTCGGCTTGCAGCGGCGGAAGCCATTCGTATATGTGAACGGCCGGAAACAGAGCGCGTGCTTGCCGCGCATATACGAACAGAAACCGATGGGGAAGTCTTGGAGGCCCTCAGGTGCTAACCAAAGCGCCATACCAAGCCATCTCGGCCGAACACCTTGAAAAGCTAGGCCAGCAGATCTATCGCAAGTTAGGGCTGTATTTCGACGATAAGAAGAATTACTTCCTGAGGACGCGGGTTGCAAAGCGCATGGCTGCCCTGGGCATAGACGACCCCGCGGACTATGTCTTCATGGTGGGCTATGCCGACACCAATGGCCTCGAGATGCAAGCGTTGGCGAACCTCATTACCACCAACGAGACGTATATGTTTCGGGAGTATGACCAGTTGCAGGGGTTTGCCAATCACTGTCTGCCAGAGGTGTTGTCATCCAAGCAGGATCGCGGGGAGAAGACATTGCGGATCTGGTGCGCAGGTTGCTCTTCGGGTGAAGAGGCATATACGCTGGCGATGATCCTACAGGAGGTTTTTCCTCAGTCTCAGTCGTGGGACTGCACGATTATTGCGACCGACATCGACGAGAATATGTTGCGGAAGGTGAAAGCAGCACGCTACGGGCAAAGGTCGATCAACGATGTTCCACAGGAATACAAGGACAAGTACCTGATCGCGGAAGGCGATGAGTATGTTGTGCGGCGGAGGACTGCCGCGCTGGTTCAGCCCCGTCACCTCAACCTGAACGACCGGATGGCGCTGCGAACGATGCGTAACTTCGACTTTATCTTCTGCCGCAATGTCCTGATCTATTTTGACGATTTGTCGCGAAAGTCGGTTGTCGATCACTTCTACAATGCGCTCAATCCAGGGGGCTATGTGTTCCTGGGGCACTCCGAATCTGTTGGGCGCGTGACGACGGCATTCAAGCTCAAGCGATTTGAAAACCACCTGGTGTATGTAAAGGAGTAGCTCAGTGAATACGAAGAAAACGATTCTTATCGTGGACGACTCTGAATTTGTCAGAAATTACCACTCCTACATATTGGAAGAGGCCAACTTTCAGGTGGTCACCGCGATCGATGGAAGTGACGGGCTGGAGAAGTTGTACACGAACTCCTGCGACCTGGTTCTCAGCGACGTCAATATGAGCAACATGGATGGTTATGAGTTCATACGCAGGATTCGTGCCGATAAGAAGTACAGCGCGCTTCCCATCATCATCGTATCCACGGAGAGCGAAGCAAAGGAAAAGATGAAGGGGTTTGAGGCGGGAGCAAATCTTTATATTGTTAAGCCCAGCTCGCCCGAAATGATGATCGAGAACATTCGCATGGTTTTGATCGCCAACTAAGAGGAGGAGCGCGATGTCATTTTCTATAGTTACCGAGCAAGGCAGACACCTTCTGAACCTCGAAGGCTTGGTTACCGTCCAGCACGCCAACGATCTTGCCGCCAAGCTAAGCGAGATTCTTGAAGACGGCTCACCCGTGGCGGTCGCAACGAGAGGCTTGGAGGACATCGACACTTGTATCCTCCAACTACTGTATTCGCTGCGCAGGACGGTCTCAGTACTTTCGTTCGATAACCCATCTGAGGTATTCGCCCGAGCGGTGGACCGATGCGGCCTGCGGCGCGAGTTGCTCAGTGTTCGGGAGTGCTCGTGAAGAACATCATGACAGTAGACGATTCGACCAGTCTCCGCCAGATGATTGCGCTGGTGCTACGTGGTGCCAGCTATGAGGTTATCGAGGCCGTGGATGGGGTAAATGCCCTGTCCCGACTCAGCGGTCAAGAGGTGCATCTCTTCCTGGTTGACGTCAATATGCCCAATATGGGTGGACTGGAGTTTACCCGTCGGATTCGAGCGATGCCACAATACAAATTTGTCCCGATCGTATTGCTAACGACAGAATCGAGTGCAGAAAAGAAACAAGAGGGCAAGGCAGCAGGCGCGTCGGCTTGGATTATCAAACCCTTCGACCCGGATCAGCTCCTGGCGGTAGTGAAAAAGGTAATGCGCTGATGCCGAGCGGGAAAGGGGAGAATGATGGTGCCGATCGATGTTATGGAGCAAATGCGCGGTGCATTCAGGGCCGAGGCCCAGGACTTACTGATTGAGCTTGACTGCGCCCTGCTGATTCTGGAAGAAGGGCCTGGCGATTCATCGTTGGTAAACCGGGTTTTCAGGGCTATTCATACGATCAAGGGATCGGGAGCAACTGCAGGCAACTTGCATCTGGCCCGCTTCGCCCACAAGATGGAAGAAGCCTTTGACCTTGCGCGCGAAGGGCGACTGGCCGTCACTCCCGAATTGATCGACTGTGGACTCAAGGCGTGCGATGTTATCCGCCTGATTCTCGAGGAGGAGGCGGAAGGGGACGCCGTATCGGGAGAAGTGGAGGTTACAGGCTCGTTCGCCCGATTGCTGCCCACGCCTGAGAATTCGCATTCGGAGCCAAGCGCGGAATCGAACCCGACAATGGGAATACGCGCGGCTTTCGAGATAGTTTTCAAGCCGAAGCGCGAGATATTCTATTCTGGCGCCGATCCAGTTACGCTGCTCGACGACCTGCGCGCGCTGGGACAGGCACATGTTACTGCCCATGCGGACGAGGTGCCTCTATTGCCTTCCTTGGAGGCTGAGCACTGCTATTTGTGGTGGGAGATTCTGCTCGTTACCGCCTATGATGAGGCGGCTATCAGGGACGTGTTCGTCTTCGTCGAGGACGAATGCGACGTGCGGATCAGGCTACATGAAGACCAAGACGCCTCCGTGGCCCTGCTTGGCTCGGTGCCGCCAGAGATGCTCGAGCTGTTCGTGCTGGAGTCCGAAGATCTCCTTAATGGAATTGAAAGGGACGCGCTCGTGCTGGAACGAGAACCGGCATCGAGGGACGTTCTCGACTCGCTGTTCCGTGGCGTCCACAGCATAAAGGGCAATACAGGACTGCTGCTGGATTACGTCAGAGACACCGCCCTTACAATTACGCATCCGCTGTACGCACTGCTCCGAGTGTCCCACTCCTTGGAGTCGCTTCTCGATTCATTTCGAGGGGTCTCAGTGGGACCAGTTTCGAAAGGTGCGACCCACGTCGCACTGGAAACGTGCGACGCAATCCGCTCTCTGCTGGGAAGTCTTACTCCCAACGGGCCAGCCGTCCCAGTCTCGCAGGAATTGCTCCAGCGACTGGGAGTCCAGGTCGACTCGACGCTCACTGTTCCGATCGTCGATGCGCGAGAAGCCGCTTTTCTTAACACGGCGTCCCAGTGTGTCGAGCTGATCGCCGATTGTTTACGCAGGATAGAAAACGGCCTCGAACCCACGGACCCTGTCGCTGCCACCTACACGCGAGGTCTCAAGACTTTCCTAGCTGCCGCAAAATACAGAAACTGCACGGAACTCGAAGCGCCGTTGGAGCAACAGCTTCACATCCTGGATACAGCAACGAGAACGGGCGAAGCAGTGGGCCGTGAAGGGCGATTGGAACTAGGCAACGCCTTTCTTACCGTTCGTAGCGTTCTGGAGCTTTTGCAGTCAAACAAAGATGTCGTTCAGCTTCCCGATCTTGCAGCCCGCGCGCAACCCGGTACACTTCCCGCTGACCGCCGGCGCGAGGACGTGCCCCCTACCACGATTCGAATCGATCAGGTCAAGCTGGATCGCCTGATGACTGTGGTTGGCGAACTGCTGGTTGCTCGCGGAGCAATCCCGCTGCTCATTCGGAAGCTGAACGACGGGGCAGAGGGCGCAACCGTTGTGAAGGATCTGAAAGATGTCGGATCCAGCATCTCCCGCATTGCCGACGAACTCCAGACCAGCGTTATGTCGATTCGCATGCTGCCGGTGAAGACCGTTTTTCAGCGGTTCCCGCGACTCGTCCGCGACCTCGCACGGTCTCTCGGGAAGGAAGTTCAGTTGGTCGTTGAAGGGGAGGGGATTGAGCTGGACAAGACGATTCTCGAGCAGATCGCCGACCCGCTGGTTCACCTGATCCGCAATTCGGTCGATCATGGACTTGAGTCGACCGAGAAACGCCGGGCCAACGGGAAGAGTCCTTCGGGGCTACTGACGCTGCGAGCAACGCAGGAAGCAAGCAGCGTTTCGATTGAGGTGAAAGATGATGGGCCGGGGCTCGACCCCGACGCTCTGAAAAAGAAAGCCGTCGAAAAGGGTCTGTTGACGCCAGAAGCGGCATCCGCCATGACCGAGGACGCTGCATTTCAGCTAGTGTTCCTGCCGGGATTGTCGACCGCACCAAAGGTCACCGACGTATCCGGCCGCGGAGTTGGGATGGACGTGGTCTATAGCAACGTCCGCAACCTGCAAGGCACGATCGAGATTCGATCAAAGCTTGGTCAGGGAACTTCCATCCTCATCAAACTGCCCACCAGCCTCATGGTTTCAAAGGGCATTTTGCTGGAAGCCGGCGGCCAGCAGTATATTCTGCCGCTCGGCAACATTCGCGACATGGTCAAGCTGCAACCGGAAGAGGCGCACACTTATCGCGGGCACACTCTTGCGCAGGTCCGGGGGACCGTCTACTCCCTATTCAGCCTCGCGGAGATGTTGGGACTGGCTCCTGTGAAAACCCCGGAGATCTCAGTAGCAATCGTTGAAGCCGGCACGGTGAGGTACGGCCTGGTGGTGGATAAATTCCTTACAGAAGTAGAGGTATTGGTTAAGCCTCTGACGGGCGGGTTGGAGCAGTGCAAGGAGTTTCAGGGTGCTGCCATTATGGGAGATGGGCGAGTGGTGCTTGTCCTAAATGCGCTCGAATGCCAAACCCTCGGCGGAATCTCATGCAGTTAGCCGACAAGCAAACGGCCCGCGATCTAGGTATGCCGCTGCCGCAGCAGGTACAGCCTTCCGATGCCTTGGCCGAATCGCTCGGACAGGTGATCGCGGACCTCGACTTGCTGAATCACGACACCGAACAGGGTTTCTTGAGCATCGGCGGGAAACTGGCTGAATTCATGCAGACTGTAAGCGTGATTTCGTCGGAGCTGACCGGTTTGGCGGATGCGGAGCACGGACAGCGAGCATCCCAGGCGCTTAGACGCGCGCTCGACCGATGCACAGATATGAGGTCGTCTCTAGGAAACGGCGACGGTGGCCTCGCTGGCATGCGCCATGAGATAGGCTTTCTGAAACGAACGCTATCGGGATTCCAGGAAACCGTCTCCGCTTTTCGTACGCTTGGATTTTTAACGCGAATTGAAACTGCGCGGCTTGGCAGTACAGGAGCCGATTTCAGCGATCTGGCTGAGGATGTCAGCTTGCTGGCTGGGCACATTAACAGCAAGGTCGAGAGCGCCTTGGCGATGGCCGACTCGCTGATCCCACCAATCGAAGGCGCAATGCGAGAGATCTCAGTCATTGAGGTAGGGCAGACGAAAGACCTGCCGGCTCTGATCTCCAGGACCTTAGCCGGCCTGTCGTCGTTCCGCGATGTCCAAGAAAAAGCACGCGAATCGTCGGATCGACTGGTGATCGAATATGGAGCAATATCGGACGCGTTCAAGAGGCTGATCGTATCTATCCAATTCCACGACATTACCCGGCAGCAGGTTGAACATGTGGTCGAAGTGTTGCAGCGCCTGAGTTCCGAATCTCGGGGAGTGGATGGAAGCATTTCTTCTCACCCACGGGGAACCTCGGCGGTACTGGCGCTGCAATCTGCGCAACTTGCCGACGCCGACAAGAAATTCACAGCTTCGGTCGAGTCGGTCGAACGCAATCTGGAAGGCATTGCCAGGCACATACTACAGATGGCCGACGAGAGCCAGGCATTGTCCGGCCTTCGTGAAAATGGGAAGGGGTCATTCTTCCTGCCGTTGGAGCAGGATTGCAGCGCGATTCTGACCAGTCTGGGCCGTACTGCAAATGCTGAAGTCGCGACGCGGGCCACACGAAAGGGCCTGGCAGAGACCATTGGCAGAATGCGCGAGCCCATTCAAGAAATCCAGCAAATTGAATACCGGATGCGGATAATGGCATTGAATGCGCGCATCAGCGCATCCCATTTGGGTGACATCGGGAGTGCCCTCGACGTCATTGCCGGCTCGGTGCAGCAGTTGGCGTTTGAATGCAATGAACGCTCCGAATGTGTTGTCGGATCGCTTAGCTCCATGAGCGAAGCAGCCACACGCTCACATGATGAAGGCGGACCGGATCCAGCCAGCGCGCCGGAGAATGGCGATGGTTATGTGGATGAGCTACGCCTGGCGGTCGCGGATCTGCATTCGGCGACTGAGCGAAGTTCCACACTGATCTCTCAGATCGCCGCTCGCGGGGACCGCCTTGCCGGAGACCTCTCCGCGGCTCGCAAGAGCTTCTCCGTCGGCACCATCTTCGCGGAGGCTGTTGCACGCGCACGAGGATCGATCGAGGAGATCGGAGAGAAAACTCAGTGCGAATGGCCGCGCGATGAGAGCGAGAAGCTGGAGCCGGGGCTGGCCGATTTCATGAGTCATTACACCATGCAGGCGGAACTCGACGTTCATGAAAATGTGACGAGGGTGGCGACCGGGAATACGGCCAGAACTGCACTGGCTGAGGCGAATAACTCTCCATCTGGGGAAGCCGATGAACTCGGGGACAATGTGGAGTTCTTTTAGTCTCCATCACCCGGTCTAAACCCACCGCCTTTAGGCGGTATGCTTTCAGCGTCCTTGCTGGATACTGGAAGGATGGTGGAGTATCGGAAGAGCTCTCACGCGATTTGGGACGTGAAATATCACGTAGTGTGGATCACGAAGTACCGATACAAGGTGCTGCGCGGAGAGATCGCGGTACGAACGCGGGACCTGCTGCGGCAGATATGCGAAGGGCGGGAAGTGGTGATTGTGCAGGGGTCGGTAAGTCCGGACCACGTGCATATGCTGGTGAGCGTGCCGCCGCAGTTGGCACCGGCGAAGCTGGTGCAGTATATGAAGGGCCGATCGAGCCGGTTGTTGCAAGACGAGTTTCCGCAGTTGAAGAAGCGTTATTGGGGGCAACATCTTTGGGCTCGGGGGTACTTCTGTGCGAGCGTGGGCGCGGTGGACGAAGAGACGATTCGGAAGTACATCGAAAGCCAGCAATGGGAAGATCCTGGGGAGAACTTCAAAATCACCGTGCCAAGCGAGCCTTGAGACGGCTCTCAGCCGTGAGCCTTGCAGGCGGCTTCAGCCGCAAGCAGGCGACTTCCAGTCGCAATCAAACCCACCGGCTTTTAGCCGGTGGTCGTTTAGTCTAGAGGTATTCCCGGTTCTGGCTTTCAAGTCCCGCCATCCAGACTCCTGCGACACCCGCTAGTTCGGCCTTTCGGACAAGCTGGCATCACCTCGATCGACGGCGGCAACCTCACCCTCGAAGACTTGCTGAAATCCGCCACGACCAAACGCTTTACGTTGCCAAGGCCACCAGCCACCGCGAGGTTTCCGTCATCGCGCAGTTTGTCCACTAAACCACCGGGGAGAAGGCCAACGAAACCCTTGTAATTCGTCCTCGCAAAAACAACGTAGGAGACGTAAGTCTGGCATCCGTGAACGAACCGCATGTGATGTCCGGTATTGACCAAGTTCGCCGAGCCAGTGAGTTGAGCGAGTCGACTTGGCGGGAACTCCGTCTTTCTGGGTTCGAAGGTTCAATTCTCCGTCGGTGCTTGGTCGATGTGGTCCAGGATCAGAAAGGGAAGGGGCAATGGCTGCTTCTCCAGCCTCACGCCAAGCTCCTTTCGCACCGCATCCTCGATCGCCAGCCCCTCAACCGGCCCCACTGTCGCCTCTCCGGCCTGCTTGGCCGCCGCATGCGCCGCAGCCTCCTGCAGGCGAAGCCTGCCGGCACCCGTGTAAGACAGCGAAAATACGTACGAATCCGTCAGACCCGTCTTGTCGACGACGCGGCTCTTGATGTCCCCTCTCGCCACGGCCGACAGCAGGTCCGCGAACTGTGCCATCGTCACGTTCTGGCAGTGAAACATCCCGTTGAATGCTTCCGCAGCATCCTCTGAAAACAACTCTTCCGTGCCCGGAATCGTTGGAGAGCGGAGACGGAACACCAAATCGCGGAAGAGTTGAGGAAGATGGGCGCAGCGGCATTCACGGGACATTGGAACGGAGATCAATTCCTTGTTGAGTTGGGTGTGCTCATACCAATCCTTAATGGTTGTAGTGGCCGTCCGTTCCAGAATTGTTGCCACGCTCTCATGCGCCATGTGACCCCGTTTCAAGCCTTTCGTAAAAGAGTTTCACGGCTAGGCCCAGCGGGTCTGCTCAAGAATGCTCACATTGGGAGCTTGATTCGCCGACCTAAAGAGCACTGAAACCGGGTCTAGGGAGCGGGTCACTGAATAATCGTTGCTGACCACCGCAGAGGCCGCGTTTTGGAGGGCTAAAAAGCTACGCCAACCGAGGGCTGGGAATGAGACCTTGTGAACCACCTATCACAAGGGCATGGCAAGGGCGTTTTCGGCAGTGACGCCAATGCCCAAGAGAGCAACGAGCGTGGGCTCACTTTCAGGGTCTTTCGCAAGCCGCTCGAAGTGGGGCTTCAAGTCTCCATTGATGCTTGATCTTGGATACGCCTTCCAATACCAATACTCCCCAGCCACCCAAAGGTAAGCGTCTAGCTCTGCACAATTGCAAGTCAGACCCGCCACTTCTTTCAGTGTCTCTATGTCTTCATTGAATCTCAGATACCTCTTCGGGTTCTCGGATTTCATTGAGCCGAGGTGCTTGCCGACCATCCATTCTGCGTACGAGTCCAGAATCGGGAGGTCTGAATTAATGAAGAAATGTGCATATTTTGCAGCAAAACTGTAATTATTGTGGTTGGTGACTTCTCTCATTTCATCGACCAACTCCTCGACCAAATCAGGACTGGCCGAATGATTTGTCCTCAGCACACGTTCAAGACAATTGGCAACTTGCGAAATGGCGTTTATGTTGGTTCCATAAAGGGCATTGAGCACGATGGCCTTCACCTTCAACGTGATGGCATCTTGACGCTTTGGGAATACCAGCTTCAGTTCCCAACCGCCCTCCTTCCAAAATCTTGAGGCTGCTTCAATCTGACTGTTCGACAACGACATTGCCAACTGCTTAAGTTCTCTCATCCGACAACCAGCGCAGTTGAGACATGTTTCATGACTTTCCCTTCAATTTACATACCCGCGTCAGCCGGTACGCTCACCCTCGAACGTCATAACTTCCTCGAATCGAGTCAAGGCATACAGATGAACGCTCTTCAATCGGATACGAGTACCCCGGTTAGGCGAGAGCTTGCGAATTTCTGCGACCGACGCGAGCTTCAAGTCGGGGTCGGTCAGCGTTTCGCCAACAGTAAAGCCGCTGTTATCGTCAGCACTACGGCACCAATCACCACACCAGTAAGCACGACCAGCGACCCGGCGAAGGGAGATGGCGAGCCTTGACTGGCATACGCCTCTGTGGAGTTAGGCGTCGTAACGTGAACAAGGGGTGGCGTCTCGCTCTTCATTGACAGGGTGGCGACTTCAGCCGCCTGTGAAGGCTGGGTGGTTCCAAACTCACCGCAAGATTTCGCGGTCGGTAAAGTGGCAGCCCAACTCTCTTGGCACTTGTATATGCCCGAGTCGTCAGTCTGTGAAGAGATAGTCATAGATTCCCCGAATCGAGTGGAGGCGTACGACGCGACTCTGCACGTGGTGCTTCATTCCTTTAACCTTAAATTTTGGGACGTGACGCTTCAATACCACTTCCGGTCGCGCTGGTTCAGCGTGCTGCCCTAACTCGCCTTGGGAATCATATCCATTCCCTCGGACGCAACCAGTGATCCCACCTTGGTTGGTACCTAAATTATGCATAGCCTGAGCGCACGGGAGCGACTTGCCTGTTGAGGGGCGGCAGTTTGTCTGTTGCTAACGGTTCTGCTTTCCCTTGCGGG
>Ga0302320_10014722_pt1 | contig 16148 bp, 8 predicted proteins | sample Bog_T0_3_FD_202130 | JGI IMG/M metagenome (GOLD analysis project Ga0302320, IMG submission 202130) | Peat permafrost microbial communities from Stordalen Mire near Abisko, Sweden - Bog_T0_3 | ecosystem: Environmental > Terrestrial > Soil > Wetlands > Peat | place: Sweden: Abisko, Stordalen Mire... | reverse complement strand
GTGCCCGGAAATGCGGCACCGGCCATTTCCAGCTCGCGCACCACAATGCGCAGCACCTGTTCCAGCACTTCTTCTTCGCGAATCGTCGAGTGTACCTGCCTGCTCGCCTCCAGCAATGCCTGCAGCCGAGCCACCTGCTGTTGCAGCTCGATCGTCTCGTCACTTCCCGGGATGTGCACCCCAACCGCCATCCGTCCGTCCTCCGTGGAATCCCACTCTACCACGCCAAAGGGTTGCGCTTCCTGTGCCGATTTCGTTGGCACAACTTTTCCCGACCTGCTTCACCGGTTGCCGAGAGTTCACGTTTTCAAGTGAAGCTGTTGGATACTGGATTGTGCCTCGCGCCAATCTCATATCCGCTCTTGCCGCAACGCTGGCGCTCCCGTTCGCGTCGCACGCGCAAGCACCGGAGACATGGTCCACCGCCGTCGCTGCCGCTGCCAACCCCCAAGCCCGCATCCTCGTTATCGACATCCCGTCTGGACATCTAATCGCCGCTGCCCATCTCTCCGACGCAGCCCGTACCGTCGCCGCCCCCGGATCAACGCTCAAGCCGCTCGTCCTTTACAGCCTCATCACCGCGGGCCGCTGGAACCCCGATCGCCGCATCGCCTGTAACCGCAAGCTCCGCATTGCCGGCCGCTCCCTCAATTGCTCCCACCCATCCGCCGATCCTATGGATGCCAGCCTCGCCCTCACCTGGTCCTGCAACACCTACTTCGCCGGGGTCGCCGACACCATTGCTCCCGGTAGTCTTCGCTCGCTCCTTGCCCCCACCGGACTGCTAAGCCAGACCGGCCTCGCCGCCAATGAAGCCAACGCTGTCCTCCGCGATCCGCAGTCCCACGACGCCACTCGGCTCGCCGTTCTTGGAGTCGACGGCATCCTCGTCACGCCGCTCGAACTCGCCACAGCCTATCGCTGGCTCGCCCTCCAACTCGCCGCCCATCCCAGTTCGCCCGCTGCTCAGGTCGTCAGCGCCGGCCTCGCCGATTCCGTCAGTTTCGGCATGGCCACCGCTGCATCTCTTGGCGCCGTTTCCATCTCCGGCAAAACCGGCACCGCCAGCCCCGCCGCCGGAACGCAGACCCACGGATGGTTCGTCGGCTTTGCCCCTTCTGATCAACCGAAGGTTGTAATCGTCGTCTACGTCCCCGCCGGCCACGGAGCCGATGCCGCCCGCGTAGCCGCCGACCTCTTGGCCCATTCTCCTCTGAGGCACCCATGATCGCCTCGCGCCAATCTCAACAGCACGCGCTCCTGCTGGCCATCTTCTGCTTTTCCGTCACAGCTTCTGCCCAAATCCCCCACCCAGACACGCTTCGCATCGGCCTCTGGACGCTCTGGCACGACCAGAGCGTCAGAATCTCTCCAACCCCGGAGTCCAGCTCCACCATTCGCCTCTGCCCAACCTGCCCAACCACCCCGCTGACTCACCCCACCCAAATCAGCGCGTCCGAATCACACCTTGTCCTCACGCCCAATCGCCAAGCCCAAACCGTTGTTCTTACAGGCACAATCACCATGGAAGCTCACGGCGAAACTCTCGCCCTCAGCAATCCTCTCCGCATTACCGCCCGCTCCAACCAGCTAGTCCTCGCCGTTACTCTACCCATCGAGTCTTACGTGGAGCGTGTCGTCGCCAGCGAAAGCGGACCAGCCGATACCCCCGAATCGCTCAAAGCTCTGGCCGTTACCGTCCGCTCTTTCGCTCTTCACCAGCCGCACGGCCACCCCGACTACGACCTTTGCGACTCCACCCACTGCCAGCTTCTCCACTGGTCCAGCAAGTTTGCCAGAAACCTCACGCAATCCAACCGCGCCCCATCCTTTCCGCTTTCTTCCGCGGAGAGGGTGGGAAACCACGAAGCTCACATCGCCACCTTGACCACCGCCGGTGAAACCCTCTGGTACCGCGGTCGCCCCGCCCAAGCCTGGTTCCATCAGAATTGCGGCGGCCGCACCGCAACCCCGCAAGAAGTCTGGCCTGCCAAGAAGCAGGGCAGGGAAGTAGGCAACCAGACCATGCCCTGGCTCGCCTCCCGCCCCGACCCCTACTGCACCGCCAACGGCGCTGACGAGTGGTCCGCCGACCTGCCTCTCTCCGACCTCGCCGCCGCACTCGCCGCTCAAGGCCTCGCCCATCCCGGCTGGAAGTCCCTCACCGTTTCCCGCCGTGGCGAATCCGGCCGCGCCGTCACCCTCCGCGCCGACTTCACCGAATTCTCCGCCGAAGATTTCCGCCTCGCCATCGGCCGCTCCCTCGGTTGGGGACACATTCTCAGCACCTGGTTTGAAGTCTCCCAACAAGGCGATCGTTTCCTCTTCCACGGTCGCGGCTCCGGTCACGGCGTCGGCCTCTGCCAGGCCGGTTCAGCCGCAATGGCCGCACAGGGCCGTGACCTCACCGAAGTCCTCGCCCAATATTTTCCTGGCGCTAATGCCGCCGACGAATCCACCGCCAAGCCCTGGCAGTCCCTCCCCGCACAGAGCTTCACGCTTCAAACCCTCAACCCCACCGACTCCGCCTATCTCCCCCAACTCAGCCGTGCCCTCGCCGACGCCCAAACCATCTCGGCCCTCCCGCCCCCATCCAACATCACCGTACGCGCCTTTGCATCCACCCCCGCCTTTCGCAACGCCACCCTCGCCCCCGGCTGGGTCGCGGCTTTCACTGAGGGCAACTGGATCGCCACCCAACCGCTCTCCACCCTCGCCGCACGCAAGCTGCTGCTCCCCGTTCTCCACCACGAATTTCTTCACGCTCTCGTTGAATCTCAGTCCTCGCCAGCCACCCCGCTCTGGTTCCGCGAAGGCCTTGTCGAAGCGTGGACCAACGCGCTCGAAAACAAATCAACTCCTCCACCCACCTTGAAGCTCGAGCAACTCGATGCCGCCCTATCCCACGCCGCCACCGGGCAGCAATCGGAAGCGGCCCATCGCGCCGCCGCCTGGTACGCCTCTCAACTCCTCAATCGCTATGGCCGCCCTCAGGTCCTGGCTTGGCTCCGCACCTCGGTCCCCGCCGCGGTCTTTGATTCTCTCAAATAGCGCCATCGATTGGAGTGAACCCCAATCTGCGACACTGAGTGGCCATCGCGGCATGCGTGGGAAACCTGAAATTCCAATTGAAACCCCTCCCGTCGCCGTCACCATCCCCCCAACGCAGGTGGTTTATCCTTCACTCGATGCCGAAGACCCTGTCCGTCGCCATGATCGCCATGAATGAGGAGGCCAATCTCCGCCGCACCCTCGACTCCGTCCGCTGGGCCGACGAAATCATCCTCGTCGACTCCGGCTCCAAAGACCGCACCCTTGAAATCGCCCGCTCCTATGGCGCCAAGACCAGCTACCACCCCTTCGGCGGCCACGGCGAACAGAAAAATGTCGCCCTCGACCTCTGCACTTCCGACTGGATCCTTCTCCTCGACGCCGACGAAGTTCTCACCCCCGCGCTCCAGGAAGAAATCCGCCAGCTCCTCGCTTGCGCCGACGGTCGCGACCCTCAATTCGGCGCCTACTGGATTCCCCGCCTCAACCAGATCTTCGGCCGCTGGATTCGCCATGGCGGTTTCTATCCCGACCGCAAATTGCGCCTATTCCGCCGCGGGGCTGCGCGCTTGAGTGAAGGCGTTGGCCCCCACAGCACTCCGCAATTCGTGGGCCCGCGCGGCCACCTCAAGCACGACATGCTCCACTACGCCTATCCGGATCTGAATATCTATCTTGAGCACATGAACCGCTACAGCTCTGAGATCGCGCAGTTGCTCTACGCAAGGGGCCGCACAAGCAGGTCGTTCCCCGCACTCATCTGGAACGCTGTCCTCAACCCCGCCGCCACCTTTATCTACAACTATTTTTTTCGCCTGGGCTTTCTAGACGGCCGCGAAGGCCTGCTACTCCACTTAAACCACTCCGTCTACATCCACTGGAAATTCATCAAAGCCTGGTGGCTGACCGAGCAGAAAAAATAGAAGCCGCCGCCCACTATGATTCCCGTTTCCAGAAAGCCACCAGCGAACGTTCCGTGTCACCTCGCCCCTCGTGATCCGGCAGCGTCCCGAAAGCAAAAACGGGGTTCCTTCCGGACCGCCACCGACCAAGAACTTCGACACAAACAGAAGGCTCCTCCGGGGCCCTGTCATGCTGAGCACAGCGAAGCATCTGCGTTTGTTCTTTGCCCTGCCCGAATCTGCAACGACGCAGGAATTATGAAATGCGGATGAACTCCCAAATCAGCCTTGCTGCTCTGCGCAAGAGACGCTTCTAACGCGCGAGAAAAAAGCGCACCAATCCCATCGCGAGCGCGAAAATAAAGCCATAGCCGAAGCTTTCGATTCGAACCGACTGTCGCCCCCATCTTCGTACGGTACGCCCGATCTGCGCCATCAACAGCCCTGTGAGAACGGGACTGATCAACAGGCTGATTCCGTGTGATCCCGTGGGATGCACGAGATGATGCGGAAATAACCAGACGCTCAGGAAGCCGGAGCAAACTCCCGCCACGCCGAATATCACTGCCGCCACTGTAGGATTCGCTCGTCGAACCTTTGCTTTGAAGACCCGAAATGCCCGTGACAGAATCCCAGCTAGTTCGGCAAATGCGGCCTCAAGCAGGAATTCGGCAATGAGTTCAGCGACTCCAGCCAGAACCGCCCCTAATAACTCTTCCACGCTCTTCTCACCACTGAGCGATCTATGCGCAGCGATTTTCGCTAGCCGCCCTGGGCGCTTGGATTACAAACTTCGGCGGGATAGGCCAGCGCCTAAATTCCTGCAACGCCCTTCCTACTGCACCGCCCCATCATCCCGCGGGGGAATCTCCGCCACCGCTCCCTTTGTAAACCCCGGCGGTCCCACCGCCACCGGTACCCGAACCATTTCATCTTCATCCCGCAATGCCGGCCCCTGCCGCCCAAAAAGCGTAGCCACCCAAGCCAGCAGCAACACCCAGCACCCGACCGCCAGCACATACGTAGCCGCCAGCTTCAACCCCACATGCCAGACCTGCGCCGACACCGTCCCACTCGGCTTCGCCACAAAAAACCGTCCCGGCAACCAGACCGCAACCAGCGCCGCAGCCACCACAGCCGTCCACCAGCGCCAGTTCCAGAGCATCCGCAGAACCCGCCTCCACGGAATCCGCCAGCCCCACTGCGCCGAAGCCACTTGATACGGAATCAACTTCGCCGGCATCACGATCCAGCGCAGAACCCACTCCAGATATCCCAACCCGTTATAAATGTGCTCATACGTAAACCAGGTCGCTCGTCCCCCGGCTGACGCCCTCGAATTCAAATATCCCGCCCACAGCGGAATCCGATCGTCGCACCAGTCCAGAAACACCCAGAACGCCGCGCACACCGCTACCCACACCACCAACGTCACCGCGCCCCACACCAACTTCACCCGCCTGCCGTCATCGTCGGCAACTTTGCGCATCGTTCCGGCCTGAAGTTCCAGCATGCAAATCGCCAGCAACAACGGCACCAGCAGCGAAAGAACCACCTCCCAGACATGCTTCTCCGGCAGCCGCGTCCACGCCAGCCCTGCCCCCAGCAACGCCAGCGTCAATCCAAACTGCAAAGCCACCCAGACCCGCGCCACACTCAACCGCTGCATCATTCCCAAAGTTCTCACTGTTGCACCTCCAGCGTCGCCGGATCGCTCGTCGTTTCTACATTCGATTGATACATCGGCCCCGCCTGCGCCGGGCTGATTGCAAACTTGCCCGGGTTCACAACCTTCAGCAGGTACACGTACTCGCGCCGTCCCGAAAAATCCGTATTGAAAAACGCCGCGCGGTCATCGTGGAATTCTTTCCGGGTAAACCAGTCGGTCCACCAATCCGGCTTGTTGTTCAGCGTATAAAGCCCGGTGTTTGGCTGGAATTCCGTCCCCGCCGGAATCGGATCTTCCGCGAGCAGATACTTCCAGCTTGTTCCGTTGACGGCCAGCTTCACGGCCAGCACATCGCCCACGTGCACGGGCCCGTTCAACGGAACAAGATCGTAGGTAATCGCATCGCTCGCCGTTGCCTGTTTTTTCTGCAGCACGTAATAATCCCGCGTAATGTTCAACTCGAGTTGCCCCTGCTGGAATAGCTTTTTATCCGTCGAGTACCACGCGCTCTCCGCCGACCAGTAGGTCAGCCCGTTCCCGCTCTTGCGGATCGTGACCTGCCCACCGCTTCCAACCTGGGCCGCTGGCACCTTGATCTTCCACGGCGCTGCGAATCCATCTGCGGCCCCAAAGTGCCGCCTGCCCGCGCTCACGCCATTCACCAGCACTTCCACGTCCGACGTGTTCGCCAACTCCCCGCTCAATGCCAGGTAATCCGTCAGCCCTTCGATCACCATTGCCGTTTGCTTGGTTGAATACCAGTAGTCCCCATCGCGATGTTTGCCCAGCCACTCCGCCGCCTTGGGCAATAGACCACTTCCGCGATCCTGCCGCACCAGCAGTTTCAACACGAATGCCGTCGTCTCCGCTGAAGTATCGTCCCAATACTCCAGCAGCCCATCGTAAGTCCCCGTCCAGTACGCGTCGCTATCGGTGACCTTGGCCTTCTTTTCGAGCAGCTCCGCCGCCTCTTTCGCGCGCGCGTCGCCAGCCGCATCCAGTGCCAGCCCAACCAGCGCGAGCCCTTCATCGCTCACCTTGTTCCGGCTTGCCCACGCCGCATCCAGCGCCTCCTTCGGCGCACCACCCGTCGTTGCCAGCGCATACACCGTATACGCGCGCAGGTCCGCAATCATCGCCGGATGTGCCGCCAGCGTCTTCTGCAGCCACGCCCGCCCATTGCCGAGTCGCCCTTTGTCTATCTTGTAGCCGGAATCCTTCGCCTGTTCCAACCCGCTCACAACATAAGCCGTCATGAACACGCGGCTGTCGTCATCCGGCCACCATCCCCATCCTCCATCGTCATGCTGGAATCCATACAGACGATCCAGCCCGGCCCGCACCATATCGTTCAGCGTGGCCCGGTCAATCGGCGACTTCAAATGCAGCTTGTCCACCGCCTGCGCCACCACCAGGTCCGGCAAGAAGCTCGACATCGTCTGCTCCGTGCATCCCCACGGATAGCTCGTCAGGTAATCCAACGCGCTGAACACCGTCCCCGCCACGCTCGGCGCAACCGTGATCGTCAACCCCCGCGTTGCCGCATCTGATCCCGCCGGATAGGCGTAACTCCATCCGCCCTGTCCCGCACCAGAGAACACTACGCCCGACCCAGCCGCCCTTTGCTTCACCCCAAACGGCAACACCGGCAGTGTCATCTCCAGCGCGTCGCTCTCTTCATTGGTCAGCGCCTTCGCCGTCAACACCGCATCGCCTGTCGCTTGTGCCTTCACGCGCCAATCGACAAAGCTCTCGCCCCGCGCCGGAATAGTCACCTTCTGCGTCGCGCCCGCTGCCTGCCCACCTACAAACTCCACGCCCTTCACATCCAGCGCGAACGTCACGTCCTTCGCCGTCTCCAGGTAGTTATGCGCAATCACGCGCAGCGTCACCTCATCGCCCTGCCTGAAGAACCGCGGCGCAGCCAGGCGCACAATCAGGTTCTTGCGCACCAGCACACGCGTCACCATCGACCCGGCCTTGCCGTCGTCCGTCATCGCGCGCACAGTTGTCCGCCACGTCGTCAGCGAGTCAGGGAAATTGAACTCCACCTTCGCATGCCCATCCGGCCCCGTATGCACGTTCGGATTCCAATACGCCGTATCCGGAAATGCCTTCCGCACCTTCGGCACCACCAGGTCGGACCCCGGCTTCACCTGCGCCAGTCGCGGATGATACAGCCCATCCCCCAGCCGCGCCAGAAGCGGGCTCTTCGTCCCCGCCTGTCCAGAAAAATAAAAATCAAATGAAGTCTGCGGATTCAAATACACAAACCGCGTCGGATAAAACGCGCCTACAATGTCCCGCGTCAAGTCGGGCCGCACTTGATAAAGCGCCTCATCCACCTCGCCAAAGCTCAGGTCCGCCTCCACCGGCTTGCCCTGAGAGTCAACCGCCTTCACATCGAAGCTTCCCTTTTCTCCCGGCAGATACTTGTCCTTGCTCGCCGTCGCGGTAATCGTCAGCGTCCGCTCCACCAGCGGAACCTTCAGGCTCTTCTGCGCGGTAATCAGCTGGTTCTCGTGCACCATCACCGCGCTCACAACAAGATTCGGCTGCGCTAGCTTTGTGATGGGTACATCGAACGCGAAGCTCTGTCCCGTTGCGTGCATCAACTCCCGCGTCTGCACGCTGTCTCCCTCCGTGGTCACCACCGCCCACGATTCCGGCAAGCTCGTCACCAGCAGCAGGTGCGCGGTGTCTCCCACCTGGTAGGTCTTCTTATCTGCGACAATCTGTGCCTGCGTGTTGGCGTTATAAAACTCTCCCGCACCGCTCCAGATCCATATCCACGTCTTTCCTTCCACCGTGCGCTTCTCCGGCGTCTGCGCGCTCGCCGTCACTTCAAAATCGCCGCTCCCCGTCACCGGCAAATCCACCAGCACCGTTCCGTCCGCCTCTGTCGCCACATCGCGCATTGTCACCGGCGTTTCGCTGCGTTGGTGGGTCGTTGAGTCCCATCTCTGCAAGCTCACAGCCACGTGGATCCCCGTCACCACCGGCTTCCCGTCGTAGTCCTGCGCCGTCACCTTTACCTTCGGAGTCTTGCCCGGCGCAAACACATAGCTCGTCGGCTCCGCGCTCACGCGAAACGATCCGTACGTTCCCAGCACCGTCGCATGCCCCGCCACTTCGCGATTGCCCGCGTCCGTCACCCGCGCCTCAATGCGATAATCCTGGTCCTGACGCTTCCCATCTACCGCGGTCGGAACCGTCACGGTCAAGCGCCCATTCGCGTCCAGTACACCTTCATGTTCCTGCTGCTCAGTCGCGCCATACGCGTCGTCAGACTCATCCAAACTCTCCGCCGAGTCCCCCCCGTCGCTCTCATCGGATGCGTCCTCGTCCCACCAGTAGTGCGCCATGGTGTGCACAACATATTTCACCTTGGCATTCGCCACCGGCTCGCCGAAAAAATAGCGCGCCTCAATCGTTGCCTGGATCGAACTCCCTTGCAGCACGCGCACCGCCGCTGCTTTCACCGTCACCTGGTACTCCGGCTTCTTGTACTCCTCCACATAAAAATTCCCGGCGCCCTCCGCAATCTGCCCGTCCTTCAGAATCGTGATGAAGTAGTACCCCAGCGCCGCATCGGAATTCAAATTCAAATCCGCCGTCAACGTGCCGTGCGCTGAAACCGGCAAATCCTCGTCCAGCACATTCTTCCCATCGGGATCGCTCACCCTCAAGTGCAGCGTTTTCTCTTCCGGCAAATCCAGCGCGTCTTCCGCTTCTTTCCGTATCACCGCCTTGACATGCACCGTATGCCCAGCCCGATAAACCGGCCGGTCCGTATAGATATAAGTCTTCAGATCCGATATTTGTTCCGCCCCGAACCCATAACTCCACGGCGTCACCAGCGCCGCATCTGCCCCATGCCGTGCCAGTATCCAAACGTTCTCCGGCTCCGCGCCCTTCTTCGTTCCCGCCGCACTCATCGCCAATGTAGCGAGCCCATTCCCACCCGTCTGCGCAGACGATTGCTGCTTCCCGTCCGCCCACAAAACCACATCCGCCTTCGCAACCGGCTCGCCCGTCTTCCTGTCTGCCACGTAAAGATCGGCGTGCCCATGGTCCGACCTCTCCACCATCGCAATGCTGGTCACAATCGCAACCGTGTACGCTCTGAATGTTCCGTCTGTCGCCTCAACAAGATAAACGCCGGCCGACAAGCCACCAATGGGCAATTGCTGCGTCTCGCTCACCAGTGCCGGCGGCATCTCCAGCTTCCATCGCGCCACAAGTTGGCTATCATTCAGCAGCGGAATCTGCGCGAACTCCGCCACCGCTCCCACCACCGTGCTCCGCTTCCCCAGCTTGCCCTGCTGCTCGCGAAACGTATCCCGCGCCTCATCGGTGAATTGCCCTTTGAAAAAATGCCGGACCCGCCACCACAAATTCGCCTTGAAGTCGTGCAGCCGCTCCAGCCACGTCCGTTGGTCAATCCGCTCCGCCGGCGACTCGCTCTTCACACCAAAACTGTGAATGTCCTTCAACCCGCCAAAGAATTTCTGCGCATCGTTCACCCTGTAGACGCGAAACTCCAGCGCCGGCACGTTGCGCGCGAACAACTGCACCTTGACACTCTCTCCCGGCGCAAACGTGCTCGATGTCGAAAGCGAAAACGATCGCGGCGCATCCTTCGCCTCCGCCGGAATAACGGCGGCCAAGCAAAGCAACAATGTCGAAAGAGAAAAAAGCGAAGTACGGAGCCTCATAGGGTCCCTCGCAAAATATTCCAACGGTAAACACCAAGGAAGTTAGGATTGTCGGGAACCGGCCTCCACTGCGCCTGCGGATGATCCACCAGCTCCGCCAGCGCCACCCGCCTCAATTCGCCGGCCTTCCCGTGATCAGAGCCGGTGTCGTAGACAACTGTCCCATCCCGTCCAACACCTGTCACAATCATCGAATGCCACGGCGAGCTCTGCCCAAACTGCCGATAAAACAGCAAGTCCCCGGGCTCCGCCACCCGCACGTCGCGGCTCACAAAGAATGCGTTCCGCTCCACCAGCGTCTTCGCGTCGGCGAACTGCGCAAAGGCTCCATTCGTCGCATCGTCCGCTTCAAACTCACCCGTCCGCACCCTGAAAAGTCCTGCCCCCAGCGGCGTTTCCGGATAGCGCCACGCACGAATCTCTCCCGGCAGCGCTGCCACTTCAATCCCCGTCGACATAAACCACGAATCGTCATGCCGCTTCAGCGCCTCGCGATACGAGTACCGCAGCAAGCTTGCGCAGTCCGTAATCTCCCCCGGAACCTCGCCCCTTGGCCGCACCGCCTGGTAGACCGCAATCAGCGTGAACCACTGTCGAAACGCTGCCTGGTCCGCCGGATCAGTCAGCCGCAGAAAGTCGGGCGTCCCGTCTTCAAAGCGGTCACTCCAGCCGCGCCCGCCCCAGGCCGCAGTTTTAAAAGCCGCCGCCCGTACAACCGAGATCGTTCGCGTCTCGCGAAACCGCCGTCCGTGCCCATGTACAAACACAAACATCCGCAACAACAGCAGCGCCACGGCGAGCGCGACAATGCAAATTACAATCAGTGTGGGATTACGCGACTTTGCGCGGGGCTTCATGCAGAAGGTGGATGAAAGCGAAACCCATCTTACCGCGAATCGCCCATATCACGCATGAATCCGCTCGCTCATGATTCTTTGTGCAGTGCTGTCAGTTCAGGTTGCTGAGGAGGCAGTGTCTTTCCACACCTGAAGTTGATGAAGAATTCGTTGTCTTGAAAGGGCCTGGCTTCAGCAAGGCCGCAAAGCCAAGCAAGTGAATCCTGCTCTTGCCGCCGGGAAAGCTATTCCGCTTCTTGCGCCGAACGCACAAGCTAAGTCGTAATCCTCCGCGTTGGCTTGTGCCCCACCAGCCCGTAATACGCAATGTAGAGATAGCAAATCACAGGGATAACAAACGAATGCTGAATCCCAACCTTGTCCGCCAACGCGCCAATCAGGTACGGAATCACCGCTCCGCCCACAACAGCCGTCATAATAAGTCCCGATCCCTTGCTCGTCATCGGCCCCAATCCAGCAATGCCCAGCGTAAAGATGTTTGGGAACATCACTGAATTAAAGAAGCCGCAAAGTACGAGAGTGGCGATTGCGATGTGGCCGGTCGTCAACATCGAGACGGTAATCAGCAGGGCGGCGATGATGCCAAAGATGCCCAGCAGCTTTCCGGGTTTGACCTTGGTCATGATGCCGGCGCCAAGCAAGCGCCCAACCAGCGCCCCAAGCCAATAAAGAGAAACCAGGTACTCCGCAGTTTTCGCACTACTCATGCCTTGCAGCTTGAAGTAGTTCACCGCAATCGACGCGAGCCCCACTTCCACGCCCACATAAAAGAAGATCCCCAGCGCGCCCAGCACCGTGTGCTTGTACCCCCAGATGCTGCGGCTCAAAATCGGATCGCCCTCTTTGGCGGGTCGAAAAGCTTGCGTCTGTTCCACGTGCGGCAGGTGCATGAACGCAACCGCCACCCCCAGCAATAGCAATCCGCCCGCAATCAGCAGGTAAGGCACACGAACAGTGTTCGCCACGCTTGCCGGCGAAGCCAGCTTCGCAGGATCGGTAAGGATATAAGCGCCTGCAATCAGCGGCGCAATCGTTCCGCCAATTGAATTGAAGGCTTGCGCAAGGTTCAATCGAATCGACGATGTGCCCTCAGGTCCCAAAATCGATACATATGGATTCGCCGAGGTCTGCAGAGCCGTTACGCCCGCACCCACCACAAACACCGCGGTCAGAAACAACGGGAAGCTCACCATCTTCGCCGCCGGTAAGAAAAGTAGGCACCCCACCACCTGGATGAACAGCGACACCACCATCGTCTTTTTGTAACCAATGGTTTCAATTAGCTTGGACGTCGGCGCGGAAAATACAAAGTAGGCCAGAAAAAATGCCGACTCAGCCAGCATCGCCCATGCATAAGGCAGCGTGAAAATCGCCTTCAGATGCGGCACCAGAGCCATGTTCAGATTGGTTATAAACCCGAAGATGAAAAACAGCGCCGTTACCGTGATAAACGGAACCAGGTACCCAGGCGACGTTAGCGCCCCCGATTGTTTCGATTCTGTTGCCATAGATCGTTGCTCCCTGTCCCCTCAGAAAAGTGCGCCCGGTTTGGGCGCTAATTGTGATTTGCTCGCAGGCCATTCCCGGGCGGCTGAAGGTTTGTTCCGCCGTCCAGGTTTCGCGGTCCCAGAATCCCGGCCTTTTGGCTGCACACAACACTATACGGGAAACCCCGCACTGGGGAAGCGACCCCAACATCAGACCCGCGATGAATTCCCCCATCGACATATTCACGCCGTCAAAGTCGCGCTTCGCCAGAAAATATTGCCTGAATTTTCACAACGCACTCGCCAAATCCATCCCTCCCAGAACCACTCAAAATGCCGTATCCTGAAAAGCAAGCCAGGAGACACACTTGCCCATCGCATTATTGTCCGCTGCAAAACAAAAAAAGATCCTGGCTGCCCTTGAAGAAAACTGGCAAGCGGAAGCCGAGGCGCACCACACTTACCTCGCCTTGGCCGAGCGCGACACTGACGCCGTCCGCGCCCAGGTTCTTCGCCATCTTGCCCAGGCTGAGCTTGAGCATGCTGAGCTTTGGGCCGGCCGCATCCGTGAACTCGGCGGTCCCGAGCCCGTCTACCGCGGCAAGCCCGGAGGCGAAGCTGACACCCTCGCCAACCGCGCCGGCGGCGTCCGCATGGCTCTCCGTCGCCTTGAAATCGAAGAAAGCCGTCACATCGCCAGCTATGGCGAACAGCTCAAAGCTCTCGGCGACGAAGGTTCCACCGCCATCCTCGACCACGTCATTGAGGACGAAAAGGATCACTATCGCGAGCTAGGTTCGCTGCTTCGCGGACACTACGCCCCGTCGGCGAGTGCCCCCAAAATTGATGCGCAGGCTGTTCTCAACGACCTTCTCGCCAAGCGCAACCAAGGCCGCAAGCAGCCCGGCGCTTGGATCGGTGATGCCATTTACGGCGTCAATGACGGCCTTGGCGCAATCTTCGGCATCGTCTCCGGTGTCTCCGGCGCCACCGCCGGCAACAGCAAATATGTCCTGCTCGCCGGCCTCTCCGGCATGATCGCCTCCGCCCTCTCCATGGGCTCTGGTGCCTACCTCGCAGCCAAAAGCGAACGTGAAATCTACCAGGCTGAAGTCGCTCGCGAACGCGAAGCCATCCAGATGAACGGCCCTGAAGCCCGCGAGCTGCTCTCTCTCTACTATCAGGTCAAAGGCCTGCCGGAAGAAGACGCCGCCCACATGGTCAACCACATCGCCAGCGACCCCGACCAGCTCCTTCGCGCCCTCTCCAGCGAGCGCCTCGGCTCGTCAGAGGACGCCCTCAGCAACCCCATGGTCTCCGCGGGTTCCGGCGCGCTCTCCACGGCCATTGGCGCGTCCATCCCGATCATCCCCTTCTTCTTCATGAGCGGCATCAACGCAGTAATCGCCGCCGCCGTCATCTCTCTCATCGCACACTTCGCCGTCGGCGCGGCCAAGTCCCTTATCACGGTCCGCTCCTGGTGGTCGTCCGGCTTTGAAATGACCGTAGTCGGCGCATTAGAAGGCGCCGTAACCTACGGCATCGGCATCCTCCTGGGAAAAGGCGGCATGTAGAGCACAGCAAGAGAGGGTCGAAAGCCTGCCCTGAGCGAAGTAGAAGGGGACCTGCTTTTCTCGTCATCGTGCACGGAGATCGGGCGCCCCATCCTCGCGACGTCTTTGTCTTTGTCGCTAAGGTGGGAAACCTCGAACCTGCTCGCGCCATCTTTTGACCAACCCGCTCCAATCATTACAATGATCCCGCCCCTCACCATCCGGAGATCTTCATGCTCAAAAAGACGCTCTTCCTTTTCTCCCTTGCCGCTATCCTGCCCGCATCCGCTCCAGCCCAGCCCGCTCCGGTCATTACCCAACTCTCCCCCCAGGTCACCCTCGAGAAGAACGTCCCCATGAAAACCCGCGACGGCGTCACCCTCTTCGCTGACATCTATCGCCCCGCCGCCGACGGCACGTATCCCGTGCTCCTCACCCGCACGCCCTACAACAAGGACAACACCGCCTCGTTCGGCCAGAAAGCCGCGACCCGCGGTTTTATCGTCGTCAGTCAGGACGTGCGCGGTCGCTACTCATCTGAGGGCGAGTGGTACCCCTTCAAGCACGAGACCGCCGACGGCTATGACACCGTCGAATGGGCCGCCTCCCTGCCCAACTCCAACGGCAAAGTCGGCATGTTCTCCGGCTCCTACGTCGGCGCAACCCAGATGCTTGCCGCCATCGGCCACCCGCCCCATCTCGCCGGAATCTGCCCCGTCGTCACCGCCAGCAATTACCACGAAAACTGGACCTATCAGGGAGGCGCCTTTGAGCAGTGGTTCAACGAGTCGTGGACCTCCGGCCTCGCCCAGGACACCCTCAACCGCCAGATTCACGAGCGCACCAATGCTCTCGTCGGCGGCACCGTTCTGCCGCTAACCCAATACCCCCTCTATAACATCCAGATGCCGCACTCCACCACCGAACTGACCCGCACCCTCGCCCCTTACTTTCTAGATTGGCTCGCGCACCCCACATACGACGATTACTGGAAGCAGTGGTCCATCGAAGAGAACTTCCAGAACATCCAGGTTCCCGCACTCACCATTGCCGCCTGGTATGACATCTTCCAGGGCGGCTCCATCCGCAATTACATGGGATTGCACGCTCACGCCGGCAATGAAACGGCGCGCAACAGCCAGCAGTTGATGGTTGCCATCGGCGGCCACTCCGGCTGGGGCCAGACCGTCGGCGCCGTCGATTTCGGCTCCCGCGCCCCCTTCGACGAAAACGAAATCACCATCGCCTGGTACGAGTACCTGTTCCTTGGCAAGCAGAATCAATTTGCCTCCGGCAAGCTCGTCCACATCTTCGTCATGGGTAAAAACGATTGGCGCGATGAAGATACCTGGCCACCGGCGCGAGCGAAAGAGACGAAATACTTCCTCATCTCAGGCGGGCATGCAAACTCCGCCAGCGGCGACGGACTCTTTGCTTCTACCGCTCCGCCCAGCAAATTCAATACTCCCGACACCTACACCTACGACCCCGCCAACCCTGTCCCAACCGTCGGAGGCCCGCTCTGCTGCGATAGCAATCATCTCGCCCCCGGCCCGCGCGACCAGAAAGAGATTGAAGCCCGCCCCGACGTCCTCGTCTACTCCACCCCACCCCTCGACGACGATCTTGAAGTCACCGGCCCCGTCACCCTAGTCCTCTACGCCAAGTCCTCCGCCGTCGACACCGACTTCACCGCCAAGCTTGTCGATGTCGGTCCCGATGGCGCCGCCATCAACCTGACTGAAGGCATTCTCCGCGCCCGCTACCGCCAGTCCACCACCGGCGCACCAAGCCCCATCGTTCCCGGCCAGGCCTACGAGTACAAAATCGATCTCTGGTCCACCAGCAACGTCTTCCTCAAAGGCCACAAAATCCGCCTGGAAGTAAGCAGCAGCAACTTCCCGCGCTTCG
>Ga0302320_10014721_pt1 | contig 16150 bp, 14 predicted proteins | sample Bog_T0_3_FD_202130 | JGI IMG/M metagenome (GOLD analysis project Ga0302320, IMG submission 202130) | Peat permafrost microbial communities from Stordalen Mire near Abisko, Sweden - Bog_T0_3 | ecosystem: Environmental > Terrestrial > Soil > Wetlands > Peat | place: Sweden: Abisko, Stordalen Mire... | reverse complement strand
TCGGGCTCGTCTGGGACGGGACGCGGTTCATCGTCGCCGCCGATCGCGCTCCGCTGGAGGATCGCCCGTGGTCGCCGGCGCCCAAGCGGCCGCGCGGCGAGCGGGTGGTGCGGCCGGGCGCGCCGACCAGCAAGGGCGCCGACCCGGCCGACCCGAGCGAAGAGCCGCCCGAGGCGCCGCCAAACGGCGGTTGAGGCCGATCATCGTTTTCGCCGGCGCCGGGAAACGAAACGGGAAATGAAAAAGGCGCCCCGCGGGGCGCCCTGGTCGGCGGAAACCGAAGCGGCTGAGCCGCTTACTTGATCTTGGTTTCCTTGAACTCGACGTGCTTGCGCGCGACGGGATCGTATTTCTTGAACGTCAGCTTCTCGGTCTTGGTGCGGGCGTTCTTCTTGGTGACGTAGAAATAGCCGGTGTCGGCGGTCGACAGCAGCTTGATCTTCAGTGAGGCGGCCTTGGCCATGCGAAGCGTCCGATCTCAGCGGCGCCAGGCGCCGGAAAAACGAAACAGCGCCCTCGGGAAACCCCGCCGGCGCCAGTCGCGCGGCAACATAGTCGGGGAGCGCCGGAAGTCAAGCCGAGCCGGCGGGGCTAGCCCCACAGCCCCGTCAGGCCGGAATAGACGCCGAAAATCGTCGTCGCGGCGATCAATCCGCCCGAAAACCAAGCGTACCATCCGCTGAGCCGCCACGGCTCGGGCAGGCCGCGGGCGAGCAGGAACAGAAAGCCGAGGACGATCGGCAGCAGCAGCGCGTTCATCACCTGCACGCCGACGCTGAGCGTGACGAGATTGATCCCCGAGGCGACGAAGAGGGCGCCGGCGATCAGCGCGACCGCGTAGGCGCCGTAAAACCAGGGCGCTTCGCTCACCTCGTGGTCGAGACTATGGTTGACGCCCAGCACCTCGCCCAACGTGCGCGCGGCGGTGAGGGTGACGACGATCGTCGCCACCAGCGCCGCGCCGCAGATGCCAAGCCCGAACAGCAGGTCGCCGCCGATCCGGCCGAGGAACGGCGTGATGGCGGCGCTGATTTCCTGGACCGTGTCGAGCGCCTGGCCGCCGCCCGACTTGCCGAGCGTCGCGGCAGTGGCGATCAGCACCGCGGCCATGATGATCTGGGTGATGACCGCGCCGATCGCGGTGTCGATCCGCTCCGCGCCGATGTCGGCCGCCTTCAGCTTCTTCTCGACGATCGAGGACTGCTGGAAGAACACCATCCACGGCATGATGACCGCGCCGATGTTGGCCGAGGCGAGGTAGAGGTATTTGGGGTCGCCGAGCGGAATCGAGACGAATCCGGTGGCGATTTCGCCGAGGCTCGGGTGGGCGAGCCAGGCGACGAGCAGGAACACCAGTTCGAAGGCGCCGACGAAAAGGGCGATGCGCTCGACCGATTGGTAGCTGCGGGTGAAAGCGATGGCGAGCAGCACCGCCACGACCAGGGTCAGGCTCACCGGCGCGGGAACGCCCATCAGCGCGCCGACGCCGGCGATGCCGGAGAACTCGCTCAGCAGCGCGCCGATGCAGGAGACGATCAGCGTTCCGGTCGAAAACCAGGCCCAGAAGCGTCCATAGCGCTCGAGGATCAGCCGGGCGTGGCCCTTGCCGGTCGCCGCGCCGAGCCGCACCGTCAGCTCCTGCACGATGTAGAGGATCGGGATCAGCAGGAACTGCAGCGCCAGGAGGCGGTAGCCCCATTGTGCGCCGCTCTGGGCGGCGGTGATGATGCTGCCGGCGTCGGTGTCGGCCAGCATCACGACCAGGCCCGGCCCGGCCACGAGGAGGAAGCGGCGCCAGCCGAATGGTAAAACTGTCGCCGTACTCGCGGTCATGCAATGCGCTTTCGGTCCGTGAAAATCCGCCGACCGGCAATAGCTGATATAATGGCCGATCGAAACGCCCTTTGAGCGAGATCAGGCCGTTCCGCCTTGTTGCTGGCTGCTGTCGAGCGCCGGCGTTAAGTTGGCTGCGGAACGCCCAGATCGCCGGATCAAACGATCGATGACCCACCTTCGCGCCCTCTATCCGCCAATCGAGCCCTACGAATCCGGCATGCTCGACGTCGGCGACGGCCACCGGGTCTATTTCGAGCGTTGCGGCCGGCGCGGGGCCAAGCCGGCTTTGTTTCTCCACGGCGGACCGGGCGGCGGGATCGCCCCCGACCACCGCCGACTGTTCGATCCCGAACGTTACGACGTCACGCTGTTCGATCAGCGCGGCTGCGGCCGCTCGACCCCCAACGCCAGCCTGGAGGCCAATACGACCTGGCGCTTGGTCGCCGACATCGAGCGGCTGCGCGCGGCGGCGAAGGTCGACAAATGGCTGGTCTTCGGCGGCTCATGGGGTTCGACGCTGGCGCTCGCCTATGCCGAGACCCATCCGGAGCGGGTCAGCGCGCTGGTCCTGCGCGGGATCTACACCGTCACCAGGGCCGAGCTCGCCTGGTACTATCAGTTCGGCGTCTCCGAGATGTTCCCCGACAAATGGGAGCGCTTCCAGGCGCCGATCCCGGCGGGCGAGCGCGACGACATGATCGCCGCCTATCGCAAGCGCCTCACCGGCGGCGATCCTGCCGTCCAGATCGAGGCGGCGAAGGCGTGGAGCCTGTGGGAAGGCGAGACGATCACCCTGCTGCCTGACCCGAGCTTTTCGGCCGTCCATGGCGACGGGCGCTTTGCGCTCGCCTTCGCGCGGATCGAGAACCACTATTTCACCCACAATTGCTGGCTCGAGGAAGGCCAGTTGTTGCGCGACGCCGACCGCCTGCACGGGATTCCCGGCGCGATCGTCCACGGCCGCTACGACATGCCGTGCCCGGCGCGCTACGCTTACGCGCTGCATAAGGCGTGGCCCGAGGCCGCGTTCCATCTCGTCGAAGGGGCCGGCCACGCCTGGTCGGAGCCCGGCATCCTCGACAAGCTGATCCGCGCGACGGACCGCTTCGCCGGCAAGGGCCCCAGCGCCGCGCGCAGCCAAGACGGGCTCCATGGCGACGACGGCGTGCCGAGCTTGCGGTGAAAATCTGACGCTCGGTTCCCGCCGTGCGGATCGGCGGCGGGGGGAAGGCGGCTGCCGCCGCGTGGGAGCGGGGGTCGGCCGGTTCGCGCCCGCTGCGGTCGGCGCCAGCGCAGGCTGTGGTTCTCTGAAACGGACAAAATTCGGGGACTCGCTTTCCGCGAACGTGGCCGGCCACGGGCTTTCCCGCCGTTGGGGTCAGCCCACGACCCTGGCCCCGACCGGACAACCGTCGGAGGCGCATCATCGGCCCTCAGAGCGACGCAACGGACGGACCATTTCCGTGGGAGCGCTCCACATCGGCGTCGATGTGACAAATGACGAAGAGTGATTGCACGACCCGAACGCGAACGAGCCATTGTTAAGCGACCCAAATGTGTGCAATTTTACGATCGAGAGGCGCCCCCTCCCAAAGAAACTCCAGACGACAAAAAGGTTCCGAGATGCGGGAGGAGTACAGTTTTTGGGCGTCGCTCGGGGAGACTGAACGAGCAAGGATCCGTTCAGCGATGGACGTGCGGCAGGTGGCGCGCGGCGAGACTTTGATCGAGCGAGGAACGAGCGCCGACACGCTCTATGTCGTCGATTTCGGTTTGTTCGAGGTGCGCGACGCCAGCGGCCGGTCGATGGCGCAAATTGGCGCTAATCAACTGATCGGCGAGATCGGCTTCTTTGCCGATGCGCCACGCAACGCCACGGTCGTCGCCGCGCGCGACAGCCAAGTGCTGCAGATCAATCGCGAGGCGTTCGAGGCGCTCAGTCGGCGCGTTCCCGAGGTCCAGAGCGAGGTCATCCGCGCGCTCGCCAAGCGGCTGGCTACGATTACCCCGATGGCGCGAGTACGGTTGCCGTCTGCCCACGCCCCTCGCGTCGTAGCGGTCGTCGGCGCGGGCTCCGCGGACATATCGCCCGCCTTCGTCGACGAACTCGGCCGGGCGATCCGAGGGCTGACCGGCGCGACGCTGTTGCGCGGAGAGGACGCCCGGGCGCACCTTCCTGCCAAGGCTGATCGCTATGCGATGGCCGCCTGGCTGGCGGAGGCGGAGCGCGACCACAGCCTGGTCGTCTGCGTCGCCGACCAACGGCTGACCGCCTGGAGCCAGACCGCCTTGCGCGGCGCCGATCAGGTGGTGTTGGCGGCCGCCGGCTCGCCAGAGACAATGGGAGAGGTCGAAGCGCAGGCGCTCGAGATGTTCGAGCCAGCCCACCGCCGCCTCGTCGTGACGCAAGCGGAGAGAAACGGCTTCGCAGATCCTGGCGCGCGCTGGCGCGAACGCCGTGACGTCTTCATGACGCATCACGTCGCAACGAAGGACGGAGCGGACGTGCGCAGTCTCGTGCGGTTTCTCGCCGGTCGCGCCATCGGATTCGTCGCCGGCGCGGGCGGCGCTTTTGGTCCGGCGCATATCGGCATCTTCAAGGCGTTTCAGGAAAGCGGCGTCGAGTTCGATATTTTTGGCGGCTCCAGCGTCGGCTCGGCGATGGCGGCCGGCTTCGCGGCGTTGATGGACCCCGAAGAGATGCGGCGCGCGACGCAGGAGATCTTCGTGCGCCGCAAGGCGATGAAGCGCTTCAACTGGCCGCGCTACGGCCTGCTCGACCACAGCGTGCTCGACGAGGAATTGCGCCGCCACTATCTTGGGCGCATCGAGGATGTCTGGAAGCCGTACTTTGCTGTGGCGACCGACCTTTCGACGTATTCGCCGCGCGTGTTGCGCAAGGGCCTGCTCTGGCAAGCGATACGCGCCTCGGCCGCAATCCCCGGCGTGCTGCCGCCTTTTGTCGACGCCGACGGCCATATGCTGGTCGACGGCGGCGTCGTCGACAACGTTCCGCTTGCCGCAATGCGTTCGTTGAAGTCAGGGCCGAACCTCATCGTCGACCTGCGTCCGGCCGTTCACCGAAAATACAGTGTCGCGTATGACGCGATACCGGGCCGACGGGAACTGCTGCGGCGCCTGGCGCTGCCAATCTTCCGGTCCCGGCCCTTGCCGCGCTTCCCCGGCCCAACGTCGGTCATTCTGCGCACGTTGTTCGCCAATATCGGCTTGGAGCCCGCTTCCTCGGAAAGCGACCTGCTCCTGCGGCCCCCGCCGTTCCCTGGCTCGAGCTTCATGAACTGGGACGGACATCATCAGGTGTTCGAGGCCGCCTATCAATGGGCGCGCCAGACCATTGATGGTCTCGGCAACGCCGAAAATCCGGCGTTGCGCGCAATGACGGCCGCCAGCGCTTGACCGCCTCGTCTTCGTTGCCGGCCGCGTACCGATATTGGCCCTTGTGGTTGTGCGCGAGGCCCCGGTCGCTGTGGGCGATTGCGCCGCCGGATGGCGCCGCGAATCACGAAACAACCCGAGCAAATCGAACGGACCGAAAGTCACCAACGAGTCGGGAACCGCCAAGACGGCATGCCGGGGCGAATGTCGACTTTGGCGTTTCGATCGCCCGAAGCCGTCATGCCGCTGCCGCCCGGCTTCAGTCCACTCGGCGCCGCTGGCGAAAGGGCGGCTCAGGGTCGACTCCGATGCGTCAACGCGGGAACCAAACGTCAGTATCTGATCACTCAGATTAGCGCCGCGCTTCTGTCGCCATCCTGACCGCCAGGCCGGCGAGAACGGTCGCCATCAGCCAACGCTGCACCACCAGCCAGGTCGGGCGGCGGGCGAGGAAGAGCGCGATCGAGCCGGCGGCGAGCGCGATCATCGCGTTGACGCTGAGACTGATGGCGATCTGGGTGAAGCCGAGCGCCAGCGACTGGCTAAGCACGTGGCCGATCTTCGGGTCGATGAATTGCGGCAGCAGCGACAGGTAGAGCACCGCCGCCTTGGGGTTGAGCAGGTTGGTGACCAGCCCCATCGCGAACAGCCGGCGCGGGCCGTCCTTCGGCAGGTCGCGCAGCTGGAACGGCGAGCGGCCGCCCGGACGGACGGCCTGCCAGGCGAGGTACAGCAGATAGAGGGCGCCGGCGATGCGCAGCGCGTCGTAGGCGTAGGGCACGGCGACCACCAGGGCGGTGACGCCAAGCGCGGCGCTGAGCATGTAGAAGACGAAACCGAGCGCGACGCCGCCGAGCGACACCAGCCCGGCCGCCGGCCCCTGGCAAATCGAGCGCGAGACGAGATAGATCATGTTGGGGCCCGGCGTCAGCACCATGCCGAGGGCGACCAGGGCGAAGGCGATCCAATTGGCGACGTGCGGCATTTGCGCTCTCGCGAAACGGGCCACCCCCGTCTAGCCTATGGCGCAGGGGCGCGAAAGGAGTGAAGTCGTGAACGAGAAAATCGCCGCGCCGATCGGCGCCGTCGTCGTGCGCGACGCGCTCGACGCCGACATGGAGGCGGTGGCGCGCATCTACGCCCATCACGTCGAGCAGGGGCTGGCGACCTTCGAGGAGGTTCCCCCGACCGCCGCGGAGATGCTCGCCCGGCGCGCGAAAGTGTTGGCGATCCGCGCGCCCTATCTCGTCGCCGAGATCGACGGCGAAGTCGTCGGCTATTGCTACGCCACGCCCTACCATGCGCGCGCGGCCTATCGTCATACGCTGGAGGACAGCGTCTATGTCGCGCCCGGCCTCGGCGGGCGCGGGATCGGCGGCGCGCTGCTTGCCGAACTCATCGTCCGCTGCGAAGCCGGCCCGTGGCGGTGGATCGTGGCGATCGTCGGCGACAGCGGCAATTCCGCGTCGATCGCTCTGCATCGGCGCCACGGCTTCGAGCCAGTCGGTACGCTGCGCTCGGTCGGCTTCAAGCTCGGTCGCTGGGTCGACACGCCGATCATGCAGCGCGTGCTGGGGCCGGGCGATTCGCGGCCGCCCGACGATTTTACGGCGACGCCGGCGAAGTGACGCCGATCATCGGCCCGAGCGGCGTCAATTCGTCGTCGCGGCCGAGTTCGGGCGCGTAGAGCGACGACACCGAACCGTCGAGGAACAGCGCGTTGGCGCAGCCGAGCCCGTCGCGGAACAGCAGGGCGAAGGCGTAGAAGGTGACCGGCTCTTCGGCGATGGCGAAGATCGCCGTCGTCCCGTCGCGCACGCAAACGCCGTTGCGGATCTTCTCCGAGGTGCCGGTTGGCAGAATCTTGGGGTGGATGCGGCCGTCGATCACCAGCATCGGACCGGATTGGGTGGCGAAACGCGTCGGGGGCGGCCCCGCGAGATAGCGCGAAGTCTCCTCGACGCCGGCGACGCCGTCGCCGATCCAGAACACGCCGTTGGGCAGCAGATGGAAATTGCTCGGGCCGGCGCGGGTGTCGGCGCGCACGCGCCGCTTGCCGTCCTCGATATAGAGGCCGACCGGGGCGAGATCGTCGCCGAACATGCCGGCGTTCATCGCGAAGCGCAGCGTCCGCCGATGCGCCGTCAAATCCTGAGCCAGCGCGGCGAAGCTGCCGTAGGGCTTGAGCTGGGCGTCGGCCCAAAAAAGGCGCATGTCGTCGCGGCGCACGTCGAAACTGCAGACCGTGTAGCGCGCCGAATTGAAGTCGCGCGGCGCGCAGGCCGGCGTGGCGGCTGCCGGCGCGGCAGCGAGCGGCGCAACAAGAACCGTCAGCGCGCCGAAGACGGCGAGCCATCCCGCGACTGTCGACCGGCGCTTGGCGCCGCGGGCGCGCATATCGGCCTCCTGGGGTGCGAATCGCCGCAAGTCTAGCGCGGCGCGGCCGATCAAAGAACCTTGCCGGGATTGAGCAGGCCGCGCGGGTCGAGCGCGCGCTTGACCGCGCGCATCAGATCGAGGGCGACCGGGTCCTTGACCTGTTTCAACAGGTCGCGTTTCAGCGCGCCGATCCCGTGCTCGGCCGAGATCGAGCCGGCGTGGCGCGCGACGATTGCGTGGACGACCGCATTCATCGCCGACCACTGGCTTAGATACGCCTCCTTGTCGGCGCCGATCGGCTGGCTGACGTTGAAATGGGTGTTGCCGTCGCCCAGATGCCCGAACGCAACGACGCGCGCATTCGGCATGAACGCGGCGACCGCCGCCGTCGCCTCGGCGATGAAGGCGGGAACCGCGCCGACCGGCGTCGACACGTCGTGCTTGATCGAGCCGCCCTGCGGTTTCTGCGCGTCCGACATCGCTTCGCGTAAGCGCCAGAACGCCTCGCGCTGCTCGAGCGTCGCGGCGAGCGCCGCGTCGGCGATCAGCTCGCGCTCGAGCGCGTCGCCGAGCAGGGCGGTCAACGCTTCGTCGAGACCGTCTTCCTGCTGCGCGCTGACTTCGATCAGCGCGTACCACGGATGCGCCTCGGCGAGCGGATCGCGCGCGCTCGCATCGTAGGCGAGCACGAACTCCATGCCGATGCGCGGCATGATCTCGAAGCTGGTGACCTGCTGGCCGAAGCGCGCGCGCGCCATTTTCAGCAGCGACAGCGCATGGTCCGGATCGGCGAGGCCGACCAACGCGGTCGCGCGCGTCCGCGGCCGAGCGAACAGCTTCAGCGACGCGGCGGTGATGATTCCGAGCGTCCCCTCGGCGCCGACGAACAGGTCCTTGAGGTCGTAGCCGGTGTTGTCCTTGCGCAGCTTGGAGAGGAGATTGGCGACGCGGCCGTCGGCGAGCACGACTTCGACGCCGAGCGTCAGGTCGCGCGCATTGCCGTAGGCGATGACCGCGACGCCGCCGGCGTTGGAGGAGAGATTGCCGCCGATCGTGGCGGTTCCTTCCGAAGCGAGCGCCAGCGGGAACAGCCGGTCGACCGCTTCGGCCGCCGCCTGCGCCTCGGCCAGCGTCACGCCCGCTTCGACGATCATCGCGTCGGCGTCGACGTCGACTTCGCGGATGCGGTTGAGCCGCCGTAGCGACAGCAGCAGCTCGCCGCCGCTGGCGTCGGGAATCTGGCCGCCGACCAGGCCGGTGTTGCCCCCCTGCGGCACGATCGCGACGCCAGCGGCCGCGCAGGCCGAGACGACCGCCGCCACTTCCGCCGTCGAGCCCGGGCGCGCGACCGCGAGCGCGCGGCCATGGAACAGCCCGCGCGGCTCTTCGAGATAGGGGGCGACGAGGTCGGGGTCGACGACGACGTTGGCGGCGCCGACGATACGCGCGAGCTGGTCGAGAAAGGCGGAAGCGTCGTTCACCCCAGCGGTCCCTTGCGGCGCTTGACCGGCCGGCGCCGGAAGGCGGCGAGGAGCTCGACATGGGGCGAAAAGCGGAACTGGTCAAGCGCGGCGACCGGCCCGATTTCGTAGCCGCCGCCGATGAGGATGCGCGCGTCGCGGGCGAAGCTGTCGACGTTGCAGGAGATGGCGACGACCAGCGGCGGGCCGCCTTCGGCAAGCGCGCGCGCCTGCGCTTCGGCCCCGGCGCGCGGCGGGTCGAACAGCACGGCGTCGAAGCGCGCAAGCTCCGCGCCGGTGAGCGGCCGGCGGAACAGATCGCGGGTCTCGGCGTGGACGGCGCGCAACCCGACCGCAGCGCCGGCGGCGCGCGTCAGCGTCGCGATCGCCGCCGCGTCGGAATCGACGGCGAAGACCTCGTGCTGGCGCGCCAGGCGCAGCGCGAAGGCCCCCGCGCCGCAGAAGAGATCGGCGACCCGCCTGGCGTCACGCAGCGCCGCCGCCGCGCCGTCGGCAAGCGCCTGCTCGCCCGCTGCGGTCGCCTGGAGGAAGCCGCCGGGCGGGGGCGTCGCCAGCACGTCGCCGAACAGGATCTCAGGCGGCCGGCGCTCGACGATCGTCTCGCCGTGGACGGAAAGGCGCGCCAGATCGAGCCGCTCGGCGGCGGCGGCGAGTTTGCGCCGGGTCAGCTCGTCGGGCGGGCCCGAGCCGCGCAGGTCGAAATCGAGCCCGCCGAGCGTCGCCGTCGCCTGGATGTCGAGCGGCTTGCTGATGCCGCGCACCGCCGCGGCGAGCGCGTTGGCGGCGCCGATCGCGCCGGCGAGGCCGGGGGCGAACAGCGGGCAGGCGTCGACGGCGATGATGTCGTGGGCGCGCGCGCGCATGAAGCCGACCTGCTCGTGGCCGTCGAGGAAGCGCGCGTGGAAGGTCGCGCGGCGGCGGCCCTCGCCATGGGCGTCGATCAGCGGCCCGACTTCGGCGGCGACGCCGGCGCGCCGCAACGCGCGCACGACGCCGTCGCGCTTCCACGACGCGTAGAGGCCCGCGCCCATATGCTGCGCCGCGCAGCCGCCGCAGCGGCCGAAATAGGGGCAGATCGGCTCGGCGCGGTCGGGGCTGGCGACCTCGAGTGCGACGACCCGCGCGCGCTCGCCGTCCGCTTCGACGAGCGCCGTCTCGCCCGGCAGCGCCAGCGGCGCGACGGTTCCGTCGCTGGCGACGCCTTCGCCGCGCCCATTGAGCGAGACGATCGTCAGTTGGCGGCGGACTTCACTCATGCCGCGCTGCATAGAGGAATTCGCGCGCGCCGTCGCCGCCCTCGATCGGCGAGGCGACCAGGCCGAGGCTCGACCAGCCGAGCCCCTCGACGCAAGCGCGCACCTTGGCGCAGGCCGCCTTGAGGTCGGCGGGGTCCTTGACCGCTCCCTTGACCAGCTTGTCGCGGCCGACCTCGAACTGCGGCTTGATCAGGCTGACGAGCCACGCCGGCCGCGCCGCCAGCGGCAGCACCGCGGGCAGCGCCAGCGTCTGCGAGATGAAGCTGACGTCGACGACGATCGCCTCGGGCGCGCCGGCGACCTCCGCCGTCAGCCGGCGCGCGTCGAATCCTTCGTGGGCGCTGACCCGCGGGTCAGCGGCGAGGCGCGGGTCGAGCTGGCCATGGCCGACGTCGATCGCCACCACCGAGCGCGCGCCGCGCTTGAGCAGCACGTCGGTGAAGCCACCGGTCGAGGCGCCGACGTCGAGGCAGGCGAGGCCGTGGGGGTCGAGGTCGAAGGCGATCAGCGCCGCGGCGAGCTTGACGCCGCCGCGCGAGGCCCAGGGATGGGGCGCGCTCGCTTCGATCCGCGCGTCCTCGGCGATCGCCTCGGAGGCCTTGCGCAACGTCTCGCCGTCGGCGCTGACCAACCCGGCGGCGATCGCCGCCTGCGCGCGAGCGCGGCTGGCGAAGACTCCGCGTTCGACGAGAACAAGATCGGCGCGCTTGCGCATGTGCGGCTTGAGGCGAAGAGGAGGCCATTCCCTGCGCCGAGCGCCGCGATTTGGCAAGGCGGGCGTCGGGGGCGAAACCCTTCTCCCGCGCGCGGGAGAAGAGCCTGCCCCCGGGCGAAGACCCCATAGGCGCTAAGTTAGCCCAGCAGCGGCCAACTGCCTTGTCATCCCCGCGAAAGCGGGGAACCAGACTTTCCGCCGCCGGCGTCTTCGAAACGCGCTGGACCCCCGCTTTCGCGGGGGTGACATTGAATGATCACTTTTTGAGTTAGCGCCGATGGGCGAAGACCCGGGGGTGGCGCGAAGCGCCGGATGAGGGCGCTACTAGACTTTCCCCTTGCCCTTGCGGGCGTAGATGAACAGGCGCGGGTAGAGGAACAGCAGGCTGCCGTCGGGATCGGCGTCGTAGGCGTCGGCGAGGTCGCGCTTGTAGCGGTCGAGGAACTCGGCCTGTTCGTGCGGGCCGAGCGGATCGAGGAACGGCCGCAGCGCGCCGCTGCGGAACCAGTCGACCACCTCCTCGACCCCGCTCAGCGGATGGACGTAGGTCGTCTCCCAGATGTCGAGCTTGGCCGACAGCGGCCTCAGCCAGTTGTAATAGTCGATGTGGGTGCCGATGACGGCGCGCGTTTCGGCGATCGGCGCCAGGCGCTTCGACCACGGGCCGTCGGCGGCGATCATCCGCATCAGCGAATGGCTCGGCTCGTGCAGGTTGTCGGCCATCTGCACCGCCAGCGCGCCGCCTTCGGCGAGACAATTCATCAGCCGGGGGAACAGGACCTCGTGCTTGCGCAGCCATTGCAGCGACGAATTGGCGAAGATGAGGTCGGGCGGCTGGCGCGGCCGCCATTCGGAAATTTCGGTCTGGTCGAAGGTCATGCCGGGCAGGCTGCGCCGCGCCTCGGCGAGCATCGGCGCGGAATTGGAGACCGCGACGATCTGCGCCTGCGGGAAGCGCTCCATCAGCATGCGCGTGCTGGCGCCGGGTCCGCAGCCGAGATCGACGATTCGGCGCGGCGTGAAGTCGACCCGGGCGAGCAGGTCGTGCGCCGGCTGGGCGCGCTCGGCGCCGAACTTGAAGTAGAGCGCGGCGTCCCATTCGGTGGTCAGCCGCGCCGCCGTCTGCGCGTCTGCGACGCGCGGGGCATCCGTCATCAGCGTATTTCCCCTCGTCAATCCGCCCGTGGCGGGACGTCTGCCGGCCAATCTAAGCGCTTTGATGGCGGGTTAAAGCGCTTTGATGGCGCAGGCGGCGGGGCGCGTGACGCCCCCTCGTCCTCGTTGCCCGTGGCGAGAGCTCCCGACGGCGCGGATTGCCGAACCTCCTAAACGCCGCCGCCGCTCAAATCCCTCACCCTGAGGAGCGCCGCGCAGCGGCGCGTCTCGAAGGGCGAGGGGCAGCCGCCACGCCCAGCGCCGCCTCCGCGATTGCGCTTCCGTCCGCGCTCGCCTAAGCGAAGGGCTTCTCTTCAGACGCGAGTCGCCAGGACCGCCATGGCCGAAGACACGAAGCCCGTGAACCCGCCCGCTTTCGCCCACGACAAGCTGCTGATCGTCGATTTCGGCTCGCAGGTGACCCAGCTCATCGCCCGGCGGGTGCGCGAGGCGGGGGTCTATTGCGAGATCGCGCCGTTCCAGAACGCCGAAGCCGCCTTCGACGCGCTGAAGCCCAAGGCGGTGATCCTCTCCGGCGGCCCGGCCTCGGTGCCCGACGAGGGCAGCCCCCGCGCGCCGCAGGCGATCTTTTCTTCCGGCGTGCCGGTGCTCGGCATCTGCTACGGCCAGATGATCATGGCCGAACAGCTCGGCGGCGCGGTCGAAAGCGGCCACCACCGCGAATTCGGCCGCGCCGAGGTCGCCGTCGGCGCCGAAAGCCCGCTCATCGACGGCGTGTGGAAGCCCGGCGAGCGCCACGTCGTGTGGATGAGCCACGGCGACCGCATCACCCGCCTGCCGCCGGGCTTTTCCCGCGTCGCGACGTCGGAGAACGCCCCCTTCGCGCTGATCGCCGACGAGAAGCGCCGCTACTACGGCCTGATGTTCCACCCCGAGGTCGTCCACACGCCGGACGGCGCCCGCCTGATCCGCAATTTCGTCCACAAGGTCGCCGGGATGAAGAGCGACTGGACGATGGCCGCCTTCCGCGCCGAGGCGCGTGCGGCGATCCGCGCCCAGGTCGGCAAGGGCCGGGTGATCTGCGGCCTGTCCGGCGGCGTCGATTCGGCGGTCGCCGCGGTGCTGATCCACGAGGCGATCGGCGACCAGCTGACCTGCGTCTTCGTCGACCACGGCCTGATGCGCGCCGGCGAGGGCGATCAGGTGGTCAAGCTGTTCCGCGGCCATTTCAACATTCCCCTCGTCCATGTCGCCGCCGAACGCGACTTCCTCAACGCGCTCGACGGCGTCGCCGAGCCGGAGCTCAAGCGCAAGACGATCGGCCGGCTGTTCATCGAGACCTTCGAGCGCGAGGCCAAGAAGATCGCCGCCGACGGCCGCGGCCCGGTCGAGTTCCTCGCCCAGGGCACGCTCTATCCCGACGTGATCGAATCGGTGTCGTTCTCCGGCGGTCCCTCAGTGACGATCAAGTCGCACCACAACGTCGGCGGCCTGCCCGAGCGGATGGCCATGAAGCTCGTCGAGCCGTTGCGCGAGCTGTTCAAGGACGAGGTGCGCGCGCTTGGTCGCGAGCTCGGCCTGCCGGAAAACTTCGTCGGCCGCCACCCGTTCCCCGGGCCGGGCCTGGCGATCCGCATTCCCGGCGCCGTCAGCCAGGAGAAGCTCGACATCCTGCGCCAGGCCGACGCGGTCTATCTCGAGGAAATCCGCTCAGCCGGCCTCTACGACCAGATCTGGCAGGCCTTCGCCGTGCTGCTGCCGGTGCGCACCGTCGGCGTGATGGGCGACGGCCGCACCTACGACTCCGTCTGCGCGCTCCGCGCCGTTACTTCCAGTGACGGTATGACGGCCGACTTCTTCCCGTTCGACATGGGTTTTTTGGGAAGGGCGGCGACGCGGATCATCAACGAGGTCAAGGGCGTCAATCGGGTGGTCTACGACGTGACGAGCAAGCCGCCGGGGACGATTGAGTGGGAGTAGGGGGAGGGACCTTTCCGCGCCATTCGACGGCGATCGCGGAAGGCTCGTCGTCCCCACCCACGTCCGCCTTCGCGCACACGCTGAATACCGCGTCAACCTCGAACAGCATTCCGAATTAGCGAAGCGAACGTCGCGATGGGGACAACGAAACACCACCTATTTTCGTGAGTTGTATAGCCAAAGCTTGCTCGCCCGGGCCGGTGATACGGAATGCGCCCGACATTGTCTTGTGGATGTGTCGAGCAGTCTCCAGTTTCTGAACTGCGCGCGTTACAGCGACTGCCGAATGCTTCGCGGATTGTCCTAGTCTCTTGCGATCAACACCGTCGGGCTCAGATGCTGCAATCAGAAGCAGGACTTCTGTTTCTGGCAGAAGCGGTGTTGTCACTACCTTCTGGTCGTCAAAACTCTCGATTAGTGGAACATTGCGGGTGATTAGCGCGGCCATTGCCTCGGCGACTTCTGACTCATCCGCGACGTGGTACAAGCGAATGAACTCGGCAAGAATCCAAGAGGCGGCCTGTGCCGCCAGAGCGGCATCGATGTAACGCGGGTTGATTTCCTTGACGTGCGCCGCTCCGCGCTTGCTGCGGATATCGAATACCATTGCAGCGGCAATCCGTGGCGCAAGCAACCTCAGCGATTCCGGCAGCTTGCCGTCGTTCTCGATCGTCTTGACTGTTGCCGAAACGGACTTGATCTCGCTCGGTGCCGTTCCGGTACGCGCGTATTCAATGGCGCGCAGCGCGTGTTCAACAAACTTGCCTGCGGCGTTGAGTGCGGACTCGGCGTCGCCCTTTCGAAATTCTCCGATCAGCTTGTCATGTGCAGCGACTAGATCTGCTGCGACCGAAGCTCCGAAGCCGCTCCGCAAACTCGCCAGCACAAGGGCGCGCATTACTTCGCCGCCTTCTTGTTCGTCGAATATGCCCACACCTTCTTGCCGCCGACATCGATCTCATCGCGGCTTAATTGCTCTTTTCGCACGGCTCCGAGAAAATACGACGGCAAACTAGACTGCGGGACTATGACGGCCTCCTTGCGGAATCGCTTCTGAACGTCGGCCAAAGTGCGCGGCTCGTCAAAGTAGCCCTCATCAATCCAGCGTTGGAACGTCGCGGCGAGATTGCCTGTCTTGGCGCCGGCCTTGCGCCTAGGCGTCGCGCTCGTGGACTCGGTATCACGCTCAACTTGAACTTCCTTTTCGCTGCCGGCTTTGTTCTTCGACTCGCGTGTCGTTCGGGTTGACTTGCGTTGTGGCGACGGTTGCGCGCGACGAACGACGACGCCCTCATCGCGACCGTCCAATTCCGCCTCAATCATCGCGAGACTCGTCCCGCGAACCGAATAGCGACTGTCGCGTTCAGACAGGATGTGGTTGTCGCTTAGCGTACGAAGTGTCGGTCGGAGGCTGCCACCGGGGATGCCCGTCGCAGCTTCGATGTCCGAGGGGCGGGCGTCCGCGGCGATTGGATCGTCGGTCACAAACTTCCACCCTTGGAGGGCCACGAGGTAGACGAGGATTTTCGCCCTGTTCGCCAGACCTGCGAACGCGGGCATAAAATTGACCCGCTTGTCCTCAGCTTCATAACGGACGTAGGGGCCGATGATGCGCTCAATGGCCGCCTCATCTAGGCTCCCTTTTTCTGTAATCAGGTCTTTAAGAGCCATGTGCGCCTCCAATAAACGCATAAACTAATACACGCATAAACCGAAATCAAGCCCGAATTGGCCACGCGCGGACGGCGCAGGCTTCGCCCGGGCGCGGCACACAATCAGGATCGCGATGACGCGTGCACAATCCCCCATTCTGGTGTCGCACGCCCCCCGTTGGAACGCGCGTCGCCGTCGAGCTCTTGCCTCGCCCATTTTTCCAAATCGCTGCGGCTGGGGGTTACGGTGACAGTGCATTTAACTCCGGCGAGATAGGCCGTATCGTAAGGCCAGTCCGAAGAGCGCGGCTCACGCCGCAACGCACGCCGCCGTCGCGT
>Ga0302320_10014718_pt1 | contig 16153 bp, 10 predicted proteins | sample Bog_T0_3_FD_202130 | JGI IMG/M metagenome (GOLD analysis project Ga0302320, IMG submission 202130) | Peat permafrost microbial communities from Stordalen Mire near Abisko, Sweden - Bog_T0_3 | ecosystem: Environmental > Terrestrial > Soil > Wetlands > Peat | place: Sweden: Abisko, Stordalen Mire... | reverse complement strand
TCGACTGCGCCTTTCCCGCTTGCGGTTTGTCGATTTAGTTCCGCCCCCGCTGGGCTTGCCCCAGCGGAGCGCAGGATTTGCAACTAGAAACGCGGTCTCACCTGACGCCCTTTCGCCGTTTTTTCCTCTTTTCCGCCAACCGGCCATCGGCCGGGTGGCGGAAAAGAGGAAAAAACGGTGAACAGTGATTGAAGGCCGGCCTGTAGTGGTTAATCCTTCGCTCTGCCGGGGCAAGCCCAGCAGGGGCGGGATAGCGTTTTCGACTAAATCGACAAACCGCTTGCCGCTGCGACAAGAAGGGAGAGGGTTGGGGAGTGGCCGTTTAACCCGGAGCCAACGGCGACGGAGGGAGGGATTTGAGATTTTGAATTTGAGATCTGAGATCATGGGAGAGAACTTGGACGAAAGCCGTGCAACGCCCGATGCTCCACGCGACTTGTGTGCCAACCTTACCCAAGTTGACAGGAACGAACGCAGCGGACCCGTTTGCGCAAGGTGATGGCTGTCAACAACTTACGGCGAGCGGCGCGATCTGCACCAGTGGCGCAGAAACCGCGAGGCGGTGCATAAGTCGGCAGTTGCAAAGCGCCGGGGAAGGATCTGCGAGTCGAAAGTTGAGAGTCGAGAGACAATCCTTCCGGCAGACAAGGAAACCACGCGACCCGGAGTACCGGGTGCCACGACGAAATACACGAAAGGAAAACGGCCACGGAGAGAACACAGATTGAAAACGGAGGCTTCCGGCTCAAAGCTCAAAGCTGAGAGCGTTGACACGCTTCCGTCATACATAAGGTGTTATCACATAACAGCTTATGACAACAGAAGCAGGACCGGTCCTGAGCAATCCTGAATGACAACGGAGGGGGTTTTGTGCCGCGTGCGGACGGCAAGCTGCCACCCACAAGAGAAGATGCAGAGGTCGGACGAAAGGAGGGAATAGGGATTGGGGACTAAGGGTTAGCGAATCAATAACTGTCGTATTGTCGCCTTTCGCTCCGCGAAAGTTCCGTTCTTTCGCGGAGCGAAAGGCGACACTTGTTTTCGCGCCGGTCCCGAGGGCTAGGGATGGGAGATAAGGGATGAGAGTTGAGTACGGAGTATCCAGTACTGAGTACCGAGTACTGAACAATGAACACTGTCTATGCACCAACCTTACTCAAATTAACAGCCGTCAACGATATGTGCCACGTCGCGCAAAGCCTTTGCCGTCAAGCGTTTCCGCCACGCACCGGCGATCTGCACCACTCCCGAAAAAACGTGAGGCGGTGCATAAGTCGGCGTAGGTGAGGGCTTGTCACGGTGTCGCAGGCCAGCCCTCACCCTAACCCTCTCCCGGAGGGAGAGGGGACTGAACGCAGCCCTCTCCCTTCTTGCCGCGGCGGCAAGCGGGAGAGGGGACCTTGCGTTACACAACATCAAGAACTGATGCGCCCTACAGGTCCGTACCAAAACCTTCCCAAAACCAGTAGAATAGGGAAATCCTCCAGGTGAACTGGCAATGCCTTATACTGTTCGCGGGCGAAAACAATCGAAAGCGCGACGCGTAAGCGAGGAACCAAACCTGTTTCCTCGCTTACGCTTCGGGTTTTGATCGCCGGGAGGAAAACGTCTCATTTCACACTGCGAGCAGTATAATCACAACGTTTACCGCGTTTTCTTTTTGGGAGATTCCCGCTTGTTGTTCGGTCCCGTCTTTTCCCGTGAAATTGCCATCGCACCGCGGCGCGCGCGGATGTATGCCGCCCGCGGCGCCTACGCGGCCACGCTGCTGTTGCTGATCTCGACGGCCTGGCTCGTGCTCACGGGCACGCAAGTCATTCGCGACGTGAGCGACCTCGCGCAGTTCGCGGGCCTGGTCTTTCAGATCTTGGCCCCGCTGCAACTGGCTCTGGCCGTCTTTTTCTCGGCCATGCTGGCGGCCAGCGCCGTGGCCCAGGAAAAGGACCGGCGAACCTTCGTGCTGCTGCTGCTGACCAGGCTGACCAACCAGGAACTCGTGCTGGGCAAGCTGGCGGCCAGCCTGCTGAACGTGCTGGTGATGTTCGCGGCCGGGCTGCCGGTCTTCATGCTGCTTTCGCTGCTGGGCGGAATCTCGGCAGGGCAAATCGCCCGCACCGCCGCGGTCACGGTGGCCAGCATCATCGTCTGCGGCAGCCTGGGTTCGACGCTGGCCCAGTGGCGCGAAAAGACCTTTCAGGCCCTGGCCCTCTTCGTGCTGATCCTCGTGCTCTGGCTGGCCCTGGGCGAAGCGCTCGCGGCCGGCGCGTTGGGGCCGGCCCCTATCGGCCTTCCGGCCCGCCAGTTGGCCATCGCCGTAAGTCCCTGGCAGGCGATACTCGAGGCGGCGCGGCCCTTTACTTCGACGCGGGGCGGGCTCGGCTCGCCCATCTCCTGGTTCCTGCTGGTGGCCGCCGCCCTGACCGTCGTGCTCAACGGGCTGGCGATCGTGCGGGTGAGGAAATGGAACACGGGTGGGGAGCAGGGAGCGGGGAGCAGGGAGCCAAGCGCGGAAGAAAACGCGTCCGATTCGTTACTCCCTGCTCCCCGCTCCCTGCTCCCTGCTCAACATCGCGCCGTCTGGGACAATCCGATCCTGTGGCGCGAAATCCGCACCTGGGCCTACGGCCGCAAGATCCTGATCGTGCATGTGACGTTCCTGACGCTGTTCGCGCTCTCGGCCGGCGGCCTGTGGCGATTGGTCCACAGCCCGGACGGCGTGACGCTCGCCCGCGGCGCGCTGCTCCTGCTGCCGCTGCTGCTGTTGAGCCTCGTGCTGGTGAACGCCCAGGCGGTGACGGCCCTCACCGCGGAGCGCGACGCGAAGGCCCTCGACCTGCTGCTGGTCTCCGATCTCACGCCCAGGGAATTCGTCTTCGGCAAGCTGGGCGGCATATTCTACAACACGAAGGAGATCGTGCTCCTGCCGCTCTTGTTGTGCGGTTATCTCGGCTGGAAGGGCGCGATCGACCTGGAGAACCTGATCTACCTCTGGATCGGCATGGGCGTGCTCTACGTGTTCGTGGCCGTCGTCGGCCTGCATTGCGGATTGATCTACGAGAACTCGCGGAGCGCGATCGCCACCAGCCTGGGCACGGTCTTCTTCCTCTTCATCGGCGTGGCCACCTGCATGCGGATCATGGTCGCCTTCAGCGGATCGTTCAACGCCCAGTTGCCGCCGTTTTTGGCCTTCATGCTGGGCGGCGGCCTGGGGCTGCACATGACGCTCGGCATCAAGACCCCTTCGCGGGCCATTGCCCTGGCCTCGTTCGCCTGTCCGATCGCCACTTTCTATTCGATCACCAATTTTCTCCGCGGCGACCAGGGCGACATGCTGATCGTGCTGCTGGTTACGGCCGCAGCCTATGGTTTTACGACCGCCGCCATCCTGGTGCCCGCGATTTATGAATTCGACGAAACCACAGGGAGAACGACTGAGTGAAATCGCGATGATGCTCCTTCCCGGTCTGCTTGCCATGTCGCTGCTGCTGCTCTGCTCGGCCTTTTTTTCGGCCAGCGAGGCGGCGCTTTTCTCCCTGCGGCGGGCACAGCGGCGGGCATTGGGCCAAGGCGGCATGGCGCAGCAGGCCATCGCCCGGCTGCTGGACGATCCCGACCGCCTGCTCACGGCCGTGCTCTTCTGGAACCTGGTCATCAACCTGTCGATCTTCACGCTGGGCTCGATCATCAGCCTGAAGATGGAGCACGACGGACATACCGCGGCGGCCGGCTTTTTCGCCTTAGGCACGCTCGTGGCGGTCATCGTCTTCGGCGAGATGCTGCCAAAGAGCCTGGGAGTGTTGCAGCCGCAGGGCCTGGCCGTGTGGATGGCGGTTCCGCTGGCGGCGGCGGTCCGCGTCGTCGGGCCGCTGTTGCCGGTCTTCCGCATGGCCGCGCTGCTGTCGCGCCGTCTGATCTGGCCTAAATTCCAACCGGAGGTCTATCTCCAGGTCCGCGACCTGGAACGCGCCGTGCGGCTCTCGGGCGCCGATGCCGTGCTGATCGAGCAGGAGGCCCGCGTGCTGGAAAGCATCGTGCGGCTTTCCGATATCCGCGCCGAGGAAATGATGCGTCCGCGGACGCAATTCCACTCCTATCGTCCGCCGGTGATGTTGGCCGATCTCCAGGCCCGACCGCCGGCGGGCGGATATCTGCTGGTGACCGAGGCGGACAGCGAGGAGGTGGCCGCCGCGATTGCCCTGGACGATATCTGGCGGCTGCCCGACGGCCCCCTGGACCTGCTGGCCGAGCCGGTGATCTACGTGCCCTGGTCGACGAGTGCCGCCGACGTGCTGGAACTGATCCGCCGGCGGAAGCGGGAAGTGGCCGCCGTGGTCAACGAGTTCGGCGAGACCATCGGCATCCTCACCTTCGACGACATTCTGGACATGCTCTTCAGCGGCGCCCCCAGCCGCAGCGAGCGGTTGCTGCGCCGCGAGCCGATCCGGGCGATTGCCCCCGGGGTCTGGCACGTCATCGGCATGACCAGCGTCCGCCGCCTGGCGAGATATTTTCAGATTGAGACGCCGGCCACGCACTGCGTCACGTTGGCCGGCGTCGTCCAGGAAGTGCTCGAACGGCTGCCCGAGCGGGGTGACGAGTGCCCTTGGGGACCGTTCTATTTCAAAGTGCTCGACGTGCCTTTACGGGGGCAATTGCTCGTCGAACTGACGATGCCGCAGTCACAGGAGCCGGCGCCATGATCGCAGTCCCCTTGTGCCTGGGAATCGCCGGGTTGCTGTTGAGCGCCTTTTTCGCCGGCTCGGAGACGGGCTTTTATCGGGCCACGCGGCTGCGCCTGGTGCTGGACGCGATGGCCGGCGACCGCGTCGCCCGCGGCTTGCTCCTGCTGACCAATCATCCGTCGCTGTTCGTGGCCACGGCCCTGGTGGGCAACAGCCTGGCCAGTTACATGATTTCGCTGGCCACGGTGATCGCGATGGGCCATACGGTCCCGCCGGCCTCCCAAGCGGCCGAGATCGTGGCTTCGATCATCTTGGCCCCGCTCGTGCTCATCTATGGCGAATTGTTGCCCAAGAACCTCTATCTTCAGGCCCCGAACCGTCTGCTCCGCCGCGGCGGCGGCCTGTTCCTGTTTTTCGTGGTGCTCTTTTTCCCCTTGGCCGGCCTGCTCTGGCTGCTGGGCCGGTTGCTGGCCCGCGTGATGGGCAGTTCGCACGAGCCGGTTCGCCTGGTGCTGGCCCAGCGCGAGTTGCGGCAAATCCTCTCCGAGGGGCACGAGGCGGGCATCCTGCATCCCGCCCAGCAGGGACTGGCCCACGGCATTCTGGCGGTCGCCCGCAAGCCGCTGCGGCAGTTTCTTTCGCCGCCCGGCCAGATGCCGCCGGTCCGCTCCGACATGAGCAAGCAGGCCGTGCTCCGCCAGGCCGAGCGGAACCATGCGGCCGTGACCCCCGTGGTGGACGCGGCCGGACGACTCTTCGGCTACGTGCGGGTCATCGATCTGCGATTGAACTCCGGCGACAACTTGGCGCCGGTGCATCCCTTGCCCGAACTGCCGGAGGAGAGCACGCACCTGGCGGCGCTGATGCGTTTGGAGAGCAGCGGCGACAGCCTTGCTCGCGTCGTCAACGCCGGCGGCGAAACGCTGGGCATCGTCACCCTGGAACGGTTGCGCGAGCCGCTGTTCTGATCCCAACACAAAACGACTTCGGTCGGGTAATTGACATGGCCGCGGTAATTACTAAAATCGTGGGCATGAGTAGTGTATGCGTTTCCCTGCACGCGCAAAGCTACTTGCCAACCGCGACATCAATTTGCCTGCAAACGCTTGCCCACTAAAAGTATGTCATCAATGTCTGGCGTTCCAGGATTGTCCATTCATTTGTCGCCAGATACAATCAATCGACTGGAGAATGCGGCGATCAATCGTTACGAGGATGGCGAACGTCTCCGCGAGCGTAAGCGATTCCTCGGGGCAATCTATCTTTACGGATTTAGCGTAGAAATGTGCTTGGCGGCGGCTTACTTTCGTAGTGCCGGATTCGCTCCGAACTCGCCTATTACGCGCGAAACCAGAGATATGAAAATGAAATTTGCGCGTACGCTTCGCGCCGCCGACAACAGGCCGCTCATGGACACAGATCCCCATCCGCTGGTTGGCTGGGCTCGATTGCTGCAATGGCAACGAGCGCTCTCGACGCAAGTCGGAGCCGAGCGAGCCAAGCGATTGCGAGAGGCATTAAAGAAGGCCGCGACTGTCTACAGGCATTGGCGGCCCGAATTACGATACAAGACGAAAGACGTGTTGCCCGCGCAGCTCAAAGAAATGCGCGAATGCGTCGATTGGTTCCTCGCGAATCGAGGCCGACTCTAGGAGAAGAAGAAATGCCCGTGTTTCGTGTTCCTGCACCGGCGATGCCGGCCGCTTTGCATCAATCGTTGCTGGAAAGACTCAAACGTGAAAGGCGGCAACCCAGCCCGTCCGGCGAACCGCTAATTTTTGAGATTCCGGTCGAAGAGCCGGACCGAATCGACGTGCTTGTCGTTTGGCAGGAATGGGACCACGTGCCATCGCTTGAACGAACGAAAATCATCCTGGAAGCGTTTGACGATCAGCGGGACAAGGTGTCGCAAGCGGTGGGCGCAACTTATGACGAAGCTATGCAGCAGCAACTTCTTCCGTACTCGATTGTTTCAAGGTTCGAGATTAGCCCCAAGTTTCTTTCGTTGGTGTATACCAGCGACGAGGAAGCTGACAAACAGCTTGCGAATATTCGGCAGGCGATGCTTGAACTTGGGGGGGCAAAGCGTATGGGCGATAAGGTCGATCTTCGCTTTCCCACATGGGAAATGGCTGAGCAAGCGTTGTCCACGTTGCTCACAAAGCTTCCGAACGCCAACTGGTTGATCGAATGTGATAGCGCGATGGGCACTTTGGGGCAATGAGGCTTCAGTTGTGGCCTTTCGCCAGCTTGCGCAGGGCATCGATGCCGCGGGCGATCGTCTCGTCGGAGGCCGCGTAGGAAATGCGGAAGTGCGTGTCGCGGCGGCTGAAGACGCTGCCGGGAATGACCAGCAACTGGTATTTCTCGATGCCCCGGGCGACGAATTCCATGCCGCTGCCCCAAGGCAAGCGGGGAAAGAGATAAAACGCGCCGCCCGGTACGGTCAGGTCATAGAGATCGCGGAGGCCGGCGACAAGCATGTCGCGCTTGCGGCGATAAGCGTCGATGTAGGGACGGACATCGACATCCAACGCGACCGCGCCCGCCCATTGCACCGGCTGCGGCGCGCAGACGAAACTGTATTGCTGCAGCTTGATCATCTCGTGAATGATGGCCGACGGCCCATGGGCAAATCCCAACCGCCAGCCGGGAATTGCGTAGGTCTTGCTGAAGCCGTCGACCACCAGCGTGTCGGGGTTGTACTTCGCGGGCGAGACGAAGGGGCCGTCGTAGCAGAAGTGGCGATAGATTTCGTCGCTCAACAGCACGACATTCCGCTCGGCCGCCAGTTGGGCGATGCCGCGGACCTCGGCCTCCGTGGCCACGGCGCCGGTCGGGTTCGCGGGGCTGTTGAAAACGATCATCTTCGTGCGGGGCGTGATCGCCGCGGCCACGCGGTCCAGGTCGATGCGGAAATCGGGGTAGGTGTCGACATACACCACCTTCGCGCCGGCCACGGCCGCCAGGGCGTCGTACATCACGAAGTACGGATCGAAGACGATCACCTCGTCGCCCGGGTTCAGGAGCACGAGCATGGCCAGCATGATGCCACCGCTGGTGCCGCTGCTCACGAATACCTCGCGGTCGTCATGGCCGAACTCGCGATCGACCGCGGTCTGGAGCTTTTCCCGCAGCACCGGCATGCCCTGCGAAAGCGCGTAGCCGTTCTTGCGGCCTTCAATGGCGGCAATCGCCGCGCGGCGGACCGGCTCGGGCGTATCGAAGTCGGGCTGGCCGATCGACAGGTTGATCGGGTCGGAAAGCTTCGCACCCAGGTCGAAAACCTTGCGAATGCCCGAGGCGTCAAAGAGTCGAGTACGATCGGCGAGCCAGTGTGGAGACATGTGGTTTTCAGTGTTCAGTTTTCAGTGAGGCGCGGGTGAGAAGCTGGTGATCGCGCGTTTGAGATCCCATATCCGTTCTTTGCCCTGCAATTCTACTTTTTCACGGCCGCCCTGTCGAGCACCGTGGACAGCGGCAGGTCATCCCGGCTGAGCAACACCAACAGCAGCGTCAGCGTCCGCAGGGCGTCGGCCGTGACCGTACACGCTTCCCCGATTTCACCGGCCAGCGAAGCCAGTAGCCGCTCCGTCGCTACGGCCGCGCCTCGCTCGTCGAACACGCGAGCATTCTGGCCGTCGTCGGTGATTTCGATTCCAAAGTGGGCGCCGGCAGCCGCGACTTGCTCGCCGATCCTGCTGGCCGGATCGGCCGCAGTGGCGCGGCAGGCAACGTTTTGCATCAGGTCTTCCAGATAGGAAAGAACCGGTTCGCACGTGGAGTGGAGCACGAAACGTAACGGCCGCAAGGCATGATAGGCCGGCCGGAGATCGCTTAGATAATTGTCGGCGGCAGCCACGCGGCGCAACGGCCCGAAGGCCCGTGCGGGACGATCGATCGCCGGTCCCACGGCATGGGCCTCGATCGCGGCGGCGATCGCATCGAACAAGGGGCCGTCCGAAAGCAACTCGCCGTGGGCCCAGAACTTCATCCCCAGCGTATGCGCCGCGCCGCCCGGATTGCCCAGGTAGATCCCGCCGTCGGCCTCCAGGCGTTCGATCGCCTGGGCCATGCACGGCGCGCTGGCCGGTCCGAGATCGACCGTCTCACAGCCGGTCCAGCGAATGCCCTCGACGACCGCCGCGACGATCGTTGTGGTGCTCAACCGTCCGTCGCCGGCAAAGACCAGCGTGGGGCGCGCGTCGGCCGCATCGTCCCACAGCCGTCGGGCAAACTCGATGGCGATCATGCGGGCGGCCGGGACGCTGACTTCGTTGATCGGAACGTCACGCATCCCTTCGACGCCGAACCACGGCCGGTTCTGCCGCCGCGTATCGATTTCGGCCAGGCGCCGCACCTGCCGTGCGGAGAGTCCCGCCGTATCGTGCCGGCAAGGGCAATCAAAGCAGCCCGGATAGACGTCGGCCAGCCGAGCGAGATGTACCGCGCGGGAGATCGAATAATTCTCGCCCGGACAGCGGTACTCGGCGGTGGCAAGGGACTGGGTCACGCGCGTCAATCTAAGGAAGTTGCCCCGGCGAAACAAGGGGAGTTGACGGGGCTTCATCCCAGCCGCCGCTTGCAGTACCGCTCCCCTAGGGGGCGGGCCGGGGTGAGAATATTTCCACCGCACGGCAGGGACTTTCCAATTCGGCCCGTTTCGTTTATCCTTGGAAGGGTTGTCGTTTCGCTCATGTCCCCAGGTGTTCGCGTGCCGCAAATCGTCTCCTGTCCAAATTGTGAAAAAAAACTGGCCGTCAAAGACGAGTTGAAAGGCCGAACCTTGATCTGCCCGCAGTGTAAGGGCCGCTTCAGCGTTCCGGCGGACGACGCCGAATCGGCCGATGCGCTTAGTTTGGTCGATACGCCGGCGTCGCTCGATCTGGCCGGTTTGACCGAAGCCGACCGTTCGCCCGACCTGTCCAGCCTGGTCGAATCGGCTGCGGCCGGCCCGACTACTCCGGCTGCGGAGGGCGATGGCGGCATGGGCTTTCTCGACAGCTTGGGTCCCACGTCCGCCGCGCCGGTGAAGACCAAGACGACGAGCACCGCTACGGCCCCCGTCCGCTCGGCGGTGCGGCCCACCGTTAAGACGCCGGTCGCGAGCGTCTCGCGCACCGCCAAGGCTTCGACTACGGGCGGCTCGCGCGCCACCGCCGGCCGCGCCAAAAAACAGGCGGAGCAGATGACCATGATCTACATCGGCGGCGGGATCGCCGCGGCGGTGCTGCTCATCATCATTGTGGCTGTCGCGATTAACAGTTCGAGCGGCGGGGGCACCACGGCCGTCGAGGACGTCCGCTTCGGTCTGCCCGAGCATACTCGCATCAAGCTTTTCCAGGAGTTGGTCTCGGCAGTCGATGAGTACGGCATTACGAAGGAGTGCAAGAAGAAGTGGTACGACCTGGCCGACGAGTACAAGCTCGACCGTAGCAATATCAAGGACCTGCTCGACGAAGGTTTCGCTTTCAAGAATAAGCGCTGGGTATTGCCGGAGGCCACATCCACCGCCAAGAACCGTGCCGTACGAATGGAATGGGTCGCCGCCCGTGCCCACGGTCCCGATCCGGTCTTGTCGATGTGACCTCATGCGTTCTCTCCGGCCAGCCAGCCCGTGCTGAAGGCGGCCTGAAAGTTGTAGCCGCCGATCGGGCCGTCGATATCGAGGACCTCGCCGGCAAAGAAGAGTCCCGGCGCCAGGCGGCTTTCCATCGTGTGCGAATCGACCTCGTCGAGGGCCACGCCGCCGGCGGTGACTTCGGCCTTGTTGAAGCCCAGCGTGCCGCTGACCGGGATCTCGAACTGCTTGAGCCAGCCGACCAGCCGCTGCCGCTCGGCCCGCGACAACTCGGCCGCGCGGCGCTGTGGATCGATCCGGGCCTGCGCGGCGATCGTTTCCGCCAGGCGCTGCGGCACGTAGCGGGAGATGATTCCGGCCACCAACCGGCGGCCCGCCCCCTGACATTCCTCCTGAATCTCAACCTCCAGGGCCTCGGCCTTGCGATCCGGCAGCAAATCACAGCGCAGCATGAGCCGTCGCGGCTGGGGGTGTCCGCTGATCGCGCGGCTCACGTCCATTGCGGCCGGCCCCGTCACGCCGAAGTGCGCAAAAAGCAGCGAGCTTCGCCGCTGGGCAAGATACTCCGCGTCTTCCATCACCCGTACCAGCACATCGGGCAGCGTGATGCCTTGTAATTCCCGGATACACGCCGCGGCCGACGTGATCGGCACGAGGGCCGGCCGCGGCGGAACGATCGTATGGCCCAACTCGGCCGCCCAGGCGTAGCCGTCGCCGGTCGAGCCGCTGCTGGGAAACGACTTTCCGCCCGTAGTCACGATAACGCTTTCCGCCAGCAGTGTTCGCCGCGAAGTGACCACGCGCAGGCCGGCCGCATGCGGCGCGATCGACTGCACCGGTTCGTCGCACGCCAGCGTGCAACCGCTGCGGCCGAGGATCGCCAGCAGGGCGGCCAGCACGTCGTCGGCCCGATCGCTGACGGGAAATATCTTGCCCGTCGGTTCGATCTTCGTCTTGACGCCTTCGGCCTCGATCATATCGACGAGCCGCTGCGGCCCCAGGGCGGCCAGGGCCGAATGGAGGAACGGGCCTTGCTCGGCGAACGCCTCGACGAAGCCGCGGGCGTTCAGCGCGTGCGTGAGGTTGCAGCGCGATCCGCCCGACATGAGGATTTTGGCCCCGGGGCGTCTCTTCTTTTCGACCAATAGCGTGCGCCGCCCTCGCTCGGCCGCGCGGCTCGCGGCCATCAGCCCGGCCGCGCCGCCGCCGATCACGATTACGTCCCAGTCGTCCATGAGTCCAGACTCGGAATTCACGGCTTCCTCCCGCCCGCGTCTTTCCACTGGCCGGCGGCGTCAAGATGAGCGGCTTGAATCGCCCGCAGGCTGGGCACGCGGCTGAAATCTGAAACGGGCATCAGCGGCGTGATCCGCTGCCGGTAGAAGAACTCATCCACCGGTTCGAACTCCTTGGGCAGCGGGGCCTCGGTCCGATAGAGCCGCGCGGTAAGCTGGGCGCCGGGGACGAGCCACTGGTAGATGCGCCAGTTCTCCACGCCCGACCAGACGCGATACTCGAAACCGCCCGAGCCGGCGGCCTGAAAGGTCGTCTCCGAGTAGCCGCCGGAATAAGGCAGGATGGCGTCGCACTGGTGCTCCGCGAAGCAGAGGATTTTGCGGCCCATCCGCTCCCGCAGGTACCGCATCAGCTTGACGTTTTCCAGGTCGTCGCCGAAGCTGTCGAGGTAGAAGAGCGTGCAGCCGTGGTCGATCATCCGCTGGAAGCGCCGCCAGAGCATTTCGCGGTGGGCCGGATCGTCGGCATTGAGGGGAATCACCTGGTCCTGTTTCCAATCGAGACGGAGGGCCAGATCGGCCGGCCGCGTGGCCACGCCCAACTTCAGCCCCGCCTCGCGGAAGCGATCGGCCAGCAGCGGCCAGTTCCGTTCCACCTCCGGCGGCAGGATGTCGAAGTCGGGCCGGTACATGGCCCCGCGCGGATCGTCGCCGCCCTGGCCCCAGAGAATCACCCCCTGGCCGCCGGCCGACTTCAGCGCGGGGATCAGTGTTTGGCAGAAGGCGTCCGCGCCCTCGCGGAGATCGAGTCGATGATGGTCGCCGTGGAAGCCGTAGGGGTTCGTCGCCGAGATCGCCTGCTGGCTGTGGTTCATGTAGTCCGAGGCGATCCAGCGGTAGTCGGCAGCGTAACGCACGGGGCCGAACGTGGCCTGAAAGTGCTCGCGGTAGGGGGCCAGCAAGTGCCGCCAATCGCGGTCGGGGCTGACGCGCAGCCGCATCTCGAAGGTCCGCGCCCCGTGGGCAGGCACCGCCGCGGCGACGAAATAGATCAATCGCCGCCGCGGCGACTTCTCCCGTGCATTGGGCTCCCAACTGTCGTAGTCCCAGAGGATCAAGGTCCGCGTCCAGCCGGTTTTCCACGGTGAAACGCCCACGCCGACGGTGTCGTCCAGCGCGTAGCTGCCGCCAATCGGGGACCAGAAACCGGGATGGCAGAGCTTCAGCCCGTGGGCCTGGAAGTAACTGATGTGCTGGACCTGCATCAGACCTTCGGGCGGCCGGTCGAAGTCGAACGTCAGACCGGAGAATCCGGCCACATTAAGCGGCTCGCTGGGATGGTTGTTCTCCACGCGGGCGGAAATGGTCACGTCTTCGCCATCGAAGGCGTAGTCGGTCGTCGTCACGACCTGGCCGCCGGCGTGCCTGACGCGCACCAGATGCGGGCCGAGCACTTCCAGCGATTTCTCCTTGATCGGCCCCGTCTCGACCGCCCCGCTCCCGGCATCCTTGAACCAGTGTTCCGCGTTGAAAAGGGTCCATCCACCGGAGGCCAACGTGCGGCCGCGCGTGCGGATCGCCGCGAGTCCTTCGGCGGTCACCTCGAACTCGACGCCCTGCGGCGAGCGATGGACGAAACGGGCCGGGCGGTCACCAACAGCGCCGACATCGGCAGTAGTTTGAGACAGGGCATTGCCGGCTACCAGGGCGAGAATGATGGTTAGCATTGAGTTTCTCCTCGAAGTATGTTTTCGCGTTTGCGATTGATCTCATCCGATGACGGGAGCTTCGGGCGGACGGCACACAGAGCGTGGGCCGCTAAAACAAAGTCATTGTAGCTCATCGCGGCAGGTGCGGTTTTTGTTCCGTGTTTGAACCGCCTAGCGGTTACGTTTGAGTAGCCGGGGGCAAGCGGAGCGCAGCCCCCGGATGAATTCCGACAGGCTGTGTGCCGCGTAGCGGCACGACTTGCTTGTTACGCCGCTACGCGGCCGCAGCGCGGGTTTTGACCATGCTCCAGGGGTTCCTCCGACCAAGCTGCGCTCGGTGTGCTCCACCCCTGGCTACTCATGTTTTGCTGCTACGCAGCAGGACACTTGCTGCCCACACTTATTTGACCACACACCTCCAAGAATCAGGCTTCGTTTTAGCAGCCCACGCGGAGCGTGGCCTGCTACTTCAGTTCCAGGTTCAAGTAATCATACATCACGTGCGACGAGGCCATGCGGACGCTGGCCAGGACGAGCGCGATCGTGTTCTCGCCTGTCTTCAAACGGCCCGCGGGGATCGTCACGTACTCGACGCAGTACTTGGCGTGAATGCCTTCCCGCAAGAGGGCGTTGCCGCCCTGCACGGCTGGCGTGACCTCGGCCAACGGCCGCCGCCCGCCGTTGACGAAGACCCGAATCCGCGCCCGGTCGGCCGAGGCGATGGCCAGCGTCAGCAGGGCGTCGCCATTGGAGACTTTCGGCAACTGGAAATGGATCCGCCAGGTGTGGGCCGTCGGCACATCGCCTTGCGTATAGCGGGCCTGCGCGTAGTTCCAGTCCTTCGACCAATCGCTCTTGCCGACGTAATATTCCAACGGATTGCTGAACTCCTTGTCGAAGTGCATCCAGAGGTAGCCTTGGAAATAGTCGTTTCCGTGGCGGAACTCCTTGGCCGTGCGGTCGGCAGCGCCGATCTCCCAGGCGATGTGCCGTCCGCGATGCGGCACGTTCCAGACGACCTCGCCCAGGTCCGTGGCGCCGCCCGCCTCGACGCGAACGTCTGGCCGGGCGAACTCGCCCACCGCGCCGTCGGTAAATGCGTAGAAGGTGTAAACGCCGGGCCGCACGTGCGGAATCGTGAAGGCGCCTTGGCCGTCGGCCTTGACCCAGTACTGGTAGTTCAGCGATTCGAACTGCCAGTTGCCGCCAGGCGCGGGCTGGGCCAGCCCGACCCAGGCATGCGCGGCCGTGACAGACGGCTTGAGCGGGTCGCTGACGCGGAACCGCCCCGTGAGCGTTCCACGCTGGTCGGCCGGCGGGTACGCGCGGTTGCCGGCGAGCCACGCATAGGGCCATGCGGCCTCCTCCGTCTTGGCGCGGGCCTTGGCATCGGCCCAGCAGGCATCGCCGCCACGCCGGTTGTAGTTGCAATAGAGCAGGAAGGGGCCGAACATCTTCTGCCAGGCCCTGCCCGCATTCAATTCGATCGACGAGGCGTTGTAATGGTTCATGCCGAAGTGGATGTGGTTGATGCCCGAAGCGGCGGTGAGGTCCTGCTTGGTCGGCCCATCGTTAAAAAACTCGTGGCTGCCCAGCACGATCCACGCGCCGACCTTGTTCCGGTTGCTGGCGTGACCCCAGCAGCCGAGGTCCCAGTAGTTGGCGTTGAAATCGTATTTGCAATCGAACTTGCCCGCCCGGACGCCGGTGAGCACTTTGGTGATCTCCTTGATTCCGGTCGGTTCGGTCTTGTCGCGGGAGTTGGGCATTTCCCAGTTCCGCAGGTCGTCCACATAGATCCGCTCCAGCAGATCGTTGGAGAGTTTCCAGACCATCCGCCACTCGCCCACGCGGCCGGCCGGATAGGCGGCCGGGTGGTCCAACAGGGCATAGGTATACAGCCCCGAGTCGCCGCGGCGGAGCACGTAATGGATGTCGATGTCGAAGGCCTGGGGCTCGTCCTTCCAGACTCGTGTCATGCCGATATCGACCAGATCGGGCGTGCGGACTTTGACCTGGTAGCGGCAATGGGCCGGCGTGCGGAAGTTCTTTCCCCCGTCCATACTGTAGTAGCCCGACTTGAGCATCTCGAAGCCGCGGAACTTCAGCGCCGTGATGCTGGCGTTCGCCTTGGAAACGACGGCCGTGAGAATGCCGTTGGAGAGCGTCGCCTCGGGGCCGCTATCGTCGAGAGTCACTGCGGGCTGGGCCTCCGCGGCCAGCAGGGGCCGCGGTGCCGCCCAGGCGGCAAGCCCGCACGCCATGCCGCAGCCGAGAATCGCAAGACAAAACCGGCGCAGTTCCATAAGACCTCTTCGTTTGGCAAACCTGAGATTATACATCAGATCGGCCGACCTTGGTTTCCTCTCTTGTGGGTGGCATCTTGTCATCCGCGTGGGGCACACACCCCCCTCCGTTGTCATTCAGGATTGCTCAGGACCGGTTCTGACTTTGTTGTCATAAGATGTTACGTGATAACACATTATGTATGATGGAAGCGTGTCAACGCTCTGCTGCTTTGAGCGATGAGCTTTGAGCCATGAGCAAGCCTGTCCCCTCTCCCTCCGGGAGAGGGTTAGGGTGAGGGCTCCCGGCTACCGACTTCTGTCCTCTCTCCTCCGACCGCTGTCCTCTTCGTTTCGAAAGCGGCGCATTTTGCGTGGATTTCGCACGTTTCGTGGCGCGATTGGGGTTATTTCACGCAGCGACTCCCCAAAAGGACGCCTCGCTTTCGGCCGCGAAATCGCAAACTGAGGCGCTTTGGGGCGCTTTGAGACGCTTTTTCAATTCGTCTTTCCAACTCCTCCCCTCGCCCCTTGGGAGAGGGCAGGGGTGAGGGCATTTTCTTCGTCGCCCCTTCGGGAGAGGATCAAGGTGAGGGCAAGCTCTTCCCCTCGCCCTTCGGGAGAGGATCAAGGTGAGGGCAAGTTCTTCCCTCGCCCTCCG
>Ga0302320_10014716_pt1 | contig 16154 bp, 13 predicted proteins | sample Bog_T0_3_FD_202130 | JGI IMG/M metagenome (GOLD analysis project Ga0302320, IMG submission 202130) | Peat permafrost microbial communities from Stordalen Mire near Abisko, Sweden - Bog_T0_3 | ecosystem: Environmental > Terrestrial > Soil > Wetlands > Peat | place: Sweden: Abisko, Stordalen Mire... | reverse complement strand
AATGGTGATCCCATCTGCCTGCCACCCCGGTTCGATTCCATACCCGGAATCGAACCAGAGATGCGCTCTCATGGGAATCCCCCCTCTCCTCGGGATGAGTCCGCCTTTACGCGGGTTGGTATAAGGCTGTGAAGGACCTCGGTACCGACGAGAAGGATGTGGATTTTGTGGCAAATTGCGTGCGCGTTTACTGAACGCGCGCAACGGCGATTTCGCCGTGCGCCACAACACCGAGCAAGCGGCGCATAAGCGTAGCGTCGTCCGCCAACGCAAGCGTCTTTTTGCACGGGCATTGCTGCATCAGGCACGCTTCCCCGGCGTGTCGCCGCCACTCTACTCCTTCCTGTCCCTCGTTGCCGATGCCGAGGAAAGCGCCAGTTACGATGGCGGATGGCGCTGTGGTCATCGGTCCACCGCGGTCTGTTTGGCGATCTGCGCCATACAATTGGCACTTGCCACGACGCCGGGCACATGGGCCACGCTGGCGACCAGGTCTGAATAAGCCTATTATAGTTCGGCGCTTGGAGGTCCAGGACTCCGATCATGCCGGCCAGCACTGTCGACACCGTACGGTTGCAGCTTGCGGCGAAAGAACCGGAGCTTCGGCGCCACGGCGTGCGTCACCTCGCCGTGTTCGGTTCCGTCGCCCGCGGCGAGGACCGTTCGGACCGCGATGTTGACCTCGCCGTGGAGATCGAGGCTGGCCATTCCTTCTCGCTGATCCGCACGGAAGAGACCGGCTTCGAGATCGGGTGGCCGCCGGACCAGCGGTCCACCACGGCGGGAGCTGTCATGTAGAGCTCGCCGAAGCCCACGCGGCTCTGCAGATAGTAATCGACGCCATTGAGCACGATCGCTCCGGCCATTGGCGAGGCGGTGATGACGATGTCGCCCGGTTGCCGGTGTGCCAGGATGTCGCGGCAGGCGCGCTCGTGCTCCATGATGAGGTTATAACTGTAACAGCCCGTTGACAAAGTCGCCACGGCCCGATTCGTTGCGCTGACGGAGATTGGGGGCGGCGGATGGCGTTGGGTCGGCGGCGGGAGCTGCTGGTGGGGTACTTCGAAGGCATCGACGGCGAGCGCGGCCTGGAGTGACGCTGCGCTGACAGCCTGTCGCTGCGGGAGTTCCCGCGGCTCGGCGAGCGCGATCCGGTGGCGGACCGTTCCTGGTTGAGCCACACCCGCTCGCGCCTGCCGCTGGAGGTGCACGACAAGGTGTTCACCTGGATGCTCAACGAGATGGTGGCTGGCCTGGTTGGCGGGCACGCCACCGTCGAAAGCCCGGGTGCCGCGCCTCGTACAGCTTGCGGATGGGCCGGTTGAAGCGGTTCTGTTTGACGACGAGCGGGCGAGCAGAAAGGCGCGGAAATCCGGCCGGCGGAGAAGCGGCGTCACCCGGCGGTGCCAGGCCGGAACGAGCGGCCGGCAACACCCGGTTGACCGGATCGCCGGCGGGGCCACATCAGCGGCGGATGGAGGGACACCCCATGGACAGTGACCAGACCGATGACAACGTCACCGGCCGCACCGAGGCCGACTGGCGGAAGTTGCTTACCGAGGAGCAGTTCCGCGTGCTGCGCAAGCACGGCACCGAGCCCGCCGGCACCAGCAAGCTGAACGCCGAAAAGCGCCCAGGCACCTTCCTGTGCGCCGGCTGTGGCCAGCCTTTGTTTGACAACCAGACGAAATTCGAGAGCGGCTCCGGCTGGCCCAGCTTCTGGGCGCCGATCGAGGGGGCGGTGGAGACCGCCACCGACCGCTCCTTGTTCATGGCCCGCACCGAGGTGCATTGCAGCCGGTGCGCGGGGCATCTGGGGCATGTGTTCGAGGACGGGCCGCAGCCGACCGGGCAACGCTACTGCATGAACGGGGCGGCCCTGACCTTTACCCCCAAGGCCGACCCCAAAACCGGCGATTGATCACAGCGCCAGCCGCGCCCGCGCGGCGCGGTATTCGCTTTCCAGCCGCGCCACCAGTTCCCCGGCCGGCACCACCGCGTGCACGGCGCCGATCCCCTGGCCGGCGCCCCAGATGTTCTTCCACGCCTTCGCCGCGCCGCCGGAGAAATCCATCTTCGACGGGTCGGAAGCGGGCAGGTTGTCCGGGTCCAGCCCGGCGCGGCGCAGGCTGGGCCTGAGGTAGTTGCCATGCACCCCGGTGATCAGGTCGGTATACACGATGTCCGACGAGGCCGACCCGACGATCATTTGCTTGTAGTCCGGTGCCGCGTTGGCTTCCTCGGTGGCGATGAAGGCCGAGCCGATATAGGCGAGGTCGGCCCCCATGGCCTGCGCCGCCAGCACCGCGCCCCCGGTGGCGATGGCGCCCGACAGCGCTACCGGGCCGTCGAACCAGGCGCGGATTTCCTGCACCAGCGCGAACGGCGACGTGGTGCCCGCGTGCCCGCCGGCGCCGGCGGCCACCGCGATCAGCCCGTCCGCGCCCTTCTCGATCGCCTTGCGGGCGAACATGTCGTTGATGACGTCGTGCAGCACCACGCCGCCATAGGAATGCGCCGCCTGATACACATCCTCGCGAGCGCCGAGCGAGGTGATGATCAGCGGCACCTGGTGGCGCACGCAGGTCTCGATATCGTGCTCCAGGCGCGAGTTGGAGCGGTGTACGATCTGGTTGACCGCGAAGGGGGCGGCCGGGCGATCGGGGTGGCGGGCATTGTGCTCGCCGAGTTCGCTGGATATGCGATGGAGCCATTCGTCCAGCAATTCCGCCGGGCGGGCGTTCAGGGCCGGGAAACTGCCGACGATGCCGGCCTTGCACTGGGCGATCACCAGGTCGGGCGTCGACAGGATGAACATCGGCGCGCCGATCACCGGCAGCGACAGGCCCTGCAGCACGGGTGGCAACGACATAAGGCGGGACTCCCGCGGACACGAGGATGGTTGACGACGCATCTGCCTGATCGTCACACTGCGCGCAACACCCGGGCGCTGAACCGGGGATCAAGCCGGACGGCCGCGTCCGGGTGCAGGAGGAACGCATGGATTTGAGCTTTGCGGCGAACCAGCTCGCCTGCCGCCACGATGGCGGGCGAGGCCGGAAGGCAGGCTTCACCGGGCGGCAGCGCTGGCGGGCGGCGGCGCCGGGCGGGGAGTTGCGGTCATGCTGACCCAGCCGCAATGGCAGGTGCGCGCCGCCGGCCAGGCTGCTATCCCTGCGCATGAACGGCCGTCAACGCACGGATACAGGATGAGCCCCGACGAATTGCGGGCGCGTGCCGGCGACGTGCTCGCCGACGCGACGCTGCCCGAACTGCCCAGCCACCACCCCGGCAAGGTGCGCGACAACTATGACCTGCCGGATGGCAGGCGCATCCTGATCGCCACCGACCGGCTCAGCGCCTTCGATCGCAGCCTCGCGGTCATTCCGTTCAAGGGCCAGGTGCTGACCCAGACCGCCCGCTTCTGGTTCGACGCCACCCGCGACATCTGCCCGAACCATGTGCTCGGCTACCCCGACCCGAACGTCGTGGTGGGGCAGCGTCTCGACATCCTGCCGGTGGAGATGGTGGTGCGCGGCTACCTCGCCGGCACCACCGGCACGTCGATTCTGACCATGTACCGCGCCGGGCAGCGCGAGATGTACGGCATGCGCCTGCCCAACGGCCTGCGCGACAACCAGAAGCTGCCGCGACCCATCATCACCCCGACCACCAAGGCCGCCTCGGGCGACCATGACGCGCCGCTGACGCCGGCCGACGTGCTCGACCGTGGCCTGCTGACCGAGGCGCAGTGGCGCGTTCTGTCGGGATATGCGCTGGCGCTGTTCGCCCGCGGCCAGGCGATGGCGGCGGCGCGCGGCCTGATCCTGGCCGACACCAAATACGAGTTCGGCACCGACGCGCAGGGCCGCATCGTGCTGGCCGACGAAATCCACACGCCCGACAGCAGTCGCTACTGGTTCGCCGCCAGCTACCCCGGCTGTTTCGAGCGCGGCGAACGGCCGGAGAGCTTCGACAAGGACGTGGTGCGCGCCTGGGTGGCTGCCCGCTGCGACCCCTATCGCGACCCGATCCCGGAAATTCCGCCGGAAATCGTGCTGGAGACGGCCTCGGTCTATATCCGGGCGTTCGAGACCATCACCGGCCGCCGATTCATCCCGCCCGAGGCCGGCCCGCCGCTGGAGCGCATCCGGCGCAATCTGGCGGCGTATCTGGCGGGGCGCGCCAGCGGGTGAGGGTGGGGCCAGCACTCGCTGCGCGGAAGTGGCCGTGCGGCTGGGCAAGCTGTGCGGCGACGCTGCGACCGCGTGACCCGCTATCCTGTGCGCGGCGGAACGCGCGTTGGCGGGGGTGGTGCCCAGGATGCCGGCGCTCGGCGCCGCGTGTTGGGCGTGGCCCGGCCTTGCGGCAGGACCGAAGTTGCGAAGGGCGCTATGACTTTCCTTGCGCAGTTTTCAATGGGAAATAGCCGGCGTTTTAGCGCTCTACAAAACCTTAAGTTAAATCCGATGCAGCCGCATGAAATGCCAACATACATTACATCGAGCGAGCGCAGGATATATCCTCCTTTGGGGGTGTGCATGTACTGCGGAGCCAAGTGCGTTTCCCTCTCCCGAGAACACATCATTCCTGCAGGACTCGGGGGGCAGCTTTTGTTTCCGCGATCAAGCTGCGAAACCTGCCGTCGCAAAACCAGCGACTTTGAGACCACGTGTCGACGCTTATGTAGATGTGTCAGGCGACCACAACATCTAGCTCATTGGGTCCGGCTGCTGCGCCGGGGCATCAATCTAGAAATCACGTGGTTTAGGCAGAGCTTTTCGTAATTCGTAATTCGCAACGGTGGCGCGAACCTCGGCCCAGATCTTCACTATATATGGTAGCTAACTGACACATCTACATAAGCGTCCACGTGTCTGCGAGCCATCTTTGGCAACGCGCGGGTCCATTTGAAGTACCCGACCAGACACCCAAGTGAACGTCCCGAGAAACTAAAAGCGGATGTCTATTTGGGAAATAGATTGGCGACGATCGAGGTGGACGTAAAGGACCACCCAGCTGCCCTCTATCTATTGGCGTTTGATGAACCTCGCATCATGCGAGGAGATCACGTTCCACGCGGCACGTTCATTGCTCACCCGTGGACGCACCTGATCAATGTAAATCCGGAGCGAGATATGGCGAGGGGCATCACCGGAATGCGTCTGGGCTTTAACTCGTTTCCCTTCAGTAGGATGCTCGCCAAAATCGCGCACGGTTATGCGGTGGCCGCTGTCGGACTCGATGAGTTCATCCCACTGACAACCGACCTTATCCGCGGCCTGACGGATAACGCGCCATACGTCGTCGGAGGCGAGTTTGCCCCCTCCACTCAACCCTTACCGGGCATACTCTATGATCTTAACCTAGAACGCAGACGAGAGAGCGAAAATCTGTATCTTGTTTCACGGATTCGACTTTTTCCCCACCTTGGCGCGCCAAGATATCATGTCGTTGTTGGAAAACTACGAAACGGTCAGTGTGAGCATATTCCGCTCGTCGATTACTGATTCGTCGATGCAATACCTGGGTTTAGAAGGCTCAATCTCCGGCCGCAACTCATCCTCCATCGCCTGCCCGAACGTCCACGGGCATTCGGCCGGAAAAGCCTCCTCGGGCAGGTCGGTTTCGCGCTGCGCCACCAGCAGGGCCTTGCCGTAGGCGCTGGCGACGAGTTCATCGAGCCTGCCCCGCAGGCTCGGGTTGTCGGCCAGCACATCGGCGACTTCGCGGCGCTGCTCGCGGATCGTCAGCCGCCAGCTGTGGCGCGCCGTTCGGGCCGGACCCGCCATTTCAGCAAATGCGCCAGCAGAACGGTCAGCCGGGAAACCGGCTCGCGCTTTTCGCCGCGCCCCATGCTCTCGATTTCCTCGGCGATATGCCCGATGTCGGCGTCCGACAGCCTGCCGGCGCGCAGCAGGGCGCCCTGCTCGGTGGCCCAGGCATAGAAGTCGCGGTCGTACAGCTCGCTCATGCCTCGCCCCCCGCCTTACCCGGCCGACAGCGCCGCCTCCACAAGCCGCGCAAAGGTCGCCGGATCGCGCGGCAGATCACCGTCCTGGATGCGGGCGAGATCGAACAGCAGCCCCGCCGTGTCCGCCACATCCTCGCCCGCCGTCGCCTTCGCCGCCAAAGCCGCCACCAGCCGGTGGCGCGGATTGACCTCCAGCACCGGCCGCGCCGGGAAGGCGGCCCGGCCGGCGCGGCGCAGCAGGCGCTGCATCTGCAAATCCGGCCCCGACGACCCGGCCGCCAGCACCACCGCGCTGTCCACCAGCCGATCGGTGGCGCGCACCTCGGCCACGTCGTTGGCCAGCGCCGCCTTCAGCGCCGTCAGCAGGGCGGTGACGTCGGCCGCCTCGCCCTGCGGCGCCTCGGCCGGCGGCAGCTTCGACAAATCCGCCGCCCCCTGGGTCACGCTGCGGATCGGCTTGCCGTCGAATTCGTCCATCCGGTCCGGCCAGAAGGCGTCGATCGAATCGGTCAGCAGCAGCACCTCGACGCCGCGCGCCCGGAACCCTTCCAGCTGGGCCGAATGCGCCAGCGTGGCGGCATTGTCGCCGGTAAGGATATAGATCGCCTCCTGCCCCTCCTTCATGCGGCCGACATAGTCGGGCAACGAAGTCCAGCCCTCGACGGCGGAGGAACGGAAGCGCAGCAGCGGCGCCAGCTCCTTGTGGTGCTCGCTGTCCTCCCAGATGCCTTCCTTCAGGACCGAACCGAAGTTCTCCCAGAACTTGTTGTAGTCGTCCGCGTCCTTCGCCCTGGTCTTGAGTTCGGTCAGCACCCGGTTGGTGACGGCGCGGCGGATGCGGGCGAGCACCGGGGTCGATTGCAGCATCTCGCGCGACACGTTCAGCGGCAGATCCTCGGTGTCCACCACGCCCTGCACGAAGCGCAGCCAGGGCGGCAGCAACTCGGCCGAATCGGTGATGAACATGCGGCGGACATGCAGCCGCAGCTTCGACGCGCGGTCGCCCTCCACCGCCTCGAACGGACGGCTGCCCGGCACGAACAGCAGGGCGGAGAACTCCAGCGCGCCCTCGGCCCGCCAGTGCAGGGTCGCCCAGGGCGTGTCGAACAAATGGCCGAGATGGCGGTAGAACTCGTTATACGCCTGCTCGCTCACCTCGCCGCGCGGCTTGCGCCACAGCGCGGTGCCTTCGTTGGCCGGCACATCCTTACCGTCGCGCTCGATGGTGATCGGGATGGTGACGTGGTCGGCCCATTTGCGCACCACCGCCTCGATGCGGATCGGGTCGAGATACTCATCGGCGTCCGACTTGATGTGCAGCACCACATCCGTCCCCGGCTCGTCGCGGCTGGCCGGGGCGATGGTGAACTCGCCGCCGCCATCGGAGGCCCAGGTCCAGGCTTCTTCGGCGCCGGCTTTGCGGGAGGTGACTTCCACCCGGTCGGCGACCATGAAGGCGGAATAGAAGCCGACGCCGAACTGGCCGATCAGGCTGGGCCGTTCCTCCGGCTTCGCCTCGGCGAGTTTCTGCCCGAAGGCGCGGGTGCCGGAGCGGGCGATGGTGCCCAGGTGATCCACCAGCTCCTCGCGGGTCATGCCGATGCCGGAATCGCCGATGGTCAGCGTGCGCTCCGGCTTGTGCGGGCGGATGCGCACGGATGCCCCCTCGGGCAGCGACAGCGCCGGGTGGGTCAGGCTCTCGAACCGGCGCCGGTCGGTGGCGTCGGCGGCGTTGGCGACCAGCTCGCGCAGGAATATCTCGCGCTCAGAGTACAGAGAGTGGACCACCAGGTCGAGCAGGCGCCCGACCTCGGCGCCGAATCCGTGGTGTTCAATCTGGGTGTCTGTTTCGGCCATGCGGGCTGTCCTCCAATGCGGGGGCGCATATGCGGTCGGGGCGGTGCCATTTCAATTGGGCTTGCCTTCCGCCGCGCAACACCCAACCATCTCACCCATGTCTGGATTCGCATACGGCGACCTGCCCGCGCGGGTGAAGGCCGTGCTCGGCCCCACCAACACGGGCAAGACACATCTGGCCATCGAGCGGCTGCTGGCGCATGCCTCCGGCATCATCGGCTTTCCGCTGCGCCTGCTGGCCCGCGAGAACTACGACCGTATGGTCGCGCGCAAGGGTGCGCGCCACGTGGCGCTGATCACCGGCGAGGAAAAGATCGTCCCGCCCGACGCCCGCTGGTATTCCTGCACCGCCGAGGCCATGCCGTTGGACCGCGCCGTCGAGTTCGTGGCGGTGGACGAAATCCAGCTTTGCGCCGACCCCGACCGCGGCCACGTGTTCACCGACCGGCTGCTGCACGCGCGCGGCATGGTCGAGACCATGTTCCTGGGGGCGGAAACCATCCGCCCGCTGCTGCAACGGCTGGTGCCGCAGATCATGGTGGAAACCCGGCCGCGCCTGTCGCAACTGCTGCATGCCGGGCCGGCCAAGCTCGCCCGGGTGCCGCCGCGCACCGCCGTGGTCGCCTTCAGCGCCGCCGAGGTCTACGCCATCGCCGAGCTGATCCGCCGCCGCCGTGGCGGCTGCGCGGTGGTGATGGGGCGGCTCAGCCCGCGCACCCGCAACGCCCAGGTGGCGTTGTACCAGGCCAAGGAGGTGGATTTCCTGGTGGCGACCGACGCCATCGGCATGGGGCTGAACATGGATGTGGACCATGTCGCCTTCGCCCGCCTGGGCAAGTTCGACGGCCACCGGCCGCGCCCGCTGAACGCGCCGGAGCTGGCGCAGATCGCCGGACGGGCCGGGCGGGGCATGCGTGACGGCACCTTCGGCACCACCGCCGACTGCCCGCCATTGGCGCCGGACATCGCCGAGGCGGTGGAATCGCACTGCTTCGAGCGGCTGGAGCAGCTGTGCTGGCGCAACAGCGCGCTGGATTTCACCCATGTGGACGCGCTGCTGGCCACCCTGCTGGCGCCGCCGCCCGGTCCCGGCCTGGTGCGCGGCAACGATGCCGCCGACATGCAGACGCTGGCCGCCCTGGCGCGGGAGCCGGAGACGCGCGCTTTGGCGCGCGGGCGGTCGCGGGTGCGGCTGTTGTGGGAGGCCTGCCAGATCCCGGATTTCCGCCGGATCGCCGACGACAGCCATGTTCGCCTGTGCGGTCGGGTGTTCAACCACGTGGTGCGCGACGGGCGGCTGCCGACCGACTGGCTGGCCGGGCAGATCGCCGCGCTCGACCGCCCCGAGGGCGACATCGACACGCTGATGCAGCGCCTGTCCGGGGTGCGGGTGTGGTCCTACATCGCCGCCCGCGCCGACTGGGTGGCGGACGCCCCGCACTGGCAGGGGCGCGCGCGCGAGGTGGAGGAACGCCTGTCCGACGCGCTGCACGAGCGCCTGACCACCCGCTTCGTCGATCGCCGCGCCGCCCACCTGATGCGGCGGCTGGAAGCGGATCACGGCGAGGGCCTGCTGTCGGCGGTGACGCGGCGCGGCGAGGTGGTGGTGGAAGGCCACCCGGTCGGCCATGTCGAGGGCTTCGGCTTCGTGCCCGACCCGCTGAGCGAGGGCGAGGAGCGGCGGATGGTGCTGCGCGCCGCCAGGCGGGCCTTGCGCGAGGAGATGCCGCTGCGGGTCGGCCGGCTGGAGGGCGAGCCGGACGCGGCCTTCGCCTGGCGGCCGGACCAGCGCATCGCCTGGGGCGGGATTCCGGTGGCACGGCTGCGGCCAGGCACCGAGCCGCTGCGGCCGCTGGTCGAGGTGCTGGACAGCGAGTTCCTGGACGGGCCGGCGCGCGAGCGGGTGCGCGGCCGGTTGCAGCGGTTTATCGATGCCCAGGTGCACGCCGCCCTGGCGCCGCTGGTGGCCGCGGCGGCGGCGGCGGACGCCGATGCCGCCCTGCGCGGGCCGCTGCACCGGCTGGTCGAGGCGCTCGGCGTGGTGCCGGGCGCCACCGAGGACGACATTCCGCCGGCGCTGCGCGGGCGGCTGAAGGCGCTGGGCGTGCGGGCCGGGCGGCACGCGCTGTTCGTGCCGGCGCTGCTGAAGCCGCGGCCGGCGGCGATGCGCGCACTGCTCTGGGCGCTGCGGCACGGCGAGAAGCTGCCCGATCTGCCGGCGCCGGGGCTGGTGTCGATGGCGCCGCCGCCGGACTGGCCGGCCGGGTTCGCCACGGCGATGGGCTGGGTGCCGGCCGGCCCGCTGCTGGTGCGGCTGGACGTGGCCGAGCGGATCGCCGCCGAACTGGCCTTCGCCGCCCGGCTGCGGCCGGCGCCAGTGCCGGCCGATCTGGCTTCCCGCCTGTCGGCCAGGCCGGAGATGGTGCTGGCGGTGCTGCGCGGGCTGGGCTTCCGGCTGATCCCGGCCGGCCCGCTGGCCGAGGGCCAGTTCGGGCCGCCGGCGCCGGCGATGGCCACCGCGCTGCGCCGTCCCCGGCCCGCCGCCCCCTTGCCCCATCCGCCGCCCGGGCGCCGCAAGCCGCCGGCGGATCACCCCTTTGCCGCCCTGGCGGCGCTGCGCGGCTGATGCCGGCCGGGCGGCCGGGGCGCGCGGACGAAACCGAAGGCCGCGACTGGCAGCGGCTGGACACATGGCTGTGGTGCGCCCGCTTCATGAAGGCGCGGGCCGATTGCAGCCGGCTGGCCGGCGAGGGAATGCTGCGCATCAACCGCCAGCCGACCGACAAGGCGCATGCCAGGCTGCGCGTGGGCGACATCCTCACGCTGCCGCTGCGCGGTCGCGTGCTGGTGCTGGAGGTGCTGGCGCTGGCGTCCCGGCGCGGCCCTGCAAGCGAAGCACGGCTGCTCTACCGCGAGATTGCCGGGCGGAACGATGCCGCGCTTCCCACGCACCCTTGCGGCAGCGGCGAAAGGGCGGCATATCGCCCGCCTGAGCCCATACCGACCAGGAGTGACCGATGACCTACGTGGTCACCGAAAGCTGCATCCGCTGCAAGTATATGGACTGCGTTGAGGTTTGTCCGGTGGACTGCTTCTACGTGGGCGAGAACATGCTGGTGATCAATCCCGAGGAGTGCATCGACTGCGGGGTGTGCGAACCGGAGTGCCCGGCCGAGGCGATCGTTCCCGACAGCGACGACCGGGCGGCGGCCTGGGCGGAGACCAACCGCACCTATGCGGCGCTGTGGCCGAACATCACCCGCAAGGGTGAGCCGCCGGCCGACGCCGATGAGTGGAAGGCCAAGCCGGAGAAGGCGGCGCTGTTCTCCGCCGAGCCGGGCGAACCCTAGGCGACCGCCCGCGCCCGGCCCGGCGGGGCACGGGGCGGGCATGGCGGTCCCGGGAAGGGGCCGCCCCAAGCGGGGGCGCCGCGCGCCCCTGATATGCGGGAAATGTTGCGTCTGAGCGGGTTGCGGGCACTTGCGGCCCTATGATCGGCTGCCCAGATGAGTTATGATGCAGGTGTGGGCGTGCAAGGAACGCGCCCAGGTCTGTTTGCTCCCAGGTCTGCTCACGCCGGCGGCCGTTTTCTCCGGCGATGGTCTGGAGCGGCGGGTATCACCTGCTTCATACAGGCAAATCCGCAGCGTCAACGCGGCGGCCGGTTTTTTGGGGCCGAAGGGCGTGTTTGTGCCGTCGACGAGGTTGCGGCCGGTCATTGATGATTTTCTGGAGCCACGAGGTTCGCCATGAAGGCGTCCGCAGCCAGCGAGCGCAACGCAGTGACCCCGCACTCCGGAGTCCAACGTCCGCCGGCGGCGAAGACCAGCGACACGTCACCGGATGCCGGCGCGGACGGGTCCTGTCCCGTCGCGTCCTCCCGTTCCGTCGCGCTGCCCGCCGCTTCTGGCAAGGCCCGGAAGGCCCAGCCTGCCAAGCCGGCGGCCAAACTGGCCGCCACGGCGTCCGCCATGCCGCACGGCGCGGAATCGGCACCGGAATTGCCTGAACAACCCACCGGCGCCGAGCCGGCGGACGCCACGCCGAGCCGGCCGCAATTGGCCGCCGATGTGAAGGCCGCCGATGTGAAGGCTCTGGCAATTAAGCCGCGGGAAACACAACAAGCGCACGACACCACCACGTCAGGGGCCAATCCGGCCGAAACCAAACCTCAGGACACGAAGATTTTGGACGTGAAGACTGCCGAACCGAAGATTGCCGATACCAGGCCGTTGAACGGGACCTCTGCTCCGCGTCCGGCCGTTGCCATCCGTCTTTCCGCCAAGGAGGAAAACTTCGTGGAGGGCGACTATGTCGTCTATCCCACCCACGGGGTCGGAAAGGTGGAAAAGATCGCCATCGAGGACATCGCCGGCCATCGCCTCGAGCTGATTCACATCACCTTCGAGGAAAACCGCATGACCCTGCGGGTGCCGGTCGCCAAGGCCCGCACCGCCGGGCTGCGCAAGCTGGCCACCCAGGCGAAGTTCGACGAGGCGCTGACCGTGCTGCGCGGACGCGCCCGCATCAAGCGCACCATGTGGTCGCGGCGGGCGCAGGAATACGAGGCGAAAATCAACTCCGGCGATCCGATCGCCATCGCCGAGGTGGTCCGCGACCTGCACCGCAACTCCGGCCAGCCCGACCAAAGTTTCTCCGAGCGGCAGATCTATGAGTCCGCCATGGACCGGCTGGCCGCCGAACTCGCCGCCCTGGATGCCACCGACAAGGCCACCGCGGCGGCCAAGCTGGTGAACTTCCTCAAGGCAGCCTGACCCCGGCCCATTGCGTACAAGGAAAGGGCTCCGGTCCACGCGGACCGGAGCCCTTTTTTTGTTTGCCAGGGCGCCGGGGTCAGTCGCCGCTGCGGTTGCCCAGCAGCGACAGCAACATCTGGAACAGGTTGACGAAGTTCAGGTACAGCCCGAGCGCGTCATAGACGCTGCGCTTGGCCGCCTGGTCCGGGCCGTAGGCATAGGCGAACTGGACGAAATCGGCCTTGATGCGCTGGGTGTCGTAGGCAATGAGGCCCACGAACACCAGCACGCCGATGACGCTGATGGCGAACTGCAGGGCGGTGCTGGCCACGAAGATGTTCACCACGCTGGCCAGGATGATGCCGAACAGCCCCATGATAAGGAAGCTGCCGACTTTCGTCAGGTCGGCGCGGGTGGTGTAGCCATACAGGCTCATCGCCGCGAAGGTGGCCGCGGTGATGAAGAACACCCTGGCAACGCTGTCACCCGTGTAGATGACGAACAGGTTGGTCATGCTGGCGCCCATCGCCAGGCAGAACGCCCAGTACAGTGCCTGCACGGCGGCGGTGGACAGCCGGTTGATGCCGATATTGAGCACCAGGACGAAAGCCAGCGGGGCGAAAATGCTGATCCAGGCAAGCAGGGTCGGCTGATGAACCAGTCGCCCGCTGGGCTGCATCACCAGCGGGTAGAACAGGTCAAGCAGGCTCGTGCCCGCGATGCCGTAGGCGACGACCCCGGTGAGCACCAGGCCGGACGCCATCCAGTTATAGACACGCAGCATATACGCGCGCAGGCCCGCATCCAGTACCGCAGCCGTTTCGGCTGCGCGGGTCGCACCCGTCGTGGTCCGGTAGTCGGGACTGAAAGCCATGTGTGTTCCTCGTTCTGGCATGATGCCTGACGGCATTCATTTTGGGGACGGATGGCCCCGGATCAAGAGAATTCCGCGTAACCCATTGCTTATTCGTTACGCAGCAGCGGGGCCGCGCGGGCGCGTAGCGCCGCGGCGGTGCCGATATACCCGAAAGCCAGCATCAGTGCCACACAGCCCGTCACCGTCGCCGCCAGCCGGCCGGGCAGGAATGACCAGTCCGCCCCCATCGCCTGCCGCACCACCGCCCAGGACGCCGCCGTGCCCACCACCGCCGCCAGCAGCCCCGCCACCACGCCCAGCACGCCGAACTCGACCAGCCAGGCGGCGCGGATCTGTGACCTTGTGGCGCCGAGGCTTTTGAGGATCACCGCCTCCTGGATGCGCCGCCGCTGGCCCGCCGCCACCGCCCCGGCCAGCACCAGAGCGCCGGCCGCCAGCGTCACCGCGGCGGTCGCCCCCAGCGCCGCGCCGATCCGGCCCAGCAGGTCGCCCACGGCCTCCAGCACGTCGGCCACCCGGATGCCGGACACGTTCGGCAGCGCATCCGTCACCGCCCGCAACAACGCCGCCTGCCCGGCGGGGTCGGCCCGCACGGTGGCGATATGCGTGTGCGGCGCCCGCTCCAGCAGCCCGGGACTGGCGACCATGGTGAAGTTGATGCCCAGCGACCGCCAGGCGATGTCGCGCAGGCTCGCCACCCGGAAGTCGATGTCACGGCCCAGCACGTTCAGCCGGATCGTATCGCCCACACGCACGCCCCAGCCGCGCGCCAGCGTGGCGTCGAACGACAGCAGCGGCGGCCCGGCATAGTCGGCCGGCCACCAGGACCCGGCCACCAGCCGCGTGCCCTCGGGCATGGCGCCCGCATAGGTCAGGCCGCGATCGCCGCGCAGCGCCCAGCTGGTGTCCGGCGTCGCCACCACATGCTCGGCCGGCACGCCGTTGACCGCCACCACCCGCGCCCGCAGGCTGGGCACCTCGCGCACGTCATCCACGCCCGGCAGCGCGCCCAGGATGCGCCGGAACGTCGCCATCTGGTCGTTCTGGATGTCGATGAAGAAGAAGCTGGGCGCGTCGCGCGGCAGCTGGTCCATGATCTGGCGGCTGATGTTGCCCTCGATCAGAGCAACCGACGCCAGGGTGGACAGGCCCAGCCCGACCGAAACCAGCATCAGCGGGGTCGGCGCGCCCGGGCGGTGCAGGTTGGCCAGGCCCAGCCGCGCCCAGGCCGGCAAGGCTGAGCGCGGCGGCACCCGGGCCGCCAGCCGCATCAGCGCCCAGCCGCCCGCCCGGAACAGCAGCAGCGTGGCCGCGGCGGCAAGGCAGAAATACGCGGCGAACCGCCGCTCATCGGCGGTGGCCACGGTCAGCGCCACCAGCGCCAGCACCACCGCGACATTGGCCCCCACCAGCCAGGAAGGCGCGCGCGACCGGTCCGGCAGCAGCGCATCGCGGAACAGCGCCGCCCCGGGAATGCGCATCGCCCGCCCCAGCGGCCACAGCGCGAACGCCGCCGCGGTCAGCATCCCATAGGCGGCGGCCAGCAGCAGCGGGCGCGGGAACGGCCCGGTTTCCGGCGTCACCGGCAGCACCCCGGCCAGCGCCATCGCGGCCAGCGCCGGCAGCGCCGCGCCCACCACCAGCCCCGCCAGCACCCCCAGCGCGGCCAGCGCCATCACCTGCACCAGGCACACCGCGAACACCAGCAGCGGCGCCGCGCCCAGGCAGCGCAGCGTGGCAATGGTCCGCGCCCGCGCCAGCACCCAGGCGCTCACCCCGTTCGCCACCCCGATACCGCCCACCAGCAGGCTGGTCAGGCCCACCAGCGTCATGAACAGGCCGGTGCGGTCGATGAACTGGTTCACCCCGGGCGCCGCCTCGCGCGCATCCCTGATCCGCCAGCCGGTATCGGGAAACGCCGCCCGCAGCGCCGTGATGGCCGCAGCCACATCCCCGCCCGGCGGCAGCACCGCCCGCAGCGCGTGCTCGGCGATCGCCCCCGGCGCCAGCAGCCCGGTGCGCGCCAGCGCCGCCAGCCCGATGATCACCCGCGGCCCGAACACCGACGGGCTGGAAACCCGGTCCGGCTCGGCGGTCAGCGCCGCCCGCAGCACGAACGGCGTCCCGCCCAGCCGCACCGTATCGCCCGGCTGCACGCCGAGACGCTCCAGCACCAGCGGTTCCGCCACCAGCCCGTCCGCCGGCAGCGGTCCCGGCGGATCGAGCGTCGCCGTTCCCAGCAGCGGCCAGGCCGTGTCCACCGCCTTCAGTTCCACCAGCAGCCGCTCGCCGGACGGTGCCACCAGCATGGACCGCATGGTGACCACGTCGGACAGCTTCGCCCCCCGGGCGCGCAGCCACTCCCGCAACGCATCGGGCAACGGCTGGGCGCCGCCCTGTACCGACAGGTCGCCCCCCAGAATGCGCGCCCCGTCCCGCGCCAACCCGCGCTCGATGCCCTCCCGCAAACTGCCCACCGCGGCAATCGCCGCCACCCCCAGCGCCAGACAGGCCAGCACAATTCCCAGCCCCCGCACCCCACCGCGCAACTCGCGCCTCGCCAACCGCAGGACGAGGCTCATGGGCGGGAAAGCCAGCAAGCAAGGCCAGGGGCGCCGCCCCTGGACCCCGCCAAGGGCCGGGAGGCCCTTGGAACCCATTCGTTTAGAGGGTTGTCGGGAGAGGGGGG
>Ga0302320_10014715_pt1 | contig 16155 bp, 11 predicted proteins | sample Bog_T0_3_FD_202130 | JGI IMG/M metagenome (GOLD analysis project Ga0302320, IMG submission 202130) | Peat permafrost microbial communities from Stordalen Mire near Abisko, Sweden - Bog_T0_3 | ecosystem: Environmental > Terrestrial > Soil > Wetlands > Peat | place: Sweden: Abisko, Stordalen Mire... | reverse complement strand
CGAATCAGCGGTCAAGCTGGCTGTGTTCCGCGCCGCCCCGCTGCGCAACGTCGCGCTGCGCGCGCCCTGCTTCCACTCGGGACAGGTTTGGTCGCTCGAGGCGGCGGTCGGCGTGATGGCGCGGCCCAACTCGGGGCCAAGCTTTCGGACAAGGAATGAAGACGACATCGTCGCCTTCCTTGGCTCGCTCAACGGCCAGTTGCCGAACATCGACTATCCGATCCTGCCCGTGCGCGCCGACGCGACGCCGCGGCCGTCGCTCGGCAAGTGATCGGCACGGTATGAGGTTGGAAGGCGGGGCCTGCGAGCCCCGCCTTTTTGCCGTCAGAAAAAGCCGGCGGCGGCAACGTGTTTTCCCGATTTCCATCCGCCGCCAAATCGTCTATGCAGGTTCCGCAGTCAGCGCCCGTAGCTCAGCTGGATAGAGCGTTGCCCTCCGAAGGCAAAGGTCACAGGTTCGAATCCTGTCGGGCGCGCCATTTCCGACACCACTCGAAACAGAACTGCGAACACCTGGCGCAGGGCGGTGTGGTTGTCGGGCATGCCGGAATTGCTGGTAAACACGTCAACGTCGAGAGCCACGTCGCGAGGATCGCGCGCCGTTTCGGTCCAGCCTTGATTGGTCGAGCGCCACGGATAGCCTCGACGCTTGGCGCGACGCCGACCGAACGGCGACTTTGGCGCAGCGAGAAAAATCCACATTTCTTTGACATTTCGTTCCTTATATGTTCTTTTCGAGATGTCGATAATTCCTGACGCTGGGAAAGTAAGTGCGCCATTTCCGTCTCTACCGACAGGGCGTCGACTGTGACGCGACGGGACTCGTCGTCGGCGGAATAGCGCTACTCGAACGCGCGCGCGGGACCTCGGGGCCGTGGCGCGTCCGCGCCCGAACCGAGTTGGAAGATGAACTGAGCGCGGCATATAGGGCGCCGATCGACCTAGAACGGAAGCTTGCCGGTCTCGGCGTCGTCGCCGAAGCCCTGACCCGCAACGACTTGGCGCGAGCGCAAGTGGCGACCTTGCTGCTCCAGTTTCCCGATCCGCCAAGCATGGCAAAAGCGGCGCACGGAGAAACGCTCATCGAAGAGTTGTTCGTCAGCGGATTGCTCAAGGACGACGATTTTGAGACCAAGCATCCGAGAACGGGGACGCCGCCCAATCCAGGCCAATTTGCGCCCAAGCCCAAACCAGACACAAACAGTCCGGCGACGAAGCCAACCAGTTGGAACTGGCCTTCCCGCGCCGCAAATGAAATCGTTCGTCGCGTCTACAAGGAATTCCTGGAAAGGTCGCTCGAACGGCCGCCCGAGGAGGGCGTGAAGACGCGCGGCGCGATAGTCTTGGCCGATCTGGCGCTGGCGGTGTGGGATACTCTGCGCAGAAATGCGCTTGACGAAGATTTCGACTCGTGCCGGCAACTCATCGACGCGCAACTCGTAGCCGCATCTAGCCTGCCGCAGACCCTGGAGCAGTTGCAAGTCAAACCTTGCGATGATGTGGAGGGTTTCGAGCGGCATCACATCGTCGAGCAGACGCCGGCGAACCTGTCCAAACTCGGAGAATTCGAGCGTTGGCTAGTCCAAAAGTTTGGCGCCGACGTGATACTCGACCCCAGCAATACGGTCTGGCTTCCCAGGCTTCTGCACGAACGGATTTCGGCCAAGTACAGCCAGACAGACAAAGACGACACGGCGCGTCGGACCTACCGCGAAATCCTGTCCGAACTGGACTTCTATTCCCAACGCCAGGCCGGACTGCAAACCCTGCGCGATTTCGGAGCGCTCCAATGACCATTGCCAAGCTCGACTTCGAAACCGTGCCGATCGCCGGTCTCGTTAGCGCGTTCGCCGACTTGGCGCGCGAAATTCGCAGCTCGATCCGTCCCGGCGCAGGCCTTCCGGATCCGCGCCCTGAAGCCGTGAAAGCGGATTTGGTCGCCCGGATACGACCCGTAATTGCCGCCTTGCGCAAGCGCGCCACGCTCGACGACGTGCGCCCGCTTTTTGAGAGCGAGGACGACGACGTGCGCGGCATGGCCGCCACCGCGCTCGGCTTCTTCGATGACGAACTCAGGTCGGCGACCTTCGGCGGCGTCGTCTACGGTGCGCCGACGACGGAAGCGTTGCGGTTGCTGCGGCTCGCCAGAGCGCCGGATACGGCTGAGCCGCCGCTCGACCGCATGACCGCGGACCAACTGTTTCAGCGCATCGTCGATGTTCTCGTGCGGCTTTACGGCACGCGGTTCTTCGATTGGCTCGGCAACGACGGCAACGGCTTTACAGGCGACGATGACGTCGACATGGCCAACCGCAACCATTGGATTGGCGAGGAAATTCTCGCTTTGCGCGAACTCAAGGCGCGAGGCGCACTCGCGCGGTTGCTGCCGCTTCTCGACGATCCCAATCCCGTGGTGCAGACCGAAGCGGCGGCCGCCTGTCTTGGGATCGCAACGGACAAAGCCGTCCCGATCTTGGAGAGCTTGACGGCGAAGCGGGTCGGCAAAGGAATGGCGGACGACCTTGAAATCTCGGCTGCGCGCGATGCGCTGAGAAATTGGCGCGCGGGAAAACCTGTTATCTGGGGGGTTGTGTAGCTGCTCGCCTTGAGCGGTTCCCTCGCCAATTACCATCGATGCGTCCGTCGCGCTAATCGACGCTCAACGCAATCATAATGCAATTTCAATAATATAGGTGTTCGCAGTTTTATCCTGAGTGGCGCGCCAGTTCGACAACGTCGGGCGCCAGGATCGCCAATCGGACGGCGCGAGATGCATAGGACGGGGTCATATTCTTCTGCTCCTCGATAGCGTCCAAGGTCGGGCGATGGGAGGCGAGAAGTTGCAACGAGATCCTGCGCGCTCGCACCAGGGGCCCCATCAGGCTAGTATCCGCGGAACCGCCGTTCGCGGCGCCGGTGACGACGAACTTCATTTCCTTTCCGGTCTTCTCGAGTCGGGCTGACATGCACGAGGTCACAAGATTTTCGACGACGTCGTCGCGGCGAGGCCCCGATATCGAAAACTCGGGGGGACGCCCCGTCAATGATCGACAGCTTCGCCACGCGGGTCGAGCTGACATCGATATCGATCCGTTCGGCGTGAACCTGCGCTCGGACGTTCAGGGAGCGAATCCATTCGCACCGAGCCTCTCGTCGGCGGGTTCCCGCCTCTCCCGCGTCGGGGTCGGCGAGCACGGCGCGATCATGGCTTCGTGTCGGCTCATTTTCCGATCCATTCGGACGTTCAAAGACGGATGACGGCTCGAGGTTAGCGCTGGATGTTGTGAGCTCCGGGTAGGATCATTCATGGGCAGCGGGGTCGGGCCGAAATCGCGCAAGTTGGCTTCGGCAGCCAAATCATAACAAAGATCAGCTTCTCAGCCTGCCCTCGCGAATCCAGTCCAGATAGTCCGGGTTAGCAATGCCGCGCCGTCGACGAGGAGCGACGACATGGCTTGGGTCGCCCGGCGCGACGCAGGCGCCGCGGACATCGGAGGGCCGCATATTGAATTGAGCGCGAAACAAATTGCTGAAGTGAGACGAACTGCTGAAACCCATGGAATATGCGATTTCCGTGATCGACTGTTTGGCGTTTCGCGGCGACGCCAGCAGATCGCGGCATCGTTGCAATCGCCGGAACCGCAACCATTCCGAAACTGAGGTATCGGTAAGTCGGAAGAGCTGGTGAAGATAGCGTAGGGAAATGCCGTTGTTTTTCGCGATCGCCGCCAGCGACAAATCAGGGTCGCCCAAGTTCGATTCGATGTAGGCTTTGACCGAACGCAAACGCGCGAATTGTATGCTCTTCTCGTCCGCGGCCTGTCGGCCGGGCTCGCCGCTCAGCGCCAGCGCCAAAATGTCCATGAATTGCTCGCCGAGTCGTTCTCGGGAGGTATCGTCGACGTTGGCGCTCTCCTGTGCGAGCGCCGTGCAGAATTCGGCGGTAATGCGGCCCAGGCCGTGGTTGAGGTTGACGGGAGTGAGGAGCGGCGGCCGCTTACCGTCGAACCGGCGGTCGAAGGCTGCGCGAGGAAGTTCGACCCAGAACTGGCGGGACTTGACGTAGCACTGCAACCTGTAGGGTTCGTTGGCGTAGTATAGGCTGCCGGTTCCCGGTTGGAGCGGGATGGTCGAGCCGGCCTGATGTATATTGAACTCCCCGAGATGCTCTATTCCGAGGTAGTAGCAGTCCTTGTCGAAGTGAGCGATGTGGTGCTGTTTTCGCTCTATCGACTGCGGCGAGCACAGGGCGTCCGTAAGCGTCATCGCGCCGAACCGGGCCTCTCGCACGAATCCGGCATACGCGTTCTGCTTCTCGGCCACGCAATCGACTTGAAGGTAGATTTCGCAGATGGCTTCGCGCCAAGCCTGCCGGCGTTGGCCAGCCGCCAACGTCTTGGTGTCGAAAACGACCTGCATCGCATCCTCCCAATGCGCCATTCCGAGCAGGCGGAGGGAGGGCCAATTGGCGTTTTCCCGTCGCCCCTTCGTCGACTGTCTCTGCGGCGACGCGCCCCGCAGTCGCCGCGCCTCGCGGCAATCGGCGGATCTGCAAGCCGCCGGACCCGGCTCGCGTTATTCCCGCCCAGCCTATCGTTCCCGCCGCGAAAGGCAAGAGCGCCCGGGCGCCATATCGGAGCGGAGGTTCTACGCTTGCCGCAGCCGTTTTGCGCGGCGGAGCTATCGCTTGTGCGCTGCTGCGCAAGCGGAACCGAATTCCGCCTGACATAGTGTGTCCAGGAAATGACGAGCGGCTCCGACGACGCGGGGCGCTGTGACGTTTCGAAAACAACGAACCGGGGTGGCGATGCTCGGACGGATAAAAAGCTTGGCCTTCAGTCAGGAAAAAATCGTGCTCCTGCTCGCCATTGCTTTGTTTGTCATATTTTCCATTTTTCTAAAGGGATTTCTGAGCGCAGGCAACCTCATTACGCTGGTGCGCGGGGTTTCCACCTTGGGAATTCTCGGACTCGGGATGGCGATCGTCGTTATCGGACGCGGCGTCGATCTGACGATCGTGGCCATCTACGCGATGTCCGCGGCCTGGACGTTCCACCTCGCAAGTCTCGGCGTTTCGATACCGGTCGCCATGCTGCTGGGATTTCTGTTGGCGCTGACGATCGGCGTGATCAACGGCGTGTTGATCGCTTATGTCGAGATTCCCGCGCTGTTCGCCACGCTTGGCATGGCCTCGCTGGTCTACGGCTTCGTTCGCTACGCCCTCGTGCCTCTCTATGTCGTCTATATGCCGCCCGCCGCCAATGTCATCGCCTGGATCGGCGGCGGCTTCGTGTGGGGCGCGCCAACCCCGATCCTGTTTTTCGCGCTGATAGCCGTCCTCGGTTTCGGGTTCCTGGGCTTCACCAAGGCGGGCCGGTTCATCTATGCGATCGGCGACAATTTCGCGGCGGCGCGAATTTCCGGCGCGCCGGTGCGGCCCATCGTCGTTCTACAATATGTGTTGTCGGCGTCGATCGCTTACGTCGCCGGCATGATCACCGCGACCGCGGTTTCCAGCATGAACACCAACGTCGCGAACTCCTCGTTGATCTATGACGTCATCCTGGTCGTGGTGCTCGGCGGTATCGGGCTTTCGGGCGGGCGCGGCGGCGTCCGCAACGTAATCGTCGGGACGCTGCTGATCGGCATATTGCTGAATGGCATGACGATCATGAACATCCAATACACGATGCAGAACGTGATCAGGAGCCTGATCCTTCTCGCCGCAATCGTGCTCGACAGCGTTGTCAACCCACGGGACGAACAGACCGCGCAGCAGGGCGACATCTAGTCGCCGGCAACTCAAAAGGGAGTACGAAAAATGCGACTGACACCATTGGGGGGCGCCATAGCGCTGTCGGCGCTCGCCTCTTTGTCGCCTGCTCGCGCCCTCGACTGCGACGGGATAAAAGCGGCGAAGATCACCGATACGACAATCGTCAGCGCAGAGGCGGTTCCTGCCGGCGACCTCACGACCGCCGACAAGGTGACGCGGAAGAACATGCCGGCGTTTTGCCGCGTCGTCGCCTCGGTAAAAGACGCTCCCGACTCCGACGTCCGGATCGAGTTGTGGATGCCGAACGAGGGGTGGAAGGGCGTTTTCCACGTAAACGGCAACGGTGGCTACGCGGGCATACTCGCTTACAATTACGGCGCGATGGAAGCTGCGATCAAGCACGGATACGCCTCCGCTGAGACCGACCTCGGGATGGCGCCGGCGACCCCCCTCAATGGCGACGCGCTCATCGGGCATCCGGATAAATGGAAAGATTGGGGAATGCTGGGGACGCACGAAGCCGTGGTCGCCGGCAAGCAGATCGCGAAGGCGTTCTATGGCGCAGACGCCAAGCGCGCCTATTATTCCGGTTGCTCGACCGGCGGTCAGCAGGGAATCATCGAAGCGGAGTATTTTCCCGAGGATTTCGACGGCATTCTCTCCGGCGCGCCCGTCGTCAACAGGACGTGGGGGCACGCGGTCGCCGTCACGAGTTATCAGGCCGCCAACCTCAAGCCTGGACACAAGCTCTCTGACGCTAATCTCGCCTTGCTCACCAAGTCGGCCGTAGCCGCCTGCGGCGCCAAGGGTAACGGACTCAAGTCCGATCCGTTCATCGCCGACCCGTTGTCCTGCGACTTCGACCCGGCGGCGCTGACCTGCAAAGGCGCTGCAGCCGACGATTGCTTGACCCCGGAAGAGGTCGAGGCCGCAAAGGCGATCTATCTCGGCCCCGCCGACAAGAACGGCAACGCCCTTTTCTACGGTGAATTGCCGGGGAGCGAGTCGGGGGTCTTCAATTGGGGCTTCCTGGAGTCGCCCGGCAACGCCCCTGGCGAGCCAGGGTTCGACGGTCTCTTCAAGTGGGTGTTTGGACCCGGCTGGGATTGGCGGACCTTCGACGTCGAGCGAGACATGGTCAAAGTCGACGCCACCCTCGGGTCGGCGCTCAACGGCGCAGTCAGGGGCGACGTCGCCAAATTCCGCGACCGCGGAGGAAAATTGATCTTCTTCCAGGGTTTGGCGGATCCGATCGTACCCGTTGGGCAGACCGTCGACTACTATAAGGGCCTCATGAGCAAGTTCGGCGGCGAAGAGAAGACGAAGGAGTTCGCCCGGCTCTTCATGGTTCCCGGCATGGGCCACTGTGGCTTCGGCACAGGCCCGAACCGGTTCGACTCTGCGGCATTCGGTGGAGCGCAGCCGCCGGCCTTAGACCCTGAGCACGATATTTTCACCGCGCTCTCGCATTGGGTTGAGGACGGCGTTGCGCCGGCTAAAGTCGTCGCGACGAAGTTCTCCGGAGGCGATGCGTCGAAGGGAATCGAGATGCAGCGGCCGCTTTGCCCGTATCCGCAACGCGCTTGGTACAAGGGCGATGGCGACACCAACTCCGCCGCGAATTTTGTTTGCGCCGTCGACAGGAAGTAGACGCGGAGCGTGATCAGCAGCCTGATCCCGTTCATAGCGCGTCCTCGACCCGCCAACCAACCCGCGCGACGAACCAAGCGCGCGACAAGGCGGCAAATAAACCGCCGATCACTCGAAGGGAGAATGGAACATGGGCATGAAACAGATTGCGGCGACCTGCGGGTTCGCTTTGGCGCTTACGGGCATGGCGGTGTCCGCCCTGGCCGACGGCATCGACGATCCCCGACGCGCCGAATATTTCAAAACCCTCGAAGGTAAGACGATCGCCTTCGTGCCAGTCACGATGGGAATCGATCTCACTGAGGGCTGGGCGTCGGTGATGAAGCAGCAGGCCGACCGGTTGGGAATGAAGATCGAGATCCGCGATCCGCATTTTAGCGCCGACGCCGGGGCGCAGGCGATCACCTCTCTGATCGGGGAGAAGCCCGACGTCCTCGTTGTCCACAATCCTGACGTCCAGTCGTACGCCAGACTGCTCAAGCGTGCGGAAGAGGCCGGAATTCACGTGATCCAGATCAACATGCGGTCGAACTACAACTCGGACGTCTATATCGGAGCGGACTGGATCGGCATTGGCGAGGGAGAAGCGCAGGGCGTCATCGACAAATGCGGAGCCGGCACCAGCGGCAAAGTGGCTGTATTGCAGGGACAACCTACCTCCGGTTCGGATAGCGGGATGATGAAGGGCGTCGAGAACGTCTTCACCAAACATCCGGAAATCAAGGTCGTGGCCAATTTGGCCGGAGAATGGGACGCCACCAAGGCGCATTCGATCATTTCGACGGTGATTCAACAGAATCCGGACCTCTGTGGCGTCGTCGGGTTTTGGGACGTTATGGATCTGGGCGCCGCAGCCGCAATCAAAGAGTCGGGCAAGCCGATCGCGCTGGTCACCTCTGGCGGCGGCGAGCAAATGGCTTGCGACAATGTGGCGAAAGGCGCGTTCGACAAAGAGATCGCCTATCAGGTCATGGATCAGGGACGAGATTTGAACGACATGATCGCCACGGTGCTGGAATCCGGACTGCCTGCCGGCAAGCTCAAGGCGGTCATCTATAGCCCGCAGCTCATCATCTCGAAAGAAACCCTGCGGCCGGGCCTCTGCTGGAGCGCCAGCGCACTCAAGAAATAAGCGGAGCGCAGATTGTTGATCGCGCTGAGCCGTTTGCACGGCGCGGCGCGGTTTTCTTTAGCCGGAAGACGTCATGACGATCGGGGATTGGGCAACCAGGTTACGCTATCGCTACGTTCCCGATCATGTCGTCGGGGAGTTGCTCGGCAGGAGGTGGATGGACAACGTCATTCCGGTCGTCTTGTTGTTCGGGTTGACGGTATATCTGACTGCGACGATTCCGAATTTTCTGTCGTTGGGGAATTTGTCCGACACCTCTCGCCAGATCGGCGAATTCGGGCTGATCGTGATCGGCATGACGATCGTGATGCTGGGCGGCGGCATCGACTTGAGCGTTGGTTCGTCCTTTGCGCTGGCCAATGTGACGGCTTTGGCGTTGATCAATGTCGCGAAGTGGCCGGTAGAAGCGGCGATCGCGGCGACGGTGGGCGTCGGCGCTGCGGTCGGCCTCGTCAATGGCTTCCTCATCGGGTTTCTCAGGCTGAGAGCGTTCTTGACGACGCTCGTCATTCTGACGCTCATTCGGGCGATCGTCGAGTTTCTGCTGCAGATCTATTCCGTACGCATCGCTTCGAGCGACTTGGATTCTGCGTCCTGGGATTTCGTCGGCTCGGGATCGATTCTCGGGGCGCCGTTCAGCTTTGTGGTTCTCGCTGTCGTGGCGATTGCCGGGCACGTCGTTCTGACGCGGCTGCGCATAGGTTGGCGGATCATGGCGGTCGGTGGATCGCGTCGCGCGGCTTACAACGCCGGAATTTCGGTACGGGCCACGGTTTGCCTGACCTATGTGGTCTCCGGGATGCTGACGAGTTTCGCCGGAACGCTCTACGCCGCAAGACTTTCAGGCGCCGGTCCCGACACCGGCCTCGGCCTCGAACTCTCGGTGGTGACTGCGGCGCTGATCGGCGGCAACAGCGTCGGCGGAGGTCGCGGCTCGGTAGGCAAGGCCCTGATGGGCGCCATCATCGTCTCGCTGCTGTCGAACGGGTTGGTCAGGCTCGGGCTCGAAAGCGGCGCGTCCTCGATGGTGGTCGGCTTTGTGCTGCTGTTGGCGATCGCGATCGATGTGCGTTGGGGCAAATGGCGACATAAGTTGCGCGCCAAAGTCTACGTGTCGCCCGCCTATCTGGCGCTGCCGCCCGCGCCGCGGCTCGACGACGCCTCGTCGCCCTACGCGATGAACGATCGCCTGCGCGACGTGGAGATCATCGGTCTTGGCGAGGTCGACGGCCCCGAGGACGTCATTCTCGATGACGATGACAACCTCTATTGCAGCGTCAGGCAGGGCGAGATCGTCCGCTTCCTCGCGCCCGATCATGTCCGGCGGGAGGTGTATGCGCATGTTGGCGGAAGGCCGCTCGGCATGGCCTTCGACAGGACTGGCGACCTCGTCGTGTGCATCGCCGGCATGGGGCTCTACCGCGTAGACAAACAACGCAATGTCCACAAGATGACCGCCGAGACCAATCGCTCTCCATTTTCAATCATCGACGATTCCCGCATGCGGCTCGCCGACGATCTCGACATTGCGCCCGACGGCGCGGTCTATTTCAGCGAGGCGACGATCCGCTATGGCTTCGAGGAGTGGGTCGTCGACGCGCTCGAGGGGCGCGGCAACGGCCGGATCATCCGCCACGACCCCTCCGCCGGGACGACGCGCACGGTCCTGCGCAATTTGCTGTTCGCCAACGGCATGTGCGTGGCGCATGACGGCAAGTCGGTGCTGTTCGCGGAGACCTGGGGGTGCCGCGCCAGCCGGTATTGGCTCGAGGGCCCGAAAGCGGGAACAACCGAAGTGGTCATTCCCGACCTGCCCGGATACCCCGACAACATCAATCGAGGATCGAACGGCGCCTACTGGGTGGCGTTGGCGGGGACGCGGACGCCGAGCTACGATCTTGCGATGACCATGCCGGCGTTCCGACGGCGCATGGCGCGGCGGGTTGCGGGCGACGAGTGGCTGTTTCCGAACGTGAACGCCGGATGTGTCATACGTTTCGACGAGGACGGCCGCGTGCAGGAAACCTTGTGGGACCAAGCGGGCGAAAACCATCCGGCGATCACCTCGATGCGCGAGCATCGCGGCTATCTCTATCTCGGCGGCGTCACTAACAATCGGGTCGGTCGGATCAGGATCGGCGGCGCCGATCCGCATTGGACCGGCCAATCCTCCTATTGGGGAGAACGTCGATGACGGCCCTCGGTACGGCTTTGGATAGGTGGCTCGGTCGCGGCGAGGCTTCGATCACGACGCCGCCGATGGACGGCGCTTTTCGACCCAACGATCTGCTCGACGCCGCCGCCTCGGCGCTCCAGGCGCCGGCGCCAGATGATTTGGCCGTGACGGCGCTGGGGTTGGTTGTTTCCTCCGGGTGTTCGCTGCTGCGGGTGAACGCGACGGGAGGCGCGCCAGTCGCTTCGTTCGACGCCGAAATCGGCGCGCTCGCAGGCTTGCCCGACGGCGGCGCGGCAGTGGCGCTGGTCGACGGCCGGATCGTCTTCGTCGGGGGGCGCTACGACGGGAAGACGATCGCGGCGCGGGCGGACGTCCAATGTATCACCGTGCTCGCGGCCGCGGCCGACGGCGCCTTGCTTGTCGCCAATGGCTCGGCGGCCCATGGGTCCGCCGACTGGAAGCGCGATCTCATGGAGAAAGGCGCCTCCGGGTCGGTGTGGCGGCTGGAGCCGACGAGCGGCGCCTGGACACAAGCGGCGGCGAAGCTGGCCTACCCGAATGGCCTTCTGGAGGATGGCGACTCGATCGTCGTTTGCGAAAGCTGGCGCTGCGCGTTAACGCGCATTTCCCGAGGCGCGGTAGGGCGCGGCGCGCGAGTGCTGGAGGACCTTCCCGCCTATCCGAGCCGGCTGTCGAGGGACGCGGACGGTGCCGTGTGGCTCGCGCTGTTCGCGCCGCGCAGCCAACTCGTCGAATTCGTGCTGAGCGAAGATCGCTACCGCCGTCGAATGCTCGACGAGATCGACTCCGACTATTGGGTAGCGCCGTGCCTTCGTTCGGGCCGGTCGCCGCTGGAGCCAACGCAACAGGGCGGCGTCAAGCAACTCGGGGTGATGAAACCATGGTCGCCCAGCCGGTCATATGGCCTCGTCGCGCGTCTCGACGGCGCGTTTCGACCGACCGCCAGCTTCCACAGTCGGACGAATGGACGCCGGCACGGCGTCACCTCCTGCCTGACGTCTGAAGGACGTTTATATTTCACCGCCAAGGGCGACGGACTCGTCGGCGCCTATGCATACAAGGGATCGATGGCGTGAGCGACCGGCCGCAAGTTGAGCCTCCGCTCCTCGAGATGAGCGGCGTCGGAAAGGACTATCGCGGCGTCGCGGCGCTGAAAGACATCAACTTCGACTTGCGCCGCGGCGAGGTGCATTCGATACTAGGGGAGAACGGCGCCGGCAAGTCGACGTTGGTCAAAATCCTGTCTGGGGCGGTCATGCCGAGCCGCGGCGAGATCCGTCTCGAAGGCCAACAGATACATATCGCCGGCCCCGCCTTCGCCAGGCGATATGGCATCGCGATGGTCTATCAGGAGACCAGTCTGGTCTCGACGATGACCGTCGCGCAAAATCTCTATCTGGGCGACGAAAAATTCTTCAACCGTCTCAGGGGCATCTATATCGAGGCGCAGCAGTTCCTCCAGTCGCTCAATTTTCCGGTCGATCCGACGGCGCTCGTCGTTTCGCTCGGCACCGCCAAGCGGCAAATGGTCGAGATCGCCAGGGCCGTCCGCCTCAAAGCGCAAATCATCATCTTCGACGAGCCCACCGCCACGCTGACGCCGGAAGAAAAGCACCATCTCTTCGCGTTGATACGCCGCCTGCGGCAGGAAGGCGTGTCGATCGTCTTCATCAGCCACGCCTTGGAAGAAGCGCTCGAAATCTCCGACCGGATAACGATCCTGCGCGACGGGTCTCATGTCGTTACCGACGAAGCCAAGACGTTTTCCCGCGAAACAATCATCCGCCATATGGTCGGCCGGTCGCTGACCGACGATCTCTATGGTCGCGCGGCGGACAGCCGGAAGTTGCGGCCGGCAGGCGAAAAAGTCTTGAGCGTCCAGAACCTGTCGATGCAGAATTTCGTGCGCAATTCGTCGTTTTCGGTGTTCGCGGGACAGGTGACGGGCGTGTTCGGGCTGGTGGGGTCCGGCCGAACGGAAACGGCCAGGATCATCGCCGGCGTCGCCAAACGCGATTTCTTTCATGGCGGCGACGTGCGCTTCGATAACAAGTCCGTGCGTTACCGGACGCCGCGCGCGGCCGTTGGCGACGGCGTCGTCTACGTCACCGAGGACCGCAAGGGCGACGGATTCTTCGAGACGATGTCGATCGCGGACAACATCTATATCGGGCGAATTTCAAGCCGTCATTCGCAAGGACTCGTGGCGAGCATGAGCGAAACGCGGGCGCTCGCCGCGGAATGGACCCGGAAACTCAATATCCGCGCATTGAGCAGCGACTCCCGGGTCATCGAGCTTTCGGGCGGCAACCAACAGAAGGTGCTCATCGCCAAGGCGCTGGTGCAGAAGCCGCGGTTGATCATCTTCGATGAACCGACGCGCGGCGTGGATGTCGGCGCCATCGCCGAAATCCATCATCTGATCTCGGCGCTTGCCGACGCAGGACTCGCCGTCGTGGTCATTTCGTCCTACCTGCCGGAAATCTTGACCCTGTCAGACCGGATCCTCGTGTCACGGCAGGGTCGCATCGTCGAAGAACTCTCGCCCAATGACGCGACCTCGGAATCCATCATGTTCGCTGCGGTTTATTAGCAAACAATCGCGCCATTGGCGCCGTTGAAAGGCCGCCTTGCGATGCGACGCCTGGAACAAGCTCATGGCCCGGCCCAACATCATCGCTTCAATCGGGATGTGGGATTGGACTCACGCCCGTGAAAGCCTGTGGCTCTTGGCGTCACGCCGGGGCGGAGGGCAGGCCGACCTTGTCGAGCGAATCCGGACAGGCTTGCGCAAACGTCCAGCCGCGCTCGCCAACTCGGGTCAGCCGTCAAGGACGAACCGTCTCATGCCGGGGCGCTATGATCGCATCGACGCGCAGCGCCACATGCAATTCGAGCGCGGAAATTGCGTCGTCCCAACCACCGGTGATTTCACGCAGCGTGTCCAGTCGTTGGCGCACAGTGTTGACGTGAACGCCGAGAAAATCGGCCGTGCGCACTATGTTGTGCTGGCAGTCAAAGTAGCAAAGCAACGTAGCCTTGAGATGGGTCTTTTGACGAGGATCGCGCTTGTCAATCGGCGAAAGGACGTGCGCCAGGTATTTCTCGATGCGCGCGACGTCGCCACCGCCAAACAGCCTCGCAAAGAGATTCACTTGAGAGTACTCAACAAAGCGATTTAGGCGATTCATTCTTAGCAATACACGAAGCGCTTGTTCGATTTCCATATAGTGGACCGCGGCCTGTGTCAGATCGGCGAACGGATCCGACACGACGCCGCCAATCTCCCATCCCTCCCGGCGGCGGAGCAGGGTCTGAATAAAAGCGCGGATCGATTTATCTGGGCCGGCAGCGAGATAGGTGTCGTTTACGAGGTCGACGAGCAAGTTCATGGTGGCTGCTGAAGTACGAATCATCGTCGTCTGCTGGGCGCGATCAAGGCCATAAATCGAGATGAGAGCCAGCGTTACCGGTTGTTCCGTGTTTATTTTGAGGCGATCTCGGATCGTAGAGATCGTAGAGGCGTCGGGTGGATTAACAAGAACGAAATGTCGCAGCAAGGTCGATGAGGCGATCAGTTGTTCCGTCTCACGCTTCTCGCTCCACAGTTTCGCTATGGAAAGGGCAACCGTGCTGCGTTCCAGATTGCGGACATCAATTGGATCCAGTTCACCGACGTGACAGACGACGAGGCTTTCGCCGCGCGCCGCCCCTCCATGCAGAGCTATCACGCGACATTCCTCACCCCCGTCATTGCGCACGACGACGGATCGCCCGCTGTGGCGCGATTTCGAAATCGCGCTGATGAGCAGAGACAGATCGATTTTTCCGTCGCTCAGATCCGCGGCCAACTGTCCATGGTATCCTGCCCCAGCAAACCGCGCTTGAGGCGCGAACGATTCATCAAATAAGATAATCGCGCTGTCGATCTGATCGGCCATGCGCTGGACGAAGAGCGGCCACTCGACGCCCTTGGCCAGAAGCGAAGTCATTTCGTCATGAGCCGCGGCGGAAACGTCGACGCGATGAATGTGCTCAATCAATGCGGCGCGGTTGCGCTCCGCCTCCGCCAGCGCTTCCGACAGCATTGTGAAGGCGCGCGCATTGTGAATGGCGACGCCTGCGTGTAACGCGAACGACCCCAATACGGAAATTTCGCGCCCCGTCAGTTTGCGACGATAGCGGTCCGCGATAAAGAGCACGCCTTCTAAATTGTCTTTCGAAAGTATAGGAAAACCGGCGAGCGAGACGATATTTTCAATCTTGAACGCCCGGTCGAGAGATTCAATATGCAGGAATCGTTGATCGGCGAGATAATCCTGCGTGTCGAAGAAACTCCTGGAACTGGCGATCAAACTTACCGCGCCATAGCCGACGTCAGCCTTCATATCCCAGGTGGTCGGGGAGATATGTCCTTCCGCTTGGACGGTCCGAAGGACACTTTGCTTTTCATCGAACTGGGTTAGCCACGCGAGATTGGCGCCAACAAGGCTTCGCGCGCGATGGACAATCGTTTGCAGCAGGTCTTGCAACGCAAAGGTGCTGGAAAGATCGTGCACCGTGTCGTTCAACATATTGAGGGCGCGCTCGTTCAATCGCCCTTCGCTGATGACTTGGGTGACCGCGTTGAGATGAAAACGCAGCCGCTCAATGTCATGCGCCGCCGAACCCGAAGGCGGCGCTTCAGCCAGCTTGTCAATTATTTCGGCGACGTCTGAAGCGTTCGCGCCGAGTGCGGTCTCTTCTAGTATAGTCGCAACGATAGCGAGAACATTGTCCGACACGCAGTCGTCCCCCCGCCCTGCTCCGGGGTAGGCTCCGAATTCGTCAGGACGCCGTTCCCTCTGAAAAGGCATTCTAGAACCTGTAGCGTATGAAGTCGATGTAGAAATAGCGGGTTCCTATGCGAAACAACCATATTTGTGTTTTGCTAAGCACTACATTCGTATCCAAAATCGACCGATCCTGTCGGTCTCTCGGAATGGACGCCGCCCGTTACCCGCTCGTGAGGTACTCAGTATTGGCTTTCCAGGCGCCGCGGGAAGCGCGGTCGTTCCGTACGCCCGACGCCTTACGGCGTATATGGCCTCGAGTGGCGCCAATCCACCATCCCATACTTGCCGGTCGCGAAGCGCAGCCGTTTCGGTTCAAGGCGCTTCGAGCCACTTCAAACAAACCGGCCGCGCCCACGCCGCCGCCGACGCGCACCGTCACCGTCACATAATTGCGGCGGCGCCGTTTGCCTTCAATCGGCGCATCGCCGACGAGCCGCAGTCCGCTGACGCCATAAGGGGCGCCGATCGCGATCACGCGCCCGTCGGCGATGTGCCAATGGGAGTACGCGCGGCGGATACGATGACGGCCCCACGCACGGGGACTCTTCCTATTTCGCCTTCGCCT
>Ga0302320_10014710_pt1 | contig 16162 bp, 9 predicted proteins | sample Bog_T0_3_FD_202130 | JGI IMG/M metagenome (GOLD analysis project Ga0302320, IMG submission 202130) | Peat permafrost microbial communities from Stordalen Mire near Abisko, Sweden - Bog_T0_3 | ecosystem: Environmental > Terrestrial > Soil > Wetlands > Peat | place: Sweden: Abisko, Stordalen Mire... | reverse complement strand
GGCCCTTGCGGAAGATGCAGATGCCGTCAAGATACTGTGCGCGGGCCTGGAACGCTTCTTCGCCCGCCTGCGCAGGGGTGGCTCCGCCAAAGTGGTCGCGAAGCTTATTGAGCACCTCTGCGGCAGACTCGGGCGTGGCCTCCAGCACGATGAAGGCCTGGCCCTGCTTGTACCTTGCCACATAACCGCGCTTGAGAAGGCGGAGGCCGAGGACGCTCTCAGGAATCAGGCGAGCGGAGACGATGTTTTCCTTGGGGAACCAATCGAGCGCATCGGGAGCCGTGTCGCGACCCTCCAGGCCCCCGGCAATCCTGGTTGCGAAAGCCTGCAGTGCCGCAGTGTAGTTGCTCTCAGCGCTGGCGGCCGTGACCACCAGTTCAACGTAGAACTTGCCCTTGGCGAAGCTGGCGCTCTGCGGCTGGATTTGAGCGCCCATTCCGATCTTGGCGATGGGCAGGGCGGGATCGCGGTTGGTGGCGAAGATGCCGTAGGCCGCGTCGGCATCGTTCATCTCGGAGATGTCGATGGCCAGCGAGTCTGCGCCGGATTTGCAGGTTAGGCTCCGCATGGCGGCGAACCCATAGATCAGGTAGCCTTCTGCTCCGCCGTCCTTGTAGTCGTAGAGATTGTCAGCGGTGTACTGGCGCACCGGCTCAGACTGCTCCCAGCCGGGCACGAACTTGCAGTTGAGAGCATCCTGCGCGCGGGCCGTCCCCGTGACAGAAAGGACGGCCAGCACCAATCCGGCAATCTTCCTCATGCAAACAGTTCCTGTGCGCGGCCCATGCGTGCGGAGACCTTCACGCCGTGCGGGCACCGCACGGTGCATTCTGTGCAGTCGCCGCAGCGAACCGCAACCTGCTCCGCGGACATTTCCTTGAAGCGCTCCCGTCCCAGCGCGAACTGCCCGTAGCCGTCGGAATAAGTCAGATAGCGCAGAACATCGGCCACCGGCAGGCCCTTCTGGCAAGCGCCATCGCACTGGCCGCACATGCGGCAATAGAGCGGGCGAATCTGCTCCAGGTGCGCGGCCAGAAGCTTCTCGTCGCCGGACGAGAATGGATGCGCCATGGCCTTCAGGTTCTCATCCAGTTGATCCATGTCGGTCATGCTGGGAATAGTGGTGGAGATGTTGGGCTTGTTGATCACCCACTTCAACGCAGCCAGCATGGCTCCATCCTGCTGGAGCTTCTTAAAGAGAGGGTCGGCAGGCTTCACGTTGCGGAACCCGCCGGCCATCACTTTCATGCCAACGACGCCGATGCCGGCCTTGGCTGCGGCGGCGATGGCCTGTTCCATGCTCGGATCCATGGAGAAGTTGTAGCCGGTCAGCACCACATCGAAGACGCCCTTCTGCGCCATCCAGGGAAGAAGCTGCTGCTGGCCGCCATGGGTGCTGACGCCCGCATAGCGAATCTTGCCCTGCTTCCTGGCCAGTTGCTGCGCCTCGATCATGTCGTCGCGAATATCCGCCGGGCTGCCCTTGCCGTGGAGATACCAGATGTCGACGTAGTCGGTATTGAGCTCCTTCAGGCTTGTGTCGAGATCCTTCAGCAGGCTGTCCTTATCCTGTGCGCCGGACTTTGTGGAGAGCACCAGATTCTTCCGCCGCGCGCCGAGAGCCGCACCCACCATGCGCTCGTTGTTGCCGTGCTGGTAGCCGCGGGCGGTGTCAAAGTAGTTGATGCCGATATCGGCCGCGCGCTCAATCACGCTGGGATCGGAGGTGATCATGCAGCCGAAGCCCACCGTTGTCACCTTCAGGCCTGTGCGGCCCAGCGTCCGGAACTGGAGCTTGGGCGCCCCGCCCGTAGCCTTACCTGCGGGCTCTTCCGGCGGAAAAAGGCCCATCCGGGAACCGGTGCCAACAACAGGAAGCGCCAATCCGGCAGACAGGCCGGCAGAAAGGAATTCACGACGCGACGACTTGGACCCCATGCAGTTTCCTCCGTTGGTGAAGCGACAATGCGAACCACCTTATTGGACTGGGAACGGGGAGCGAGTGCCGTGATGCCGGTCACGGCGCACGTGGGGGAGGGCGGATACCACCTCCAACAGCCGGCACACCTTCGCCTCAGCCTCGGCGCGAACGGGCGCGGTCCTAGATACTCCAGCCGCCGTCGATGACAAGAGCCTGCCCCGTGGTAAAGGCCGATTCATCGGATGCCAGGTAGACGGCAAGGTCGGCGATCTCGCTCGGTGTACCCAGCCTGCCCATCGGTTGCCGGGCAACAAATGCTTCCATCGCCTTTTGCAGGTCTCCCTGCGCCACCATTCGCACCGCAAGCGAGGGCGTGTCCGTTGTCCCTGGGCAGATGGCGTTGCAGCGGATCCCCTTGCCCACATAGTCTGCCGCGATGGCCTTGGTCAGCCCGATGACCGCCGCCTTGGTTGTGCCATATACGAAGCGATTCGGGGTTCCTTTCAAGCTGGACACAATCGAAGACATATTGATGATGTTGCCGCGCCCTCGTTGCAGCATGGCTGGCAAAAATGCGTGGCAGGTGCGATACATCGAGGTCACGTTGATATCGATCGAGAAGGCCCAGTCTTCCGGCGTGCAGGCCAGGATGTCGCCCTGGTGCACGTAGCCAGCACAGTTGAAGAGGATGTCGAGCGCGCCGCCTTCGTCCGCGAGGGCCTGCACCGCGGCCGTGCTTCGAACATCGAGCAGCCGTGCCGTAATGCCGGGATGCTCCGTTGCAAGCGCGTCCAGGGCCGCCTGGTTGATATCGGTGGCCCACACCCGCGCACCCTCCTCGGCAAAACGAAGCGCGGTCGCCCGGCCGATGCCTTGTCCGGCTCCGGTAATCAATGCGGTTTTTCCGGCCAATCTCCCTGCCATTGACTTCCCCTCTCTTTCTTTCAGCCCACCGCAACCGCTGTGTTAGACCCAGCCCGCGTCGATGACGTAACTCTGATTCGTGATGGCCGAACTGTCTTCCGCTGCAAGGAACAGCGCCAGCCGCGCCACCTCGTCTGGCAGGATCATGCGCTTTAATGCCTGGTTGGCCAGCACATGAGCCGTATACTCCGCGGTAAGCCAGAGCCGCTGCTGTCGCTCGGTGAGAATGGCTCCCGGCATGATGCAGTTGACGCGGATATTATCCGGACCCAGCTCATGGGCAAGAGTCCGCGTCATCCCCACGACCGCTGCCTTGGCCGTGACGTAGACTACCTGGTTTGTGGAAGGGATCACCCACCCAATGGAACTCATATTAATGATGGAACCTCGCTGCGCCTTCTGCATCGAAGGGATCACAGCCTGTGCCATGAAGAACTGTTGCTTCAGATTTACCGCAATGGCCTGGTCCCAATACTCCGATGTGACTTCGGCGACCTTATGGCGGGTGTCGTTGCCGGCATTGTTCACCAGCACATCGACGGTTCCGAAACGCCGCACGACGGCCTGCACCGTTGCTTGCACCGCAGAGATGTCGGCCAGATCGCAGTGGTAGTAAATCGGCGTTTTGGCGCCCGCGGAGGTCATCCTCTCGATGAGTACCCCTGCGGCATCATCCTGAATGTCAAGAAAAGCCACCTGAGCATTCTGCATGGCAAAGGCCTCGACGATTGCCTCGCCGATTCCGCTGGCGCCGCCAGTGACAACGATGACGCGATTCTGAAGACTCGGGTAAGTTGCAAAGACTCTTGCTTGTTCCATGGCATTCTTTCCTTGGTTCAATTTTCCTAGTGTGAGTCGCGCGTGACGACAGTCCCGCGGCAACCAACGAGAAAATCGAGGTCGGCGCCTTCCGATGCCTGCATCACGTGCTGCACATACATCTGCTGGTAGCCGCCGGAGATCGGAGGAAGCGTTGCTTTCCAGGCGGATCGCCTGCGAGCTAGTTCTTCATCGGAGACATCCAGATGCAACCGTCGCGCTTCAACATCCAACTCAATGAAGTCGCCCTCTTCCACCAGCGCAAGCGGTCCGCCTGCCGCGGCCTCTGGGCACACATGCAGCACTACCGTTCCGTAGGCTGTGCCGCTCATTCTCGCGTCGGAGATGCGAACCATATCTTTGATGCCGCGGGCCAGCAGCTTTGGTGGCAGCCCCATGTTGCCAACCTCCGCCATGCCCGGATAGCCTTTGGGTCCGCAATTCTGTAGCACCATGACAGAGTCTTCATCCACCTCGAGATCGGGGTCAAGGATGCGTTCCTTGTAGTGCTCGATGGTGTGAAACACAACGGCACGTCCGCGATGGCGCATCAGGTGAGGCGAAGCGGCGGAGGGCTTGAGGACAGCTCCATCTGGAGCAAGATTCCCGCGCAGTACGGCTACACCGCCATGTTCGACCAGCGGCTTGTTGAACGGACGAATCACATCTTCGTTCCAGTTCGGCGCGTCTTTGCAGTTCTCTGCAATCGATTTGCCGGTCACCGTCAGCGCGTTGGAGTGGAGCAGATGGTGGCAGTCAAGCGCCCGGATCACGGCGGGCAGCCCACCCGCATAGTAGTAGTCCTCCATGAGGAAGCGGCCCGAGGGCATTAGGTCAACCACAGTGGGAACATCGCGCCCAATCCGGTCCCAGTCGTCGAGCGCGAGCGGAACGCCGATGCGCCCGGCAATGGCAAGCAGGTGAATCACCGCGTTGGTCGAGCCGCCAATTGCGCCGTTCACTCGGATGGCATTTTCGAAGGCTTCCCGCGTAAGAATCTTCGACATCGTCAGGTCTTCGCGCACCATCTCCACAATGCGACGCCCGGACATATGCGCCAACACGCCACGGCGCGCGTCTACGGCGGGAATGGCTGCGTTCTGCGGCAGCGCTATGCCCAGCGCTTCCACCATGTTGGCCATGGTTGAAGCAGTGCCCATGGTCATGCACGAGCCCGCGGAGCGGGACATGCACGCTTCGGCCTCGCTGAACTCCGGCTGCGTCATGGTTCCGGCCTTGAGATCCTCGCTAAAACGCCAGACATCGGTGCCCGAACCGATATCTCTTCCGCGATACTTGCCATTGAGCATGGGGCCGCCGGAGACAACAATCGCCGGGAGGTCGCAGCTGGCCGCACCCATCACCAGCGAGACGGTGGTCTTGTCGCAACCACACAGCAGCACCACGCCATCAATCGGGTTCCCACGAATGCTCTCTTCAACATCCATGCTGACCAAGTTGCGAAAGAGCATGGCCGTGGGGCGCAGTTGCGTCTCACCCAGAGACATCACCGGGAATTCCAGCGGCAGGCCGCCCGCCTCCCACACGCCGCGCTTCACGTGCTCGGCAATTGCGCGCAGATGCGCATTGCACGGAGTGAGCTCGGACCACGTGTTGCAGATGCCAATCACCGGGCGGCCGTCGAAGACATGACTTGGCAGGCCTTGATTGCGCATCCAGCCGCGATGGATGAAGCCGTCCTTGTCGTCCTTGCCAAACCAGGCTGCGGACCGGAACTTCCTCTGCTCAGGCATCTCTATCCACTCCCCTTTTTCGCTCGCTTGCGAAGCCCGACGCCGGCCTTGCCCGCTGCTGCAGCTTTGGTCTGTGTGGCAATGTCTCTCGAAGTCTGACCCAGAATCGCCAGCATCGCGGCTTGCGACTCATCGCCATCTGCGGCTTCTATTGCCACCACCACCGCGCGATGAAGCTTGAGCGACTTGCTGTACAAGTCTCGGTTGCTGTTGGTGAGGCGAAAGCTGGCACGCAGGGCGGCCTGAATGAGCGCGCCAAATGGCCGCATGAAGACGTTGTGCGTGGCCTCCAGAACCGCCAGGTGAAAGCGCAGATCCGATTCGACGGAGGAAGGCAGGTCACCCGTTGCGCGTTCCATCGCCAGGCAGGCTTCGCGAATTTCATCCAGATCTTCCGGTGTAGCACGACCTGCAGCCATGCGCGCTGCCGCGGGCTCAACCACTCGCCGGACCTCCATCAGGTCCGCAAGCCCTGCGGGGACGCCGGTCCCTGAAAACAGCCAGCTCAGGACCTCGGGGTCCAGCATATTCCACTCGGTGTGAAGCCGCACACGAGTGCCGGTCTTGCGCCGAACTTCCACCAGGCCCTTTGAGGCGAGTACCTTGATGGCTTCGCGCAGTGCGGTTCTGCTGACCCCGAATTCAACCCCAAGGGCGGCCTCGTTGGGCAGCACGGAGCCGGGCTGAATGCGACCCTGGGCAATCAACGAGCCGATTCGCCCGGCAACCTCATGGTGGAGGCTGAGCCGCGGCATCGGGACGGACGGCTCCGATTTCCACTTGATCTTCGCAGTCACGAGAATCAGTATACATATGATGTTTAAGTTGTGTATACTTCCTTTGGCTTCGCTGCACCCGGTGAATTCCACGCGCAGAGCGGAGCGCCCAAGAAGGGGAGGCTGGCCGATGCCACCCGGCACCCCGACTGGAAACGCGTTGCCTGAGCTTGAGTGCAACGCGGTTCCCTGAGCAAGCGCCCAGGGTCCAGAGCGAACTATTGGAGACAGGAAACAAATCTACCGAGGACGCATTAATCAAATTGACCTGAACCAACGCCACGCGGTCGTGACTGGTGCCGCGCAGGGATTCGGATTTTCCATCGTCCGCCGGTTTCTCGCCTCGGGCGCATCCGTGTCGCTCTGGGACCGTGATCCGGAGATGCTCGCATCCGCCTTGAAACAGCTTGGAGCATCGAGTTCGGTTTTGCACGAGATTGTCGATGTCTCCGATGCCCCAAGCGTGGAAGCCGCGACCAGATCAACCGTTGCGAAGCACGGGAAGATCGACATTCTCGTTGCCAACGCGGGCATTGCCGGCCCGAACCACAAGGCGTGGGAGTACCCCATCGACGACTGGAAACAGATCATTGACATCAACCTGACCGGCGTCTTTCTCTGCTGCCGCGCAGTCATTCCCTATATGCTTGAGCAGAACTACGGACGCATCGTCAATGTGTCGTCGGTCGCCGGCAAGGAGGGAAACGCGAACGCTTCGGCTTACAGCGCCTCCAAGGCTGGAGTGATCGCGTTCACCAAATCGCTTGGGAAAGAGACTGCCACTAGGAACATCTCCGTGAACTGCATTACGCCGGCGGCCGCGAAGACCCGCATTTTCGATCAGATGACACAGGAGCATATTGACTTCATGTTGTCGCGCATTCCTCGCGGAAGGTTCCTGGAGGTTGAAGAACTCAGCGCCATGGTTGCATGGCTGGTCTCAGAGGAGAACTCCTTCACCACAGGTGCGGTCTTTGACATTACCGGCGGCCGAGCAACGTACTGACATCCAAAGCGTCTACTGGCGCAAGGCCTTCGGGAAGATGAGAGGAAGGAAGAATGAAGTTACTGCGATTTGGAAATCCCGGCGCAGAAACGCCGGGCATGCTTGACTCTGACGGAAGGCTCCGGGACCTGTCCGGCATTGTCGCCGACATTGCCGGTTCCACGCTGCTGCCTGAATCGCTTGAGAGGTTGCGCGCGATCGACCCTCAGAAGCTACCTCTCGTCGCTGGCTCGCCCCGGCTTGGCCCATGCGTAGGCTCGGTGGGCAAATTTGTCTGCATCGGCCTCAACTACTCCGACCATGCGGCCGAGTCGGGAATGGCGGTTCCAGCGGAGCCGGTAGTGTTCATGAAGGCAACTTCTGCCATCTGCGGTGCGAATGACAATGTTGTGATCCCGCGCAATTCCCAGAAGACCGACTGGGAAGTGGAGCTTGGTGTTGTCGTCGGGAAGGAAGCGAAGTACGTGAACGAAGAAGACGCTCTCGCGCATGTTGCTGGCTATTGCGTGGTCAATGACATCTCTGAGCGTGCCTTTCAGATGGAAGGAACCGGCCAGTGGGTGAAAGGCAAGAGCGCTGACACGTTTGGCCCCATCGGCCCCTGGCTGGTCACAGCCGACGAGGTTCCCGATCCGCAAAATCTTCGTCTCTGGCTCGAGGTAGACGGGCACCGGCATCAGAACGGCTCTACAAGCACAATGGTCTTTGGGGTAGCCCATGTTGTGAGCTACCTGAGCCGCTTCATGAGCCTGCAACCGGGCGATATCATCTCCACAGGGACGCCGCCGGGAGTAGGGCTTGGGCTCAAGCCTCCGGTCTATCTCCGCGCGGGCAACGTGATGAAGCTTGGCGTGGAAGGGCTCGGTGAACAGCGGCAGTTGGTGATTGCGCACACGGCCTAGCGAGGCAAGCATGAGCAAGACAGAGATGGCCGCAGAAATCGCATCCGCTGAATCGCGAGTGGCAAATACCGGCACACTGAGCCCGGCCGAGATCGGCGAACAGCTTCGGGCATTCATTCACCCCTCCCGCATTCTCACGCGGCCGATCGACCGGATCGCGTTTGCCTCCGATGCCAGCTTGTATCGCCTGATTCCGAAAGCCGTGGTGCAACCTCTCAATTCGGAGGAAGTGCGGCGACTGTTTGAATACAGCCGCGAGCGGAAGATCCCGTTGACCTTTCGCGCGGGTGGCACCAGCCTTTCCGGGCAGGCCATTACGGACGGCATACTGGTGGATGTGGGACGCTACTGGCGCAAGGGACGCGTGGAGCAAGCCGGGCGGTTGCTGCGGGTGCAGCCGGGACTGATTGGGCAGCAGGCGAATCAGCTCTTGAGGAAGTATGCGGCCAAGATCGGGCCTGATCCGGCCTCCATCAGCGCGGCACGGCTGGGCGGAATCCTCTCAAACAACGCCAGCGGCATGTGTTGCGGCGTCACGCACAATGCCTATCACACTCTGCGCTCGATGACCTTCCTGCTGCCCTCGGGCACCGAGATCGATACCGCTGCAGCGGATGCCGATGCTGAGTTCCGGGCGCGCGAACCGCTGCTGACTGAGGGTCTTCTGGAGTTAAAGCAGGAGTTGGAGACAAGCCCGGAACTGGCTGCCCGCATTCGCGCAAAGTACCGCATGAAGAACACAACCGGGTATTCGCTGAACGCCTTCCTGGATTTCGCGACACCAGTCGAGATTTTCAGCCGCTTGCTGATTGGCGCGGAAGGAACGCTTGCGTTCATCTCCGAAGCAGTACTCGAGACGGTTCCTGACCTCCCGGTAAAGTACACCGGACTGCTGCTCTTCCCTGACCTGCATGCTGCGTGCGCGGCCATTGCGCCGCTACGCGAGGCGGGAGCAGCTGCGTTGGAACTGATGGACCGCGCGTCGCTGCGTTCGGTTGAGACCAAGCCAGGCATTCCGTCTGAGATCCGCCATCTGCCTGACGCTGCGGCAGCGCTGCTCGTCGAGTTCCAGACAGCCGACATTGCCGCCGTCAATGAGAATGAGAATCGGGCGAAGGCTGTGGTCAGCTGCTTGAATCTGCTCAGCGATAGCCTGTTCACGCGCGATCCGGCAGAGCAGGAGCGTTTATGGAACATTCGCAAGGGACTGTTTCCGTCCGTCGGCGCGGTGCGTGCAAGCGGAACCACGGTCATTATCGAAGACGTTGCCTTTCCGGTGGAGCATCTGGCCGACGCAGCTGTTGACCTGACTCGCCTCTTCGAAAAGCATGGCTATTCGAACGCCATTCTCTTCGGACATGCTAAAGACGGGAACCTCCACTTCGTGATTGCACAGGGGTTCAACACGGACGAAGAGACGGCCCAGTATCGCAACTTTATCGACGATGTTGTGCAATTGGTGGTGCATAAGTACGACGGCGCATTGAAAGCCGAACATGGCACCGGGCGCAACATGGCGCCGTTTGTTGAGACAGAGTGGGGTGCTGAAGCCTATGCGGTGATGCAACGGCTCAAGGCGTTGGCGGATCCGGAGAACCTGCTGAACCCCGGCGTGATCATCAATCCCGATCCTGCTGCTCATTTGGCCGACCTGAAGAAGATGCCGGTGGTCGAGGCGGAGATCGACAAGTGCATCGAGTGCGGCTACTGCGAGCCGAAGTGCCCCAGCCGCGACCTGACGCTGACTCCGCGCCAGCGCATCGTGGTGCGCCGCGAGATGCAACGTCTCAAGGACGACGGCAACGGCTTGGCCGCTTACGACGCGTTGAATCGCGATTTCCCCTACATGGCCCTCGACACCTGCGCCGTGGACGGCTTGTGCGCCACCGCATGTCCGGTGGACATCGACACCGGCAAGCTGACCAAACGCTTTCGCCAGGTTCGGCACACGGCATTGGCCAACAGCATCGCCCTCCTGCTTGCCGGCAACCTGCGCCTGGTAGAATTCGGCGCACGATTTGCATTGGGCGCAGGCCACGCGGTGCAGCGCGTGCTTGGATTACCGTTCATGCGCAGTATCACGCAGGTTCTCGACAAGGTATCCCGCAGCCTGATGGATGAAGCATTCTGGCAGTGGTGCGCCGAGATGCCGCGTCCGCGTCGCGGTGCGCTGCCGGCACGGCCGCGGCAAGGCGCTGTGGCTGTGTACTTTCCTGCGTGCATCTCCCGGATCATGGGAGCGCTGCCAGGCGAACAAGAGCAGACCACTGTGATGCAGGCCCTGCTGAACGTAGCGGATCGTGCAGGCGTAAAGCTCTTTGTGCCACGCGACATCCAGGGAAAATGCTGTGGGGTTCCGTTTTCTTCCAAGGGTTTTGAAGCGGCGCACCATGCCGCTGTCGATCGCACGATTGAGAACTTCTTCCGCTGGAGCAATGGAGGTGAGTTGCCCGTGGTAGTCGACACAAGTCCCTGTACCTATGGACTCAAGACAGCGCGCGCCCATCTCAGCCCCTCCAATCAGGAGAAGTTCGACAAACTCACGATTCTTGACTCCATCGAGTTTGTACACGACCATGTGCTTCCCAGGCTGGCGATCCAGCGCAAGGTCCATTCGGTTGCGCTGCACCCGGTCTGCTCAGCGGTCAAGATGGCGATCACGCCCAAACTGGTGCGCATCTCCAATGCATGCAGCGAGACGGTGCTGGTACCGGACGATGCCGGCTGTTGCGCCTTTGCCGGCGACCGCGGTTTTCTTTTCCCTGAGTTGACCGCATCTGCCACAAGCGTCGAGGCTGCCCAAGCAAGAGTGCAAGAACACGATGGATACTACTCCAGCAGCCGGACCTGTGAGATTGGGATGACGCGCGCTACGGGGAAGATCTACCAGTCTTATTTGCATTTGCTGGATTATGCTTCACGCCCGTGAGCGCGCCCTGATGAGTGGCGGGCAACTCGCCTGGATCTGCGCCTGATGATGGTTCTTCCCAATTAATTGGTCCGTTTCAGGACAAGTCAGAATTGATATAGATCACCAGCCAGATGCGACCGTCACCCTGTCGGCAGCCGACTTTGGTGCTGCACTGAAAGGGGATGTGGCTCTTTCTCAGGAGCGTATGGATCGGCAGCTCGAATAGCCCAAAGGTACCATATTGGCGCGGAGAAGCGGGATTCCCGCAGCGATTTGGTAACCCGAGAATGAGGACTGTGAAGACTCAAGACTGGCACGTGAGATTGAGTAAAAGCCTCTCCGGTGCCCAGAGATTGGGCAGCTTCGCGGAAGGACCTCATGAAGCAGTTGTCGCTTGGCTTGGCTAACCTGATTACTCCCCTATTCGGCACAAAGCTCCCTGCGTTGCGCACTCCTGGATCCTCAACAGCCTCCCCTTGGCGCCATGCCGCATACTGGCTTGGTGCGGCGGGCGTCCTGCTGCTTCCGGCCGGACTTGCTTTTGCCGTTCCTGTCTCGGGACCTACCGCGCACTTCGGCGGCTCTGAAGCCACGATCCGCACAGGCCTGTCGCTGGCCTTTGGCGTAGCGGCGGACGCCAACGGGAACGTCTATATCGCGGATTCCGGGAACTACCGCGTATTGAAAGAGACCCGGACGGCAAGCGGCTATACCGAAAGCGTGATCCCCATGAAGGGGCTGGATTACCCCTATGGGCTCGCGGTAGACGCGAGCGGGAATCTGTACGTTGCCGACCGCAACAACAACTGCATATGGAAGATGACGGTCGCAGGCTCAGGCTACGCGCAAAGCCTGATCCCCACCACCGGGCTGAATTGGCCGTCCGGAGTTGCGGTGGACGCGAGCGGCAACGTTTATATCGCCGACTCTAACAACAACCGCGTAGTGAAAGAGACGCTTTCAGGAAGCACCTTCACCCAGAGCGTGGTAACTACAGCAAATCTCTCTTACACCTCAGGCGTGGCGGCGGATGCCGCCGGCAACGTCTATGTTGTGGATGTACGGCACAGCCTTTTGCTGAAGGAAACGCCGTCGCCCAGCGGCTACACGCAGAGCACAATCGGGACTGGACTTGCAGGCCCCGGCGGCGTGACACTTGACGCCAACGGCAACATCTATATTGCTGATACTTACAACGGCCGCGTGGTAATGGAGACGCCAGCATCGGGCGGCTACATCCAGAGCGTCTTCACATCCAGCGCGTTGAATGACCCAATTTCCGTTGCCGTGGATGGAAACGGCCATGTGTTCACCGGCGACACTTCCAACTATCGTGTACTGGAGGAATCCGTCTCAGCGCAGAACTTTGGCTCAGTAAACGCAGGCAGCACAGGCAACCCCATCAGCCTGACCTTCACCTTCGACACCGCCGGCACGCTTGGCCCGGTAGAGGTTAAGACGCAAGGGGCGTCGGGGCTCGACTTTACCAATGCCGGCACGGGCATTTGCACGACAGGAACCGCATACGCAGCTGGAGCAAGCTGCACCGTCAATGTGACATTCACGCCCATGTATTCAGGGGCGCGGTATGGCTCCGTCCTGCTTGAGAACAGCTCCGGCGCGCCCATTGCCACCGGGTATGTGTATGGCAGCGGAGCGGGCCCCCAGATCAATTTCCTGCCCGGCACGCAGAGCGCCTTGCCAGCCAAAGGGTTGTATGTTGCCGTGGACGTGGCCCTGGACGGAGGCGGAAACGCGTACATTGCGGACAGTTATAACGGCCGGGTAGTGAAGCTGACTCCGGCCGGCGTGCAGACCACCGTTGCAAGCGGGTTCACTCAACCTACCACGGTCGCGGTTGACGGCGCCGGCAATGTTTATGTCGCGGACTACGGCAGCAGCCAGGTGCTGAAGGGAACACCGGCCGGCAGCAGCTACTCCCAGAGCGTTGTAGCGTCCAGCACATCCGGCGGGCTTACCAACGCCTACGGAGTCGCGGTGGATGCAAGCGGCAACGTATTCATCTCCGACACCAACAGCCACCGCATCCTGAAGATGACGTGGGTGCCCTCTGCAAAGATCTACACGCAGAGCGTGGTTGCGAGTTCAACCACTACTCCCGGCATGGTTTATCCTGCGGCCATTGCAGTGGATAGCAGCGACAACTTCTACTTTGTAGCTGGAACCGACAATAACGCGCTCAAGGGAGCATTCTCCAAAGGCAGTTACACTCTCAGCCAGATTGGCAGCGGCCTGAACTACCCGCATGGAATCGCTGTGGATGCCAATGGCAATGTCTATATTGCCGACACCTGGAACAGCCGTGTGGTAGAAGAAACTCCCACCAACAGCGGCTATTCGCAGAGCACAGTCGCAGTCAACGGCCTCGGATTTACCTATGGCGTGCGTGTGGATGGGGGCGGCAATATTTACATCGCCGACTCCGGCAACAATCGGGCTGTGAAACTGGATTTGGGCGATGCGCCAAGCCTGAGCTTTGCAAGCACCCCTGTGGGTTCCACCAGCCCTGACAGCCCGCAGACCGTGACGGTTGAAAATATTGGAAGCACCAGCCTCAACTTCCCAGCTCCGAACACGGGAAACAATCCCAGCATCGCGGCTAACTTCTCGCTCACGAGCGGCGGCAACCTGGATTGCCCGCTGGTGAGTGCGGGACAGTTGGCAGGCTGAACACTGGCAGCGGGCGCAACGTGCCAATTGCCCATCAGTTTCTTGCCGTCAATTGCAGGGACGATCAGCGGATCTCTGGTGCTCACCGACAATACGCTGAATGCAGCAGCGCCTGCATTCGCATCGCAGAGCATTCAGTTGAGCGGCGGATCAACGCTCGCAATACCTTCGATTACATGGGTGGCCCCGGCGGCGATCGCTTACGGCGCCGCATTGAGCTCAACCCAGTTGAACGCCACCTCGAACACAACCGGGACATTTACCTACAGTCCGGCGGCTGGAACCATCTTGAACGCCGGTTTACAGACGCTGTCTGTCAGCTTCACCCCTGCGAATACTGCCGAATACACGTCTGCATCTGCCTCCGTCACGCTGGTCGTGAACCAGGCCTCGCAGGCCATCCGCTTTGCACCCCTGGCGTCGCCTATCGCATTTGGCGTCGCCCCGATCACGCTGAGTGCGACTGGCGGAGCCTCGGCGCTCCCGGTCACCTTTACCGTTACTGGACCCGCTACGCTGAATGGATCGACGCTGACCATCAACGGCGTGGGCACCGTAGTGATCACGGCAAGCCAGGCCGGCAACGCAAACTATGCGGCGGCAACGCCAGTGCAGCAAACCATCCAGGTAACTCAGGCCCCGCAGACCATCGCGTTCGCTCCGCTGGCTTCTCCTGTGATCTATGGCGTATCGCCCATCACCCTGAGCGCGACGGGGGGAGCTTCCGGCCTGCCGGTTACCTTCAGCGTCACCGGACCCGCCACACTGAGCGGCTCAACACTGACCATTACCGGCGCCGGGACAGTCGTCGTCACCGCGAGCCAGGCGGGCAACGCCAACTACAGCGCGGCGAAGTCCGTCACGCAGAACCTGGTCGTGAACCAGGCTGCGAGCACGATGGTGCTGACCGCGGCTTCCATGACGCCGACGCAGACCCAGGGCGACCTGCTGACGGCGACAATAACCGGCGCGGGCACACTGACCGGTTTCGTTGTGTTCACGGCGGGCGGCGCGACGATCTGCACCACTGCGATTGGCGCGGGCGGCGTGGCAAGCTGCAACTATGTGCCGGCAACTGCGGGAGTAGTGACGGTGACGGCCGGTTACGCGGGCGACGCAAACCACCTGGCTAGCAACGCCACGCTGGTGTTCACCGTGCAGCCGCTTTACGATGCGGCCGTCACCGTACAGCTGGCCAGCACGCAACTGGTTTATCCCGGCGCGACCAACGTGACCGTGTGCGTCACTGCGGCCGGCAACGCCGCGGCCACCGGCAGCGCAGGCATTTACGATGGCGCCTCTCTGCTGGCGACCGTGAACCTGACGGGCAGCGGCTGCGGCTACTGGTACATAACTCCCGGGCTCAACGCGGGAACGCACAGTATCGGCGCACAGTACTCCGGCGACAAGAACAACGCGGCGGGGATGGCGGCGCCGGTCACGGTGACGGTAAGCCAGGCGCCGATGACCATGGAGGCCTCCTGCTGGAACAGCTCGATCCCGTACGGCGTCAACTACCAGTGCAACGCGAACACGGACTCCGGGCCCAAGTCGGGTTACATGACGTATAGCTACGATGGCGGCGCGGCGGTGGTCCTGCCGCTGAACGCGCTCGGCGCGACGGCATTTACCATCGCGCAGCCGGTCGTGGGTACGCACACGGTAGTCATCGCTTATCCGGCGCAGGGAAACTACCTGGGCCTGACGCTGCCGGCAAACACCTTCACCGTGCGGCCAGCGCCGGTGAGCGTATCGCTGGTTGCTTCGGCCTACTCCGCAACGGCGAGCACACCGGTTACGTTTACGGCCAAGGTCACTTCCGGCACCACCAGCGCGCCCAGCGCGACCGGCTCGGTATCGTTCCTCAACGGCAGCACGCTGCTGGCAACTGTACCGGTGGACGCGACCGGGCAGGCAACCTACACCACCAGCCTGCCGGCGGGCAATAACTCCATCACGGCAACGTTTGGCGGAGCAGCGAACTACGGCACCGCATCGGCCACGGCTTCGATCGTGGTGACAGCAGCCCCGCAGACCATCACCTTCACCGGACTTCCGGCCACGGTCAACTACTCCGCCGGCCTGAGCTATGCGCTCACGGCAACCGCCTCCTCGGGCCTGCCGGTAAGCTACGCAGTCACTGGCCCGGCCACACTCTCCGGCGCAACGCTCGGGATTACCGGCCCAGGCACGGTGACGGTGACCGCCTCGCAGGCGGGCAACAGCAGTTATACCGCGGCCAAGCCGGTGAAGCTGACCATCTCCGTGGGCAATGCGGCTTTGCCCAGCGCCACCATCGGCGTGCAGTATGCCAGCACCACGCTGGTGTACCCAGGCGCGACGAACGTGACGGTTTGCGTGACCTCGGCTACCAAGAAGGCGGCCAGCGGCACGGCGCAGATTGTGGACGGCGTAACGGTGCTGACCACGCTCGCTCTGCAGGGCAACGGGTGCGCCT
>Ga0302320_10014709_pt1 | contig 16162 bp, 10 predicted proteins | sample Bog_T0_3_FD_202130 | JGI IMG/M metagenome (GOLD analysis project Ga0302320, IMG submission 202130) | Peat permafrost microbial communities from Stordalen Mire near Abisko, Sweden - Bog_T0_3 | ecosystem: Environmental > Terrestrial > Soil > Wetlands > Peat | place: Sweden: Abisko, Stordalen Mire... | reverse complement strand
CGGCGCGCCGCGGTAGGCCGCCTACTTCTTCCCCGTGAGATCCGCCAGCAGCGGCGCGGCGCCGTCGGCGCCGTGGCCGATCAGGCCGACTTGCGAATAGACGGCGATCTTCTCGCGGGTGTCGGCGATGTCCATGTTGCGCATGGTGAGCTGGCCGATACGGTCGGCCGGGGTGAAGGCGCCCGCGCCGCTTTCCATGGTGAGCCGCTCCGGGTGATAGGTCAGGTTCGGGCTCGTGGTGTCGAGGATCGAATAATCGTTGCCGCGGCGCAGTTCGAGCGTCACCTCGCCTGAAATCGCGCTCGCCACCCAGCGCTGCGCGGTCTCGCGCAGCATCAGGCATTGCGGGTCGAACCAGCGGCCCTGATACAGCAGGCGGCCCAGGCGGCGGCCATTGTTGCGGTATTGCTCGATGGTGTCTTCGTTATGGATGCCGGTGACCAGCCGCTCATAGGCGACGTGCAGCAGCGCCATGCCCGGCGCCTCGTAGATGCCGCGACTCTTGGCCTCGATGATGCGGTTCTCGATCTGGTCGGACATGCCCAGCCCATGACGACCGCCGATGACGTTGGCCTCCAGGAACAGCGACAGCGGGTCGGCAAAGGTCTTGCCGTTGAGCGCGACCGGCTGGCCCTGCTCGAAACGGACGCTGACCGTTTCCCTGGCGACCTTGACGTCGTCGCGCCAGAACGCGACGCCCATGATCGGGACGACGATGTTGATGCTCGAATTGAGGAATTCGAGGTCTTTGGCCTCGTGGGTGGCGCCGAGCAGGTTCGAGTCGGTCGAATAGGCCTTTTCCACGCTGGCTTTATATTCGAAGCCGGCGGCGGCCATGTATTCGCTCATCTCCTTGCGGCCGCCGAGCTCGTCGATGAACGTCTGGTCGAGCCACGGCTTGTAGATCTTCAAGGCGGGATTGACGAGCAGGCCGTAGCGGTAGAACCGCTCGATGTCGTTGCCCTTGTAGGTGGAGCCGTCGCCCCAGATGTTGACCCCGTCCTCGCGCATCGCGCCGACCAGCGCCGTGCCCGTGACCGCGCGGCCGAGCGGCGTGGTGTTGAAATAGGTCTGCGCGCCGGTGGTAATGTGGAACGCGCCGCACTGTATCGCCGCTATGCCTTCGGCGACGAGCTGGGTGCGGCAGTCGATGAGCCGGGCGAGCTTGGCGCCATAGGCCAGCGCCTTGCGCGGAATGTCCTCGTAATCGGTCTCGTCGGGCTGGCCGAGATTGGCGGTATAGGCGTGCGGGAACGACCCCTTGGCGCGCATCCAATGCACGGCTGCGCTGGTGTCGAGCCCGCCGGAGAAGGCGATGCCGATATTGGCGCCAACGGGCAGGCTTTGCAGAATGGTCGCGCTCAAGGGGAGGGCTCCGGAGTTGACAGTGGGGTCCGTTACGCGCGGCGGCGGTGGTGGACTTTTGGGCTACGCTCTAACGGTTCTGGGGAAAGTCGGCCAGTGCAAATAGCGGGGGGCGGGAAGCGAGCAGCCCCGGTGGGCGGCCTTGAGGGTCGGCGCCTCCGGCCAGCGCCGTCCCGCGAAGCGCTATCCGTTGAGAACATAGTTCAACAGCAGCATGGCGGCGCTGCCCCCGAGGGCGGGGATCATCGTGCGTCTGACGATTTCGAAGGGCGAGCAGTCGCCGGCTTTGCTGACGGCGATGACGATCCCGGAGACCGGTGAAATCGCCCGCCCCATCCCCGCCATCAGTTGCATGGGCAGCAGCATGGTCACTGCGCCGACCCCGAATTTGGCGGCTATGCCGGGCGCCAGACCCGAAAAGGCGAAGAACGCCGCGACCCCAGATCCGGTAATCATCGCGGTAACGCCGACCATCAATGTCATGACGATAGCCATGACATTGACGCCGTAGCCCGCGCCTCGCACGGAATCGATCATGTACCCAACCGTGCCGACGGTTTGCAGCCCCTGGGCGAACACGTCGGCGCACACGAGCAGCGAGACCACGCTGGCGAAGCTCGAGCCGATGCCATTGAAGAACACCTGGAAGCCTTTGAAGACCTCCTTGACGTCGCGTTTCATCAGGAGTTCGCAAATCAGCCCGAGCACGGAGCTGAGGATCATCGCGGTTACGACCTCCATGGATATGCCGCTCACGAACAGCGGACTGAAGACCAATATCAGGATGATCGGCACGAGCGGCAGGAGGGCATAAAACAAAGGCCGAGGCGCTTGCGAAATGTCCGCGGTCTCAGCGGCCTCGCGCGCCGCGCCGCCGCTGTCGAAATTCCTGTCGAAATATCGCGCCGAGACATAAATGAGCACAGCGACGACAGCGATGACCCAAATCGCAATCGGAATCTGCCGCTGGACGAAATAGACGGCCGCCGGCATGCCGGCGATCCTGGCCGCGAGGTTGGCGGTTCCGACCGCCGGACCCAGATCCATGAACCCGGTCAGGGCGATCATCGCAGCGGCGGCGGCCCGGCTCACGCCGAGGGAAATCAACATCGGGAAGAACGTGACCAGCAACAGCATTGCCAGCCCGGCGGCGCTGGGAATGGCGACATGGAGGCACTGTCCGATGACATATCCCAGCGCAAGAATGACGTGAGGCGCGCGAATGAGCCTCAGCGGCTTGATGCAGATATGAACCATGGTCGCCGTGGCGCCGATGTGCTCCATGTAGTCGGCGAACGCGGCGGCAGCCATGATTATCAGGCCGATGCCGCTCAACTGGGTAATCAGCGATTCCTTGACGAAGCCGAAGACGTCGAAGCCTTTCCAACCTGCCGACTTCGCGTTCTGATAAATAATCGAATTGTCTGGAAACAGGACCGCAGTGATCCCTAGAAGCAGCAGACCGGCGAGAAGCAGAACGGTCTGCGCCTGATAATTCCTGATGATCAAAGTGGCGGCGACCGCGGTCACCACCAGGCCGATGACGAGACCCAGCATTCCCCCCTCCGAAAATGGTTATGGTTCCGCCAGGAACTCATCGATCAGGCGATTGTAGACCTGCGGCGCCTGCAAATAGGGCGCATGACCCAGACCCGGCATTTCGACGTGCCGTCTCATGGGCGTCAAACGCAACAGATCGGCCTTCAAGCGGGGCAGAACCGTGGTGTCTTTCTCACCCGTCAGAACCAGAACGGGCATCGTGAGTTTGGGAAGCAGGGCGCGATTGTCGGCCATCTGCAACGCGCGCGTGGCCCTACGCAACCCCTCCGGATTCGTCTGAGACGCCAATTCGGCGGCGTAGTCCAGGACCGCGGTGGGCCCCGGCCCTGGCAACAGGTCTTTTGCGCGTCGGACGCCATAAGCCTGGGGGCCAATTTCGCTGAGTTCGCGCATTCGGGTTTCGAATTTTTCCGACATCGGCGCCGATTCCGGTTCGCCGTACCCCGGGTGTGTGCAGGAAAGAACGAGGCGCTCGACACGGCCGGGAGAATTGACCGCGAAACGCGCCGCGACCGTGCCGCCCATGGAATGTCCAACCAGAACAATCTGGCGAAGGTCCAGTGCGTCGAGGAAATCCCGCAAAGCCGACACGTACGCGTCGAGCGAAGGCTCGACCATGTCGGATTGACCGAAGCCCGGCGCATCCCATGCGATCACAGAGCGCATGGGCGAGAAGTGTTCGAATTGAAACGCCCAACTCCCGGAATTACCAAGCAGTCCGTGCAAGAAAACCAAGGCGCTTCCGGCGCCCTGCGAACGGTAGGACAGCCGGCGGGAAGGGAGAGGGACGAATTTCAGGGGCGGACAGGTGGGAACGCTCACCGCGTCATCGGCTGTCATGACAGCAACTCCCATACGACACGAAACTCGCGGGCGAGCGCGATCCCCTCATGGTCTACCACCCTGGTCGCGATTATGGCGAGGGCGAGTTGATATGGCCGCAGTTTTCTGTGCGGTCCAAAGTCTGGGCCGATTGAAATGAGAAACCCACCGCGACTCGGGACGCTGCGTATGGACGAGCGCAACAAATCTTGGAGTCCGGTCGAGGTCGGTCCCGTGTCAATTCCCACCGTACAGCGACGGCCTCCGGAACATCCCCGACCCGGCGGCGAGCGTCAGATCTGAACCCCTAATACCCCACCGCCAACGTCCCCCTTTGCCGCGGGTCCGACGCCCCCGTCAGCGTCCCATCTGCCGCGCGCGCGATCGAATTCGCTGACCCCGACGTCGGCCGCAGCGTCACCTTGTGCCCCATCGCCTCCAGCAGCCGGATCGTATCCGGCGAAAACCCGCGCTCGACCATGATCTCGTCGGGCCACAGCTGATCGTGGGCGCGCGGGGCGTCGGTCGCCTCGGATACGTTGAGGCCGAAGTCGATGGTGTCGACGAGGATTTGCAGCACGGTCGTGATGATGCGCGAGCCGCCGGGGGTGCCGGTGGCGAGTTCCAACTGCCCGTCCTTCTCCACGAAGGTCGGGCTCATCGACGACAGCGGGCGCTTGTTCGGCCCCGGCGCATTGGCGTCGCCGCCGAGCAGGCCATAGGCGTTGGCGGCGCCGGACTTGGCGGCGAAATCGTCGAGCTCGTCGTTGAGCAGCACGCCCGTTCCCTCGGCGACCAGACCGGAGCCGTAGGAGAGGTTGAGCGTATAGGTGTTGGAAACCGCGTCGCCTTGCGCATCGACGACCGAAAAATGCGTGGTCTGGTCGCTCTCGTAGCGCTGGGGCTGGCCGGGTGAGATTTCGGCGGCCGGCCGCGCATGGTCCGGCGAAATCGTCGCCCTGAGCGATTCGGCGTAGGGTTTCGAGATCAGACCTTGCAGCGGGATTTTGAGAAAATCCGGGTCGCCGAGCCAGCGCGCGCGGTCGGCGTAAGCGAGCTTTTCGGCCTCCGCCATTTCGTGGATCTCGGCGGCCGAGCCGAGCCCCTGTCGAGCCAACGGGAATCCCTCGAGGATGTTGAGGATTTCCAGAATATGGGCGCCGCCGGAGGAGGGCGGCGGCATCGAGATGATCTCGTGGGCGCGATAACTCCCGCGCACCGGCTCGCGCTCTACGGCGCGATAGCGCGCGAGATCGTCGAGGCTCATCCGCCCGCCCGCGTCGTCGACCGCTTTGACGAGCTTTTCCGCGACCTCGCCCTTGTAGAAACCGTCGGGGCCTTGGGCTGCGATCTTGTCGAGCGTCGCGGCGAGATCGTCGAGCGCGATGTGGTCGCCGGCCTGCGGCGCGGAGAGGTCGGGTTTCAGATAGATGCGCGCCGTGGACGGGCGCCTCGCGAAGGAGGCGCGCATCTGCGGCAGCGTGTCGGCCAGATCCTCGTCGACAGTGAGGCCGCGATGGGCGAGCGCGGCTGCGGGCATGACGAGATCGGCGAAGCTGAATTTGCCCGAGCCGTATCTTTGCCAAGCCATGTAGAGCCCGGCGACAGTTCCGGGCACGCCGACGGCGAGGCCGGAAAAGCGCGACTTGAACGGATCAGCCTCGCCGTTGGCGTCGAGGAACACGTCCTTGGTGGTGAGCGCCGGCGCCGTCTCGCGATAGTCGATGGCGGTGTCTCTATGCGCGCCAGCAAGGTGGACGAGCATGAAGCCGCCGCCGCCGATGTTTCCGGCCCGCGGCAGCGTGACGGCCAGTGCGAAGCCGACGGCGACCGCCGCGTCCACCGCATTGCCGCCGCGTTTCAGGATGTCGAGCCCGACGCGCGAGGCCTCCGCCTCCTGCGAGACCACCATGCCATGCCGGGCCACGACCGGCATCGCGGTGGCGAAATCGGAGAGGATCGGCGGGGGATCGGCCGCGTAAGCCGGCGCCGCGAGGGCCAGCGCGATCAGGAGAAGAGCGAGCTTCGGCTTGGGCATCTGGGGACCTCGAGCAGGTTCGCGTAGATTCGCCGCTCCTCAAGGCTCCTCCTGCGCGAGCCGGCTCGCCATCAGATGGCCGCTGGCTTCGAGCAGGGGATAGGCGGCGGCGGCGACCAGATGGTCGTTGAGCCGCTTGATGTCGCGCAGCAGATCGACCGGCGTCGTTTCGCTGACGCCATTGCCCTCGCGCAGCGAGGCGATATGCGCCTTGAACGATTCCGATTCACGGCGGCGGAACTCGGCTTTCTGTTCGGCGAGCAACCGCGCCGCGCGCTCGTCTCCGGTGGTGAAGATCGAGGCGGCGGTGCGCAGATTGGCGCGCACCGCGGTGAGCGACAGGCCGATCGATTCACGCGCCTCCGGCGTGAACTCGGCGCCGCGCTTCCATTGCTTGGCGAACAGCGAGGCGATGTTGCGGACGACGACGTCGCCGGCGCTCTCCAGGTTGATGGCGAAAGCCAGCACCGCGTCGAGCCGGCGATGCTCGTCGTCCGTCATGCCCTCGGGATCGAGGCTCGTCAGGTAGCGCTTGATCTCCCGGTTCAGCGCGTCGAGGACATTGTCCGTGTGCCGGGCGCGGGTCAGCGCCTCGCGGTCGTTGCGCTCGAAAGCGTCGCTCACCCCTTCCAGCATGAGGTCCAGCGCGTCGACCATGCGCAGCGCCTCGCGCGCGGCGTGGCCGAGCGCAATGGAAGGCGTCTCCAACGCCTCCGGATCGAGATAGATCGGCCGCGAGGGGTCGGCGGGTTCGAGCCGATCGGGAAACAGCCGCTGCAAGACCTTGGCGAACGGCCCGAGCAGTGGCAGGAAGACGAGCGCGATAATTAGATTGAACGCGGTGTGGAAGTCCGCCACGCTGCGCGACAGCGTCGGTTCGTATTGCGCCAGATGCGGGCCGATCCAGTTGAACGCCGGCAGGATGAGCGCGCCGCCGATCAGCCGCGTCGCCAGATTGCCGATCGCTACGCGCCGCCCCGCCATTTCCCCGGAGCGCGAACCCTCCAGCAGCGGATTGAGGGCCGTGCCGATATTGGCGCCGACGACCAGCGCGAGCCCGGCGTGCAGCGGCACGACGCCCTTGGCGACGAAGGACATCACCAGCAGCACCACCGCGACGCTCGAATGGGCGGCCCAGGCGAGCAGCGCGCCGAAAACGACGGAAATGATCGGATCAGTGGCGATCCCGCCCATCAGAATCCGCAGGCTCGGCTCGTCCTCGTAGGGGGTGATCACCTGTAACAGGCGGGAAAGCGACATCAGCAGCAGCGCCAGACCGATGGCGACGCGGCCGAGGTCGCGTGTGCGCGTGCCGCCGGCGCGGAACATCGCCACCCCCGCCAGCAGCAGCAGCGGCGAAAACTCGGAGGCGTCGAAGGACAGCGCCTGAACGATCAGCGTCGTGCCGACGTTGGCGCCTAGCATCACCGCCAGCGCCGGGACCAGCGCGACGAGACCGGCGGCGGCGAACGAGGCGATGGTCAGGCCGGTCGCGGTGCTGCTCTGCAGCACGGCGGTCACGCCGAGTCCGGCGAGCGCGGCCTTCCAGCGATTGTCCAACGCGCGGGCGAGCACGCGACGCAGCTCGCTCCCGAAGGCGCGCTGCACCCCGCTCTGAACCATATGCACGCCCCACAGCAGCAGCGCGATCGCGCCGCCGAGGTTGAGCAGGGTGAGAGTCGTGTCCATTGCGACGCCGCTTCCGAGACTCCTGCGCCGTTTACGGCGTCAGAAGAGTCAGAATGGCGTCTCCGGCGCGCGGGCGCAAGCCGTGTCGCGCGCCGTCGCGTCAGGTCTTCGCCGCTGGAGTCGTCGGCGTCGGGGCGGGCTTGGCGGCCTGCGAGGCGCCCGACCTGGCGTCCCAGCCACCGGCCGGCGTCGGCGCCTCGTTGGCGGCGGCGACCGGCTTCCGGAGCTTGGTGTCGCCGAGCGCTTTCGAGGCGGCGGCGAGCGTCTTGGCGTCCATCTTGACGGCCACCTCGTCGCGCTTCTTGGCGGCGTCGGTGTCGCCCTGCTGGGCGGCGAGCGAGAACCACACCCAGGATTGGGCGAGATCCTGGGATACGCCGAGGCCGCGGCCGTAAAGCACGCCGAGGTTGAACTGGCTGTCGCGCACCCCGAGTTCGGCGGCGCCGCGGAACCCTTGCGCGGCGAGCGCGTAGTCGGGCTTGCCGGCGCCGGCGTCCTCGGCCTCGAGCACGGCGAGATTGTGCATCGCCCGCGCATTGCCGGCGTCTGCGGCCTTCTGATACCAGCCGCGCGCCAACGCGAGGTCCTTGACGACGCCAATGCCCTTTTCGTAGAGCGCGGCGACGCGGTACTGCGCGAACGGCAGGCCCTGGTTGGCGGCGAGTTCCAGCCAGCGCGAGGCGATCTTAGGATCGCGCGGCAGCGTGCGCCCTTCGAGATAGCGCAGGCCGACTTCGGTCTCCGCCCCGGCGTCGCCGGCCAGCGCAGCGTCGCGCAACGCGTCGGGCTGCCCGTCGAGAAGGGTCGCGACGAGATCGGCCGGCAACTTGCTGGCGACCGGCGCCGGAGCAACCGTCGGCGCCGGCTTGGGCGCCGCATCGAGGGCGGGGATGACGATCGGGCCGCGCGAGGCGCCGACCGAGCCGGTCGCGCTGTAGTCGACGCCGGGCGCGTCGAGCTGGGCGACCGGAGGCGTCGCTGGGATGTTCGGCGTCAGTTCCGACTTTTGCGCCAGCGGCGCGTGGCCTCCGCGCAATTCGTAAGTGGCGCCGGCCGCCGCGGCGACCACGAGCGCCGCGAGGATGAGGAACGGCATGCGCCGGCCGCTGACGGCGGCCACCTTGGGCGGCGGGCTCATCGGCTGGCCTTGCGGCTTGACGCGCGACGGGATCGGTCCGAGCGGCGGCGTGACCTTCTTCAGCGTCGCCTCGGCCATGATCGAGGCCGCGGATCTGTCGCGCTTGGAGTTCATTTCCGCCATCGCCGCACGGCGGGCGGCGGCGATGTGGGCCTGCAAGTCCGACGCCTTGGCGGCCTCGTCTTCCTGGGCGTCTTCTGGCTTGCGCGTCGTCTTCGGCGCGGCCGAACCCGGTTCGAGCAGGAAATCGTCTTCCTCGGCTCCGCCGGCCGGGGTGATCGTCACGGTCGTCTTCGGCCGAGCGGCGGCTGCCGGCAGCGGCGGCGCCGAGGCGGCAGGGCGGTCCGGAATCCCGGCGAAATCGATTCGGGAGACCGCATTATTGGCCGCGGGGGCGACGGCGACAGCATTGGATTCCGAGGCCACGGGCTCGCGGTCGTCTTCGAGCTGGCGCAGCCGATCGGTGAGTTGTTCGAGGATCTCCTGAACGCGGCTCATCCGCGCCGCCATGCGACGGTCGGCGTTGGCCTGTTCGTTCTTCAGTTCGGCCAGATCCTCGGCCAGCGCCCCATTGGGAGCGGCGGCCAGCGGCGTGGCCTGGAGGAAGCGGCGCGTCGTTTCGAATTCGGCGATCAGTTCGGCGACGGTTCTTTCCAGCGCCGCGTTGGACTCGGTGACGCCCGAAAGCGATTCCAGCCGGTTCTGGATATCGCCGATCTGCGCGAATAGCGCCTCGGCGTCGGGGTTGTAGCCGGTCCGCGGCCCCAGGCGGCGCGCGATGAGATCGGCGGCCTCTTCGATCTGACGCGGGTCGAGCCCGATGGCTTCGCGCGCGGCGAAGCGATCTTCCAGGCTGCGCAGCGCCTGTTCCATCGGCCGGGTGTCGGTCGCGCTCAGGCGTTCGTCGAGCCGGTTCATCCATTGCATCAGCGCGCCGGTGTCGAAGCGCGCGCCGGTCTCGATCTTGCGGCCGAGATCGCTGAGCATCGCCTGGATCGCCGAGTTGTCGACGGCGACAGGGCGATGGGCGATGTCCTGGATCATCGTCTCTAGCGCCTTGAGATCGGTCGCGGCGGCGGGCTGGCGATCGACGCGCTGGGCCAGATCCTGAATGACCGAGATGAGCGACTTGGCTTCGGGCGTCCCGATCTGGGCGGTTTCCAGCCGCGCCCGAATCTCTTCGAGATTGTCGGCGAGCGCGGTCAGCTTTGGCCGGAGATCGATTTGGCGCTCCATCGCCCCGCGCAGGGCGTCGACGCGCGAAGCGAGGTCGCGATGGGCGGCGAGATCGATCACCGCGCCGCCGCCCTGAATTGGATGGTGGGCGATTTCTTCGAGCCGCGCCATCACCTTCTGCAGGTTGGCGTTGACGGTCTCGTTAGACGAGCCTGTCGTCAGCGACGAATCGAGCTTGGCGCTCACTTCGGCGAGTTGCGCTTCCAGTCGCTCGGCGGGGGCGCCGATCTCGCCGTGGCTCTCCATCTGCGCGCGCACCGCCTCGATGCGGCGCGCCAGATCCTGGAACGGCGCGGCGTCGTAGCCTACGGGACGGCTGGCCAGATCGTCGACGCGGCCGAGCAGATGCTGGAGCGTCGAGCTGAGCGATTCGTTGGTCGCGCCGACCGACTGGTCGAGGCGGTCGCGCAGGTCGCCGAGCGCGTTTTCCAATCGATGCGCATAGAAACCGACGTCGCCGCGCTGTTCGAGCGAATCGCGCAGCGCGTCGACTCGGCGCGCGATCTCGTGCATCGGCGCGGGGTCGAACGCCCCGGACGAACCCGGACGGGCGGCGAGGTCTTCGACGCGGCGCAGCAGCAGTTGCAGCGTGGCGTTGAGCGACCCGGCGTCGGGCTGGGCGCCGATCGAGACGTCGAGCCGGTCGCGCAGGTCGCCGAGCGCCGATTCGAGCCGGTGGGTCTGGGCGTCGAGGTCCCCACGCTGGTCGAGCGAGCTGCGCACGGCCTCGATGCGCCGCGCCAGATCTTGGAACGGGGCGGAGTCGTGTGCGCGTGGCGAGGCGGCCTTGGCGGCGAGGTCTTCGAGCCGCGACAGCAGCAGTTTCATCGCATCGTTGAGCGATTCGCCTGATGCGGCGGGCGCCGGCGGCGGCGAGGCGAGGCGCAAAGCTTCGTCGATGCGCGTCGTCAGCGACGCCAGACGCTCCTCGATCGAGGCGAGCGCCGCGGGCGGCGTGGCGCGTTCGATCTGGGCTCGCGTCTCGGCGAGGGTGCGCACCAGCCGATCGATTTCGTGCTGCGGGATCGGGGCTTTCGCGAACCGGTCCAAGCGGTCGGCGATCTGCTCGATCTCGCGCTCCACACGCGTCAGCGGCGCCGTCTGCAGCGCGGCGGCGGCGAGCTGGCGGCGAATGTCCTCGGTCTGCCGGCGGATCTGGTCGAGCAACGCCGGGTCGACTGTGGCGCCCGCCAGCGAATTGATCTTCTGATTGAGGGCGCGCAGGTCGCGTTCGACGCTGGAAGCCTGCGGCTGCGGATTGTGGCGACGCAGCGCTTCGAGCACCTGCCGCAGCATGTCCTCGATCGGTTGCAGGGTTTCCGAGTTGGGCGCCGAGCGACGGCTCACGTCGAGTCGCCGTCCCAGATCCTTCATTGCGCCTTCGAGCGCGATATTGGCGTTACGCGGCGCGAGATCGGCGAGGCTGCGCTTCATCGCGGCGATTTCGGCGCGCAGCGCGTCGGCCTCGCCACGGGTGAGGGAGCGATCGATCGGCTTCGGCCGGTGCGGCGGCGCGACTTGCGCCGCGCGCGGCGCCGGTTCCGGGGCCGCCGTCCGTATCTTGTCGAGCCGGGCGTTGAGGCCGGCGATCTCGGAGCGCAGCGTCTCGACGCCGAGGGGTTCCTCTTCGTCGACGACAGGCTCGCGTCGAAGCTGCTGTCTCGCGGGCTCGACGGGGCGACGCACGCCTTGCACGACGCGCTTGGCCAGCGCATCCAGCCGCCGATCGAGTTCGTCGTCGGGCTCAGCCTGACGCGCCGGCTTGCGCGGCGCGGCGTCGCTGTCGATCAACTCGGCCACGGTTTCGAGCGCCTGAACGGTCCGCTGTTCGTTGCGCGCGGCGCGCGCGGCTTCCTCGCGCGCGGCGGCGGCCTCGGCGCGCTCCTTTTCGAGCGCTTTCTCGAGTCGCGCGCGTTCCGTATCGCGTTCGCCTTCGTCGCGGTCGATCCATTTGGCGACGGTTTCGAGCGCCTTGACGGTGCGCTGCTCGCTGCTGGTGGCGCGGGCGGCCTCGTCGCGCGCGGCGGCGAGGTCGGCGCGATCCCGGGCGAGCGCCTTTTCCAGCCGGGCGCGTTCGCGCTCGCGGCCGGTCTCGTCGCGGTCGACGAGCTTGGCGACCGAATCGAGCGCCTTGGCGGTCTGCTTTTCGGTGCGCGCGGCGCGGGCTTCGAATCTGGCGAGCGCAGCTTGGAGCCGCGAATCAGTCTCGTCGTCTTCGACGCTATCCTCGAAACGAGCGCTCTTCTGACCGTAGGTTCGCGCCGGACGGGGGCGCTCCGGCCTGGCCGCGCGCTCGCGCGCGGCGGGCGGGCGTCCGCGCTCGGGCGAGGCCGCGAACGAATCGTCGTCGTCCGCGTCTTCCGGGCCGACGCCTTGATCGGACGCCTGTTCGGCGACCATTTCTTCTATCCAGTCGTCGAGGCTCATGCCGGCGCGTCGCGCGGCCTCCTCGGCGAGCGCGCGGGTCGAGCGATCGACGCTCGTCAAGTTCCAAGCCGCAGCTTTCCTCATCGCATCAACCGTCGCTGAATGGCCTGCGCGTCGCGCTCTGCGCCAGGAATGGCGCGCACCGAGTTTTCTGTGTTTGTGGTGAAGAAACCGTTAAGTCGGGGGAAATTGGGCCGAATCCAGCTTCGCGCCATTCGGGAAAGGTTGTATTATAGAAGTGTAACACGTATCAGTTGCATTACGTTGCGAAATGTCCTATTTCCGGACAGGCGAGTGCGGGTTGCCGCCGCGTCCGTCAAACGGACTTCGCTACGAAACATGGGGAGCAAAGATGACCGAAGCTACTTTATCCGAAGACGTCCTGCGCGCATTGCCTAAAGGCGAGCCCGAATCAGGCGACGATGTCCGCGAATTGACCATCGGCGAGATGGCTGCGCACTTTGGCGTCAGCCTGCGAACCTTGCGCTTCTACGAAGACCGCAAATTGCTGCGCCCGCGCCGCGAGGGCACCAGCCGCATTTACGGCCCCGGCGACCGCATGCGCCTACAGATGATCCTCAAGGGCAAGCAGCTCGGCTTCACGTTGACCGAAATCAGCGAGCTGATCGGCGCCAGGGACGCCAGCGAAGACTTCGAAGATAATTTGCAGCCGACCCAGATTCTGACTCAGATCGAACACCTCGAGCGCCAACGCAAGGAAATCGACGAAGCCATCGAGCGGCTGCGTGCGACGCACGCGCGGGTATCCGTCGCCGCGTGAGCTCGAGCGGGTTTTGGGGATTTGGGAAGAAACACGCGAGGCTCGCCGACGCCGGCGAGCCTATCTTCCGCGCTGTCCGGACCCCGCGCGTTCAGAACGATAGCACGGTTGGGCCAATCAGCAGCGGATGCAGCGCGATCATCGCCGCCCAGGCGAGCGTGCCGACGATCAGCGCCACCGCGTCGCCGCGGGCGAATCGGTCGAGGCGCGGCGGATTGGGAGCGCCACGGCGGCGAAGCGCAAAGCGATCGTAGCCAGCCCAGAGAATGAAGGCGCCAAACAGCACGATTCCGCCGAGATCGCCGTTGGCGATGAGATGGGCGAGCGCCCAAACCTTCACGGCGTTGAGCTGCGGATGCTTGATCCAGCCGCGCAGCCGGCTCGGGCCGGGAATCGACAGCGCGAACGACACCCAGGCGAACCACATCAGCAAAATCGTGACGTGGCGCGTCCAAAAAGGCGGCGTCCAGAGAACGATGAGCCCGTCGGCGCGATAGCGCGAAAACCCCCAGACGATGAGCGCGAAGCCGATCAGCGACAGCGCCGAGTTCAGGGCGCGGTAGGGATTTTCTCCCAGCCGGGCGATCACCTGCGCACGGGCGCCGCGCAACGACGCAAACACATGCGCGCCGAGGAAGACGACGAGTCCGAGGACGAGAAGGCTCATAGGGCGCGGCTCCAGGCGTTGGGTGTTACGCGTATTTCCGTCCGATCGCGAACAGGCTCTCTGCGGACTGTCGTAGCGCCCGCCAGCAAAAATAGGAAGGATAAGCCGGCCTCGCGTTCCTTGGAGCGCCGGCGCGCCGCCGCCGTCATCGTGGCCAACATCCGCGCGCGATTGCGGGCGAAGTCGTCGATCTCGCCGCCTCCGCGTTAAACAGGTAGTCCGAAACAGGCGCTTATACGCCGGCCGGGGTCTGGTTCGACAAGCTCACCGTGAGGAGCCCCGGCTACAAAGCGCGGCCCCCTCGGCCAACCCGCTCAGACCCGGAACGCGAAGCGACGGAAGCCGAAATAGGTGACGAACATCGCGGCCCCCGAGCCGAAGGCGACGAACAGCGGCAGGTAGCCGGGAGTAGTCGGGAATCCCACGATCCTGGCGGTGGTCAGCGCCGTGGCGTAGGTGGCGTAGTTCACGGCGAGGCCGACCGCGCAGACCATGACATAGCGAGCGAAGGCGGCCAGGAAGTCGGTCGTCGTATGGGCGAAAGTCAGATAGCGGTTGAGCAGAAAATTCGCGACGGTCGCGATCGCAAACGCCGGAAACCGCGCCAGCAGCGGGTCGACGCCATAGCCGCGCGCCAAGCCATAGGTCACCGTCGCGTCGACCACATAGCCGAAGAAGCCGATGGCGACGAAGGACGGCAATTGGCGCTTTAACGTAGCGCTCGGGGCAATGCTGTCTGCGCTCATGGGGTCTCCTTGCGCGGGCTCGATACCACCTGCATGCCGCTGAGTAAATTTTCCTTTATTGCGCCAGCACATGGGCGGCGTCCCAGACCAGCTTGAGCCCGATGACCAGGGTGACGGCGATGATGGCGCCGTAAAACTTCTCGTGCGAGATCCGCCGCACCAGCCAGACGCCTGCCAGGGTCGACGCCACGGCGAGGGGCAGCAGCATCGCGGACACGCGCAGATTGTCGGCCGAGAACTGCCCGAGCAGAAAATACGGCGGGACTTTGAGCAGGTTGACGGTGGCGAAAAACAGCGCCGCGGTGCCGGCCAGCGTTTTCGGCGAGAGGCCTTGCGGCATCGTGTAAACGAGGAACGGCGGCGCGCCGGAGTGGCTGATCATGCTGGTGAAGCCGGCGATCGATCCCCAGACGAAGCCGGGCAGAATTTTCGGCCGAGCCGATCCCGGCGAGCGCAAGTGCTTGGGCAGCATCATGAACACTGCGAATACGACCGAAATGACGCCGACCGCGAGCAGCACCCACGCCTCCTTGACCGCGTCGGCCAGCGCCCAGCCGACGCCGACGCCGACGGCGGCCGAGGGCAGCAGGATGGCGAGATTACGCGACGAGAAATCGCGGCGGAACGCCCAGACGCCGACCCAGTCCTGGACGACGAGGATCGGCAGCAGGATCGCCGCGGCGCGCACCGGCGACTCCACCAGCGCAAACAGCGGCACCGACATCGTGCTGATCCCGGAGAAGCCGCCCTTCGACAACCCGATCAGAATGACCGCGATCGAGGCCGCCAACCAATACGCGAGATCGCCGTGCATCCGAGAGCCGCCTTCGTCTAAGTGCTGAAAAGGCGCGCATTGCGTTCCCTGTCGGTGAGAGCGATTTAGAGCGCGCGCTGGTGTCCGACAGCCAACCGGGAGGAATGCGATGACGAGCCGCTACGCCGAAGTCTATGAACAGTGGCGCTCCGATCCGCAAGGATTTTGGGCTGAAGCCGCCAAAGAGATCGACTGGTATTCGCAGCCCAAACAGATTTTCGACGCCGAGGCCGGCGTCTACGGCCGTTGGTTCCCCGACGCCACCTGCAACGCCTGCTTCAACGCGCTCGACCGCCATGTGCGCGACGGACGCGGGGAACAGGCGGCGATCCTCTATGACAGCCCGGTCACCGCGACCAAGCGCCGCATCAGCTATGCCGAGCTGCTCGACGAGGTGAAAACCTTCGCCGCGGTGTTGAAGGATTTCGGCGTCGCCAAGGGCGACCGAGTCGTCGTCTATATGCCGATGATTCCGGAAGCGCTGGTGGCGATGCTCGCCTGCGCCCGCATCGGCGCCGTGCATTCGGTGGTGTTCGGCGGTTTTGCGGCCAAAGAACTGGCGACCCGCATCGAGGACGCCGAGCCGAAGCTGATCCTCGCAGCGTCCGCCGGCATCGAGCCCGGCCGGGTCGTCGAATACAAGCCGCTGCTCGACCTCGCCATCGGCATTTCCAAGCACAAGCCGCAGGGCGTCGTGCTCTTCCAGCGTCCGCAGTCGCAGGCCAAGATGGTCGCCGGGCGCGATCACGACTGGGCGACGCTGGCCGCCGCCGCCAAGGCCGCGGGCAAGAGCGCCGACTGCGAGCCGATGGCCGCGACCGATCCGCTGTATATCCTCTACACGTCGGGCACGACCGGCGTTCCCAAGGGCGTGGTGCG
>Ga0302320_10014707_pt1 | contig 16164 bp, 12 predicted proteins | sample Bog_T0_3_FD_202130 | JGI IMG/M metagenome (GOLD analysis project Ga0302320, IMG submission 202130) | Peat permafrost microbial communities from Stordalen Mire near Abisko, Sweden - Bog_T0_3 | ecosystem: Environmental > Terrestrial > Soil > Wetlands > Peat | place: Sweden: Abisko, Stordalen Mire... | reverse complement strand
CAGCCAGATAGCCTTCGTGGGTTTCAATCGCCGGGCGGAACGCCATGAGGAATAACAGGGTTGCGGTGAGCACCGCGAGCGCGGCTGGTATGAACACCAGCAGCCAATGCGAAGTGATTGCGACCCACGTGAAAGCTGCCGCCAACACCACGGCAGTGATGCCAAACCAGGTATAGTGTTGTGCGGGCGAGTAGCGAGTCATTGACAACCCCGTGATTTTAGCCTACTCCCCTGCGCGGAGCGCGTCAATATTTCCTATAAGCCTGGATGCCCTTCCAGGTGTAGTCGACACCGCTCCAAATCGTAAAACCCACGCAGGGCCATAGCATTGCAAAGGAGATGGCATCTAGTACCCGAGTTGCAAAGATACTGCGGGCCATCCACAACACTGCGGTGGAAATTTGTACGAAAGTAGACACCTTGCCCCAAACGCTGGGCGGAAATCGCCTAAGCGGGGTAAATGCCATTACAATTGCCACTCCCGCCAGGATGTAAATGTCCCGCCCAAAAATCAAGACCACGAGCCACCACGGCACCAGATGAGCCCACGCGAGCGCCAGAAAGACGCCGCTCAACAGGCATTTGTCGGCGATCGGATCCAGGTAGGCCCCGGACTGGGTGGTGAGACGCAACCCACGGGCGGCGGCGCCATCCAGAATATCGGTGAACGCAGCCACGCCAAACAACGACGCCGCCAACGTGTACCGGCCGGCTACGATGTAATATACCACCACGGGAGTCAGGAATAAGCGAAGCAGGGTCAACAGGTTGGGGAGATTCACCCAGGCTGGCATGGCGCCTGCGCCTTTACCGCTCCCCAGCGCCGGCGGAAGGAACGCACGGGTAGACCTGGGGTGTCACCTGGTAGTGCGATAGGTAGGCGCGCTCGATGTGTTCCTGGAATGCGGGAACCGCATCGGGCCGCAGCATGGTGACCGTACAACCGCCGAAGCCGCCGCCGGTCATACGCGAACCATAGACACCGTCCAGCGCGAGAGCGGTATCCACCAGGAAATCCAGCTCGGCGCAGCTCACCTGGTAGTCGTCACGCAAGCTGGTGTGGGAATGCAGCATCAAGAGACCCATTCGCGACACGTCGCCGGCGATACTGGCTTCCACGAACTGGCCGACTCGGGCATCCTCCGTGACTACATGGCGGGCGCGCCGCGCTGCCACCTCAGGGAGTTCGTCCGCTACGGCGGCCAATTGCTCCGGCGAGACGTCGCGCAGGCTTTCCACGGCGGGATACCGGGCTTGGATTCCGGCGACCGCAGCGGCGCACTCGGCCACCCGTTCCTTGTATGCGGAACCGGCGAGCGCGTGCTTCACCATGGTGTTGACGGCCACAAAGGTCACCGTATCGGGCAGGGGAACCAAACGATGCTCCAGGCTGCGGCAGTCGATCTCCACAGCCGAATGTTCGCGGCCAAAAACCGAAATGTACTGGTCCATGATGCCGCAGGGCACATCGACGAAGTTCCGCTCGGCGCGCTGGCAGAGCAATGCTAATTCCAGAGAGTTGAGAGGCCGGCCATGGAGAAAGGCAAGGGCGCACGATACTTCCAGCGCCGCCGAGGAACTCAATCCCGAGCCTTCGGGCACGGTGCTGCGAATCAACAGGTTAGCCGGACGAATCGCAAACCCGGAGCGAATCAGTTCCTGGGCCGCGCCGATGGGATAGTCCGACCAGTGATGCGCCGGCTTCAGCCCGGCAATCTCTTCGATAGGCCACTCGCGCATCTCCTGCCGCTGTTCGGAGAAGATACGCAGCATCCGGTCGCCGGAGGGCGCCGTGGCGACGCTGGTGGCCAGGTCGAGCGCCACCGGCAAAACGAAGCCCAGGTTGTAGTCGGTATGTTCCCCGATCAGGTTGACGCGGCCGGGCGCGCGAAAAATGCGCACTCCCTCGCTGGAACCATAGTGTTGGCGGAAGGTTTCGATCATCAGGAAGATCGAGTCTAGCATATGGTGGCCAGAGGTCCATCCGTCCATAGTAGGAGCCAGGTCGGGGTGCCCTTTGGGCCAGGTCCCCTTGGACCCGCTCTTCTCTGGAAGAATCAGGCGTCTGCGATCGCCAGCAGGCCGACCGGGGGGTCGGCCGCGGACCAGGGGGTCCGCCCCACAATTTGTCCAGCATATAGCTTCGGCGAAAACTAAGTGACAGTGGCCAGTAGGAGCCCGCACCACGGCGGCTGGTCCGCTCCAGAGAGTCGAATAGCCACACTTCACCTCGGGTGGGCTGCATTCTCTTCCTGGTCGAGGAGGGCGAACATCGCCTTGCCGGCTTCGCCAATCTCCTCGTCGGTGATCGGACCGGAGTCAAACGGCAATTCGCGGGTCCGCCGCATGATTTCCACGGCGAATGCCTGTTTGTCGACGGACGGCAGCGCCTCGAAGGCATGCAGGAGATGGACAGTTTGCTCACTCATACCTTCAAGGTAGCCGCTGCCTAGTTTCTCGGCAAGTCTGGGGCGCCGGGTGCAGGGGCCACCGCCTGTAAACTGACAGGCAAGGAGCCCCTTCCTACCGCCGTAGCGACACGTTGACCGAACCGAGCTTGCCCGACGTGCGATCCAGGAACACTACGCGGATCTGCACCGCTCCGGCCAGCGGTTCCACGGTGCGGGTGATGCTGAGCCCGTCGGTCATCAGCGCGCGATATTGCGTGGCATCTAACGTGAGAGCCACGCCCTTCGAATCGCGATTGAGAAAGTGTCCGTCGGCGGCGCGTTGCGCAAGAACGAAGTCCAACGTCCCGATCCACTTGCCTTCCTTCTGATCGAGCTGAATGTCGGCGGGCGTGACGCTCACGGTGATGCGCAGCGAGCCCGGTTTGGGCTGGTCGACCTTGTCGACGCGCGCCACCAGCCCGATTGTCGAGGCTTCCAGCGGGCTCCACAGCGCATCGCGGATCAAAGTGGAGCGCTCCTGCTCCGTGGTCTGCGCGTCCGTGGCCGCCAGATACCCGCCGCGCGACCGGACGTCCACGCCCTTGCGATCTACTTGCACCTTGATCTCATGAAAGCTCCCATCGAGATCGCCGGAGGCGGGATAGAAACCCAGGGTATAGGTGACTTCCGCATCGTCAATGGCCTGGCGGATGGCGCCGTTGATGTCGTTGGTGTTGTAGAAGGGCAGACCGCCCGTCGCCTTGGCCATGCCGATCATGGCGTCGTGATTGGCGGTGACATACATGGACGAGGTGTTGGCAGGGGTGCGCGGGTCGGTGCTCGGCCGGGCCAAGGCGGACAATGCTCTGGGATTGCCTACCAGACCGCGGGCATCCACCGGATATACGGCGATATTGGCGTCGTTGAGCGCTTTCACCGCATGATACGTCTGCTCGGCCAGAACGGCGCCGGATCCGGCGGCCGAGTCTACGCCCGGATTGGCCGCGGAGTGATTCAGCTTCAGCACCTGGTCGATGCGCAGAGGAATACTGCCGGTGATCCAGACCAGGCTCTTGCGGCCGGGGAGATGACCCAAATGGTCGGCGATGGCTTCCAGCGCCATAGCGGTCAGCTCGCCGGAACTCAGATTGGCGTAATCCTGCATCACGGCGGCCGCGTTGTCGGTTCCCACGTCCGGATCGGTGTTGCCGGCATCCGGCCAAAGGTCGACGTTCTCATAATCGGACGAATTGGCGTCGGCGAATTCGGCGAGGCCCTCGTTCGATCCACCGTACTTGGCGAGGGCCGCTAACAGGCGTTGCGCATCGTTGGTGAAGTCGCTCAGAATCCGGATGCGACGCCCCAGAGCATACACGGCGACGCGGTCCTCGGGATGAATCTGTTGCAGGAACTTGACGAATTGCTGGCGGGCGTACGGCTGATCCAAGACCTGCGTGTGCAGGGTATCGAACAGGACGACGGTAGCCGATGTGGTGGCCTCGCGCCGCTCTCCGGGGATATTCGTAAAAACGTTGGCGGGTAGCGGCGCCGGCGGATTCTGCGGCACGCGGCTGGAATTGACCGAGAAAACGGCGATCTTCTGCGGCTTACCGTTGTCCAGGATGCTGAAATCGGCCTGGGTCAGCCCGGCGACGGGACCCTTTCGGTCGCGCACCACCGCATTGACTTCCACCAGCCGTGTGGTCACGCGGATGATCGGCTCCTGGGGCGCCTGTGCGCCAAGGCAAATCACGCACGCAGCGAATGGAATCCAGGTGGACTTTTGGGCGAACATACTGAGAGCAGTTTACCGGAAAAACGGCTCCCCGTGGTCGCGGTTCGGATTACGCGACGGCTTGCGGCGCTTCCTGCTTATACTTGCATTCCGCGTTGGGGCACTGCCACACGGGGCCGGCTTTGAGCCATTTCTCCACCATGTAGGGGCTGCCGCAGTCGGGACATTTCTCGGCTACCGGCTTACCCCAAGCCACGAACTTGCATTCGGGGTAGCGGTTACAACCGTAAAATGTCTTGCCCTTCTTGGAACGGCGCTCGATGATCTCGCCTTCGCTGCATTCCGGGCACTTCACGCCGATGGTCTTCTGCTTGACGTACTTGCAGGTGGGGTAATTGCTGCAAGCGGTAAATTCACCGAAACGGCCCGATTTGACTACGAGGTGATTGCCGCACTGCGGGCAGATCTCTTCGAGAGCAACGTCGGCCTTCTTTTGCGTGCCGCCAATTTGTTTGGTGGTCTTACAATCGGGGTACCCGGAGCAGGCGAAAAAGGTGCCGAAACGGCCCTTTTTCAGGACCATCGGACGGCCGCAGTTCTCGCAGTATTCCTCTTCGCCCTGTTCGGCCAGGTTGGCCTTATCCAGGTCCGGCAGATCGACAGTCAGTTCCCGGGTATAGGTGCACAGGTAGGCATTTCGTGGCCAGGTTAGGTGCAGGCCCTCATCGCTATCCTTTAATGCCACGTCGTAGAACTGGCTCATCTGTGGATAGCGAGCTTGGATTTTCTCCAGCCGCAGCGTGACGGCGTTGCGGTCGTTCAGCCGGCGCTCGGTCATGAGCTTCAAGAGGCCTTCCAGGTCGGCTTGATAGCGAAGCCGGATCTTGCGCCGCAGCTTGTCCGCCTCCTTGGCCGGCCGTTGGGCCAACTTCTCCAGATCGCCCTCGTACCGCGCCTGGATCTTTGCGCGGCGCTCCGCGCTATCCTTGCCCGCCCGCTCCTGCCGCTTGTGGATCTCTTTTTGCAGGCCTTCCAGGTCGCCTTCCGCCGTCTTCGGGTTGAACTCGGGGTAACCGGTGCAGGCGAGGAAACTGCCGTGTTTACCCCACTTCACTACCAGCGGTTTGCCGCACTTTTCGCAAATCAAGTCGGTGGGTTTCTCCATCCGCTTGATATCGGTCATGTGCTCTTCGGCCTGCTTCAGATCGCGTTCGAAGCGTTGGTAGAACTCCGCCAGGGCGGTCCGCCAGTCGATCTTGCCGTCTTCGATATCGTCCAGCTCCTCTTCCATGCGAGCGGTATAACTGACGTCGAAGATATCGTCGAAGCTTTCCAGCAGAAGGTCGGTCACCACCATACCCAACTCGGTGGGCGTAAAGCGTCCGCCTTCCTTCTTCACATACTCGCGTTCCTGGATCGTAGACAAGATGGAAGCATAAGTGGACGGCCGGCCCACGCCATCGGATTCCAGGCGTTTGACCAGCGTAGCTTCGTTGTAGCGCGGGGGTGGCTCGGTGAAATGCTGTTCCGGCTTGATGGTCTTGAATTTGAGGTTTTCGCCTTCCGTGACCAGCGGGAGGCGGTGCTTCATCTCTTCGTCTTCCTCGTCGGCCTGGTCCTTGCCTTCCTGGTAGACCTTCAGAAAGCCGTCGAACTTGAGGATCGAGCCGGTGGTGCGGAAAACATACTCGACGCCGTTCTTCTTACCCTGAGCGGAAACGTCGATGGTGGTCTGATCGTAGAGCGCAGGCATCATCTGGCTGGCCACAAAGCGGTTCCAGATGAGGCGATAAAGCTTCATTTCGTCTTCGGCCAGGTACTTCTCCACTACTTCGGGAGAAAAGGCCATGGAGGTGGGCCGAATGGCTTCGTGGGCGTCCTGCGCGTCCTTCTTGGATTTGTATATGTTAGCGGCTTCCGGCTGAAACTCCCGGCCGTAGCGTTCCGTGATATAGAAACGCACGTCGTCGATGGCGTCGGCCGAAATGCGCGTGGAATCGGTGCGCATGTAAGTGATCAAACCGACGGCGCCTTCTTTACCGATCTCGATTCCTTCATACAGACGCTGCGCCAGCATCATGGTGCGCTTCACGCTGAAGCGTAGCTTGCGCGACGACTCCTGCTGCAAAGTGGAAGTGATGAACGGCGCCACCGGGTTGCGTTTCTTCTCGCGAGTGCCGACCGACTTGACGAAGTAATCGGCGGATTCCAACTGCGCTACGATGTCGTCGGCCACCGCCTGCGCTCCCACCTCGGGCGTCTCTTCGTTAGCCTTGATGAGGCGAGCCGTGAGCATCGGCGGCTTCTTGGCCGCCAGGTCGACATCGATGGTCCAGTACTCGTGCTTCTGGAAAGCGCGGATTTCGCGCTCGCGCTCCACCACCACTCGCAGGGCGACGGTTTGCACGCGGCCGGCGGAGAGACCGCGGCGCACTTTATCCCAGAGCAGGGGAGAGATCTTATAGCCCACCAGCCGGTCGAGCACGCGGCGGGCCTGCTGCGCTTCCACCAGCGCGATGTTCACTTGTCCCGGCTTCTCGAAGGCCTTCTCGATGGCCTTCTTGGTGATTTCGTTGAACATCACGCGATAGAATTTCGGACCGTTTTTTCGTTCGCCGAGTTCCTCCTGGAGGTGGTAGCAAATGGCTTCGCCTTCGCGGTCGGGATCGGCTGCGAGGTAGACTTCCTCCACGTTGCGGGCAGCTTGTTTGAGTTCGCTGATGAGCTTCTTCTTGCCTTCGATAGTTTCGTAGTGCGGTTCGAAGCCGTTTTCGACATCGACCGCGAGATCGCGCTTGGGCAGATCCTTGATATGACCGAGGGAAGCTTTGACGACAAACTGCTTGCCCAGGTATTTGTTAATGGTCTTCGCCTTTGCAGGCGACTCCACGATTACCAGAGCTTTTGGCATATTGGACTTTCGGAATGCGGCGCCCTACGCCGCGTTAACGTAATGGATTGCAGATTACCCAGTAGACGTTACCACACTTTAACAAAGTTCTTGCCCGGCAGTTGTTTCACCAGACCCAGCATTTCCAGCTCGAAGAGCGCCGCGATCAGCTCGGAAGGCGAGGTATCTTCCACCTTCTCAAGGAGATCGTCGAGGTGTATGGCGACATCCACTTGCAGGGTTTGAAGCAGCCGGCGGGCGATGACGCCCATCTCGGAGACGGGGTCTGCTACTAAGGATGCTTGGCCCCCACCGGCGGATGCGCCCTCCTCGGCCAGGATCCGTTTTCGCCCTCTATCAATTAGATGCCGGCGGGATTCGGCGGGCAGCTCCGAAACCACGTCGTTCCAGTCTTGCACCAGCCGCGCGCCTTGCTTAATCAATAGGTTAGGTCCCCAACTGAGCTTACTCGTGATGTTCCCGGGGACGGCGAAAACCTCGCGGCCCTGGTCCATGGCCAGCTTGGCGGTAATCGCCGAACCGCTGTACTGGGCGCCTTCCACGACCAGCACACCGAGGCTGATTCCACTAATGATGCGATTGCGGATGGGAAAATTCTGCGGGAATGCAATCGCGCCCATGGGGAATTCGGACACGATCAGGCCCTTCACCGCCAGATCGGCGGCCAGTTTGCGGTTCTCCTGAGGATACACTACGTCGACGCCGCATCCCAACACGGCCACGGTATCGCCGCCCGCGGCCAGCGCTCCTTTGTGCGCCGCGGTATCGATGCCGCGCGCCATGCCGCTGACAATGGTCAGGCCGGCGTGCGAGAGATCGCCGGACAGACGTTCCGCCACTGCCAGGCCATAAGGAGTAGGCCGGCGCGTGCCCACCACGGCTACCGCCAGAGACGTCAATAACTCAGCCCGGCCGCGGGCGAACAACAAAACCGGCGGATCGAAAATCTCGCGCAATCGAGGGGGGTAAAGCGGATCGCCTATGGTGATGACCACCGCGCCGGACTCGGCGGCTTTCTGCTGCTGCGCGGCGGCATCTTCAAAAGTGATCCCGCTGGCAATGGACTGCGCCACCGCGCCATTAACGCCGGCAGCTTCCAATTCGGTCCGCGAGGCGCGGAAGATAGCTTGGGGAGTGCGGAAGCGGTCGAGTAATTTTCCCGAAGTCCTGGTTCCCAAACCTGGGACCAACTTGAAAGCCAGCCAGTAGAGTTCCTCTTCCCGGCTGAGAACGGATGAAGGCATGTGGTTCTTGCTGCACTCTACGCTAACAGCCGTGCGCAGCCATGCGCAACTGGAGCCCTCGCCGTTCCCGCCGCTGCCGCACCCATCCACGCCCGGGCCAAAGTGGAAGTTACACTTCAAGAGACCGACCCGATGCCGGGCCACTGCAACCAGGTTTTGGTGCGTCCGCGAGGACTACACCTACTCTTTTTTCGCGTCTCTTTGCTTGTGGTACTCGGCCCAGCGTTTCTTCTGGGCAGCGGCAATGCGCTTGCGCGCGGCCGCGCTCATTTGGCGTTTCTTGCCGGGAGCAGCGGGCTTTGCCGCGGCGGCAGACGGCTTTCCTCCTAATTGCCGGCGAAGGTCGGCCATTTTCGCTTCTATGAGGTCAAGTTGGTGCTGATACCCAACCAGTGCAGCTTCCAAGAGGGCGTGGTCGTTAATCTTCATCGGCGTAAGTGTATCATATAGCCGATAAATGTGAGCCAGAATTGTAAGAGCCGCTTTTCAAGCCGGAGTAAAGCAAGCAGCATAAACAGCTAACGAGCTCGCGTTCGTGTTTTCTGGTCCGTGACTCTTAGTACGGACCTGCCATCAGATTGTTACTAGTATTACTGTGATACAAATTGTGGGGCAGGCTTTAGCCCAATGCCGCTTAGTTTCCCAATGGCGTGTATCGGCATAATTCGTGGGGCGGACCCCCTGGTCCGCGCGGGTCCCCCTGGACCCGCTCTTTTCTCGAAGAATCAGGCGTCTGCAATCGCCAGCAGGCCGACCGGGGGGTCGGCGGACCCAGAGGGTGCCCCCCAGGGGGTCCGCCCCACAAGTAATACTAGCGCTGTGACGGTGAGATTCAGTTCCTTTCATGGAACTCCACTCCCTCACGGTCGTGGCTCCGAGCCGCTGGAGGTATCAGACCTACAACTGGCTTTAGTCGCAACCAGCGCCTCGTCAACGGATACTCATACGCTGCCAGGCGCCGAGACAGGCCAATGCCAACAGGCCCGCGCCCCAAACCTCGATGGCGGCTTGCGGCGAGTCATATTGCAGCCACCAACAAACAACCCCGCCCAACATTCCCAAGGCGGCCCACACCAGGAACAGGAGCCCCCAAGCTATCCGCGGTCCGGCAGCCTTCCGCGCCCGTTCGGGCGAAGCTTCCGATTGAAACGCGGGAGCCCAACGGCATTGATCGATCACCGCGCCGGCAGCCGCCGCCGAGCGGACATAGTTGGCCAGGCCGCCCGCTTCGATGAGCCGCGTAGCGACCAGCAGCAGCACTTCGGGCCTTATTTCGCCAGCTTTCAAGTCTCTGTCTGCCGCCGACGTCAGCAAACGAGATGCCTCCGTGAGGCGGTCTTCGGCGTTGTGCTTCGCGGCCGCCGCCAACTGGCCTAAGAGCCGCTCGGCGGCGGAACGCATATTCGCCAGGGCGGGTTCGGAAGCGAGGGCTTCGGCGCGCTGTGGATCCTTCATGGCCAGGCGCAGGAACTGCTCCATGGCGCCGTCCGAATCTCGTTCGGCGGCCGCGCCGAGGACGGCTTGCCGGAGCGTCTCCACTTGCTCATCTCCTTGCCGCCCGGCGGTGTTGTCCAGAATTGCGAGCAACTGGGTAAGATCGGTCGCCGACAGCTCGCGAAGCAGCGCGGCGACGGAATCGCTTCCGGGGAGGGCCGAACCGGCAGCGGACGCAGGAGCGCCGGCTACCGGCGCCATATCACGCGCGGCCAAGGCGCGATCTGTCCCCGCGGGTCCCGGACCCACGCCCGGCACTTCCATCATTCGATTGAACCATACCTCCCTGGTTCCAGCGTTGGTCCGGGTACTTGTACGAAGACATACACCCGTAGGCGCCGGCGCACGGCGGCCAATCCAGGGAGGCGCGGGCCCCGTTAACTTCAATCAGCGGCCTTTGGTTATCCGATCCCGACTATTGCCGTGTAGTACGAAAGTCAACTAGTGACGATCCCAGGGTTCTGCTATGTTGTGGGCAAGAGGTGGTTCTCTTGGGCAAGGCTCGATGATCGCCCCGGAATGAACCGCGATGCATTACCAGTTCGCAGCAACAGTCCGGTCTCACCTCAATCGGCCGGTTGACGGTGTTGGGATAAGAGAGGCCAGATGCGCCCGATAGCCAAGATCTATATCGCCGCCGTGCTGCTGTTGGGTGCGGCAAGCGCGGTGTGCGCCAACTGGAGTCTTCCCAGCCGGTGGGAATTCGTATGCCTCTTTACTAGCGCGGTGCTTGCCTCGGGGATGAAGGTACGGTTGCCCGGAGTCTTCGGCACCCTGTCGGTGAATTACCTCTTTATTCTCCTCGGAATTACCGACATGAGCAGCGGCGAGGCGATCGCCATCGGCTGCGCTAGCGCCCTGATGCAGTGCCTGTGGCAGGCCAATAAGCGGGTCCGGCCTGTGCAAGCTGCGTTCAGCACGATGAATGTCGCCATCACGGTAACGGTTGCTTACGCTTTCTGTCATTGGCCGCTGGTTCAGAAGCTGAACCATGAGACGCCCCTTTCCCTGATGGTAAGCTCCCTGCTGTACTTCGGAATGAACACGGCGGGAGTGGCGACAGTGATTGGGCTGACAGAACGTAAATCGCTGTTCTCCACCTGGAGAGAATGCTACTTCTGGTCCTTTCCGTTTTATCTGCTGGCCGCTTCGCTGGTCTGGATTGTCCGCAGCGTCGACGTCCGCACCCAGTGGCTGAACGTGCTCGTCATGTTCCCGGTCATCTATGTGGTCTATTATTCTTACCGCATTTACATGGATAACCTGGAAGCTGGAAAGAAGCAGATCGAACTGGCGCATTCCTTGCAGCAGCGGACCATCGAAGCGCTGGAGGCTGCGCGCGAAGCCAGCACTTTGAAGAGCCGCTTTCTGGCCAGCGTTTCCCATGAGTTACGGACTCCGCTGAACGGCATTGTCGGCTTTGCCGAGCTGCTCTACGATGGCGTGCTGGGGCCCCTGAACGAGATGCAGCAGGAATGCCTGGGGGACATGCTAAGCTGCTCCAATCACCTCCGCCTGCTCATCGGCCATGTCCTCGACTTGGCCAAGATCGAGTCGGGCAAGATGGAGTTCACCTATGAGGCCGTCTCGCTGTCACACCTATGCCGTGAGGTGATTGACACTTTGCAGACGATAGCCAAGTCCAAACAGATCGACGTCGCTTTTCAAGCGGACGAACATGTCGATCGCGTGTTGGCGGATGCCGGCAGATTAAAACAGATCCTCTACAATTATCTGTCGAATGCCCTCAAATTCACCCCGCCGGAGGGCCGCATTCAATTAAGGGTGACGGCGGAGGGCAGCGAAAACTTCCGCATCGATGTGGAGGATAGCGGTATTGGAATCGCTCCCGATGACATTCCGCGATTGTTCTCCGAGTTCGGCCAACTGGGAGACAGCGAAAAGTCGAAGGCGGGATCCGGTCTGGGTCTGGCTATCTCCAAGCACATCGCGGAAGCGCAGGGCGGAAGGGTCGGCGTGAAAAGCCAGCTCGGCCTGGGCAGCACGTTTTCCGTCGTTTTGCCGCGTGTCGCCAAGGCTGGAGCGGCTTCGCAGAGCGCTCTTTCCCCCTCCCCTCGGGAAGTGCCGGTCGGAAACGCCTCGCCTCTAAAGGTATCGGCGTAGACCCTCCAGTACCTTTAGGACCGCCGGGCCAACTTGTCCGACGCCCCTATCCGGCGGTGACAGATGGTCCTTTTCAGACAATCCTCGATCTATTAACTCTTTCCCTATCAACAAGTAGTTAAAAGGTCCTGGACTTGCTATGAACTGTGCGAGGTCGTACCGAAACATGAATCACAGCAAGACTCTTATTCACCTAGGATGGCTTTTCATCGCCACGGCTGGCTTCTCCCCGGCCGCCGACAAAGTCGCGCCGGACTTGAAAACCCAGCAGGGGGCCAATGTCGACGTGATCGTGCAGTACGCGGTGACGCCGGCCGCCCGTCAGCATGAGAAAGTTTTGAGCCGCGGAGGCCTTCTAAAACGCGACCTCGGCGGCGTCATCAAAGGGGCGCTTTATTCGGTGCCGGCCTCCGCCATCGCGGAACTCGCCAAAGATCCGGAAATCGCCTACATCGCGCCAAACCGCCCGTTGCGGGGCACGCTGAACTACAGCACCGCCGCGGTGAACGCCGCCGTGGCGTGGTCGCAGTACAATCTTCAGGGCACGGGGATCGGGGTTGCTCTGATCGATAGCGGGATCGACAACCACCCGGATCTTGCCGCCGGCCTCTTCCAATCGCGGATTCTGTACACCCAGGATTTCGTCGGCGGCAACGGCTCGGATCAGTATGGTCACGGAAGCCATGTTGCCGGAATCATCGCTGGCAATGGCGCTTCGTCCGCCGGCTTGACGTACACCAAGACATTTAAGGGCATGGCTCCCAACGCCAACCTGATCAATCTGCGCGTGCTGGATCAAAATGGAAATGGCACCGACAGCGACGTCATCGAAGCCATTCAGAGGGCAATCTCTTTGAAGAGCGCCTACAACATCCGCGTGATCAACCTCTCCCTGGGGCGGCCGGTATACGAGAGCTACACCTTGGACCCGCTTTGCCAGGCAGTCGAGGCGGCGTGGAAGGCGGGAATCGTGGTCGTGGTCGCTGCGGGAAATGAAGGCCGCAACAACGCCGCCGGCACCCAGGGTTACGGCACCATCACCGCCCCGGGGAACGATCCTTATGTGATCACCGTCGGCGCCATGAAGACCATGGAAACTATCAGCCGGACGGATGACCTCATTGCGAGCTATAGCTCCAAAGGTCCCACGCTGCTGGACCACATTGTGAAGCCCGATCTGGTAGCGCCCGGCAACCGGGTGGTTTCGCTACACGCGTCGCAGGCGAGCCTGGAGAATGACTACGCCGGCAACGACGTCTCCTTGAGCTACTATTCCCTGGTGTTCGGGTTAGTTCCGACACTGGCGCCCAACTCCAGTTCCTACTACACGCTCAGCGGGACCAGCATGGCCGCACCGGTGGTCAGCGGCGCCGCCGCCTTACTGCTGCAGCACAAGCCCTCGCTCACTCCCGATCAGGTGAAGTTGCTCCTCATGAAGACCGCTTACAAGACGTTTCCGCGATCCAGTGTCGCTGTGGACCCGATAACCGGCATCAGCTACACCAGCCAATATGACATCTTCACCGTCGGCGCCGGCTATCTGGATATGGCGGCGGCCCTTGCCGATACCGACGTCCTTCCATCGGCGGTGGGAAGCGCGCTCTCTCCAACGGCAGTGATTGAAACGGTCAATGGCGTACCAACGGTCTGCGTCGTCAACAACGGGACTACGGCCGTCTGGGGCAGTACAGCAGTCTGGGGCAGCACCGCGGTTTGGGGCTCGTCGGTGTTCGTGGCCAGTACCACTGCGGTCTGGGGTTCGACGGCCGTCTGGGGTTCCACCGCTGTGTGGGGCTCTACAGCCGTTTGGGGTTCCACCGCCGTCTGGGGTTCTACAGCAGTGTGGGGTTCCACCGCAGTTTGGGGTTCTACGGCAGTCTGGGGATCCACCATCGACTCGGCCGAGAGCCTCTTGATTGCCATCTACGGCGAGAATTAAATGCCACGCGCCTACACAATCAGAGAGGTCTGCAACGTTATGACGTGCCTACAAAAAGGATTTGAAGCACTGAGCAGTCTTGGACACAGGGCTCTCACGACCGGCAGCATCGGCTTGCTTGCGCTCGGCCTTAGCTTCACAGCACACTCGAAACCCCACAACAAATCCCGCGACCGCCAGGTCACTACCGGGGTGAGGAGCGCCAACGTGGTCTGGGGAAGTTTCAAGAGGGCCGGCTGCAACGTCGTATGGGGTTCCAAGCTCCGCAAGGGGTAGCGATTCCATAACCACCGTTTCATCTGGTCTCGGCTCTGCAAACGCCCCGTCGGAGCCGCGGCCAGAGGAAGCGGTTTCCCCGCCCAGGAGATGGATGGCCGGCGCCACTACTAACTTCAGTTAGCTAGTTTCTGTCGCAAAACTCCCGTGCGCCGGCGAAGGAACCCTCCCTTACGGTCGGGGCTCTGATGGTTTCGTTGACACTACAAGACTTCGGATCGGAGCCGCGACCGTGAGGGAGCGGTCTTGCACGCCGAAACTGAGTTTCGCGACAGAAACTAGCTATCATTCGTCATCTCCGCCGGTACTGGGGAATCGGTACGTTAACGGTACTATGCTATCTGGGCAAGCGGACTGACAGCACCCATAATCGGAGGCGATGATATCCGCTGAATCGCTCATCGCCTTGAACAAGTCCCGGGACGCCAGGCCACTCGGCGGCGCCACTCCTGGGACTTCCGCATCATACACCTTTCTTGGTATGGCAGCCGTGTTTGCCAGTGCCGAGATGCAACGCCTCCTCGAAGTGGTGGCCAAGGTTTCCGTGACCAATGCCTCCGTGCTGATTACCGGAGAAACCGGAACCGGGAAAGAGTTGATTGCACGCTCCATCCACCACTTTTCCAAACGGCGGGCACAGCCCTGGGTGGATGTAAGCTGCGCCGCCCTGCCCTTTCACCTCCTGGAGAGCGAGCTGTTCGGCTACGAAAAAGGCGCTTTCAGCGGAGCCGATGGATCCAAGCCCGGGCTTTTCGAACTGGCCGAGAGTGGCACCTTATTCCTGGATGAGATCGGCGAGCTCGATCTCAAAATGCAGGTAAAGCTGCTGCGCGCGCTGGACGGCGCGGCTTACTATCGATTGGGCGGCACGCGCAAGGTCAAAGTGGACGTTCGCATCGTGGCGGCGACCAATGTGGATCTGGCCGACGCTGTGGAAAGAGGCACTTTCCGGCGGGATCTGTTCCATCGCCTGGAACAGGTACGGCTCGACGTCCCGCCCTTGCGCAACAGGCCCGGCGACGTAGCGGCGCTGGCCGTGTACTTTCTCTCGCTGGAGGCTCCCCATCTTCATTTCTCGCCACGAGTCCTGGAGGCTTTGGAAGGTTATGCGTGGCCGGGCAACGTGCGGGAATTGAAGAACATCGTCCTCCGGGCGGCGTGCCTGGTGGAGGGCGACGAGATCGGGCTGCATGACCTTCCCGAGGCTGTGCGAGTCAAGACCGGACGCGCAGTGGCTCGCGAGTCGACCATCGAGGAACTCGAGCAGCAGGCGATCTTTCGGGCACTCTCCCAAACCGGCGGAAGCCAGGATCGGGCGGCCAATCTCTTGGGCATCTCCAAACGGACTCTGCTTCGCAGGCTGAAATCGTACCGCATACAGGATTCCTTCGGAGACGGCATCGCGATGGCGTAGATCGGCTGTCGAAACGACCATGCGCACCATCGCCAAAGTACTGGCGCGCCGCATCGGCGCACTCGCGGTAACCCTGTTGGCCGGAGGTCTACTGACCGCCGTCCTGGTTCGTGTCAGCCCCGGCTTCGATGTCGACGAGCGGGAACTCGACCCGCGCCTGAATCAGGCGAGCCGGCTCTGGATCCAGCAGGAGCGCGCCGGCAACCGCAACATACTCGCGTTCTACGGCCGCCGGCTCGAACGGATTGTCCTGCACGGCGATCTCGGCACATCCACCTCCCTCGACCGTCCTATTGCGCAACTGCTGCGCGACCGCCTGCCGGTTACCGCGCAAATCATGGCCATCGGAGTGGTCGGGGGATGGGCTCTGGCGTTTGCGCTGGCCCTGCCGTCGGTGCTCTGCCGGTCCGTGGTGTTCCGGGGATTGGCCGGATGGAGTCAGCAGATTCTCCTGTGCCTTCCCGCGGCCGCTCTGGCGATCGTGGTTTTCGATTTCGGCGGCCCGGTTCGCGCTCTGGTGGCGCTCGCCGTTTGCCCCAGAGTGTTCGAGTATCTCCGCAACCTGCTGGTGGAAGCCTACGCGCAGCCCCACATTCTCACCGCGCGAGCCAAAGGGCTGGGTGGCGGAGTAATCCTG
>Ga0302320_10014705_pt1 | contig 16165 bp, 27 predicted proteins | sample Bog_T0_3_FD_202130 | JGI IMG/M metagenome (GOLD analysis project Ga0302320, IMG submission 202130) | Peat permafrost microbial communities from Stordalen Mire near Abisko, Sweden - Bog_T0_3 | ecosystem: Environmental > Terrestrial > Soil > Wetlands > Peat | place: Sweden: Abisko, Stordalen Mire... | reverse complement strand
ACTTTTTAGAGAAACAACCAGCTATTGCATGGGATATGGTTGGAACTCTTGTAATGGGACCAGCATCGGATACATTAAGAAAATTTATTATGGATCATCCAAATATCAAACATTATTTAATTACATCTGAACCAGACGATGGATTATTAAGAGCTTATATTGAAGATGATTTTAAACATGCCGATCCAAAATTTTCCATAAATCTTTTTCAAAAAATTATTGGGGCTGATCCTGTAAAGTATAAACACGGAATTAGACAATTCAAGTTACGAAATATGGGATATATAGAAGGACCAATGACTTCAGACGAAGCATATGTAAAATATATGAAACCAATTATTTGTAAAAACATTGGAGTCTCAATATTAGTTGATGATGATCAAATGTGGGAAGAGGGATGTGAAAAATATGGAGTTACTCTAATATCTCCATATGATTGTATTTAATTATTTTCCCGCACGCGCTAACCAATTTTTCAAATACTTTTGATCCGCTGGATTTGTAGCTACAATCGCTTCATAGTGTGCAACTCTTGCAAATTTAAAAGCACTCACTAAACCATCACCTAATTTGTTTGCCATTGCAACAGTATTTGGACCCCATTGTCCATCAACAATGATCGATGGAGTAGTTAATGTATTAATAGCAATTTGTAAAATTTTAACTGCCGGAGAAATACCCATATTAACAGACGTGTCAAATACACGCATTGCAAGATCATTAGAAATTAAACTCTGTAACCACTTATTCCAAAAAGTAGCTTGATAAAAATTTTCAACTGCTGGTCCACGTTGACTTTGTGGTAACGCAGCTATTGCTGTATATTGTGTTGGGAATGACGCACTGTTAATACCAGAAATAGCAAATGATCCCGGTGGTGAATCAGGCACAATAGCATGTGCCTGAGTAGCATCTTCATTAATAATCATAAAATTAAAAGCATTTTGAAATACCGCCATTTATATATCTCCTATTGAATTAAAGCAATATCCGATTGTAATTGAGTTAAATTAAATCCCTCTGGATCAATATTTTGTGTGTTAAAAAAATCCAATCCAATCAACGCATATGCCTCATCGACATATTTATTCCAATATGGAATACTCATTTGATATAATTTACCCCAAGAAATAAAAGTAAATGAATGTTGATCATATCCAACAACAAAAACACAATGACCGCCATCAATTCCAGTGCTATCATCTGCAATATCCCAATAACTTGGAATATCAGACATAATATAATTTGGAACTTGCATCCCAATATAAATACCTCCAAATAAATTAATGGCTTGTTTAACTTCTTGAGTATTTAAAGGAGATACTGTCGCAAATGCAGCTAATTTATGCCCAAAAAATCCCAAATTTTTCCAATTTTTTAAAACATTTAATTCTATCCCACCGTTATCTGAATTAGGATCGTTTGGATTATATCCATCCCACGCTTCATACATTGCTAAAATATCACTATCTGGAACAGTAACTTCTGTTCCAGTGTTATTACTCCAAACTTGAATTGCATGGGCTACTCCACAAATCGTGCAATTTCCAATTTTGTCATTTAACATAACTCCATAATTTTTTACACCTTTTGTCCAATCAACTTTAATTGGTGGTAATGGCAAAGATGCACCAATATATGCACCTAATTTCTTAGTTCTTGAATCTGTAACAACTGCTTTTCTTCCTAAACAATAACTCATATCATTCTCCTTTATTGGTTCTTTGGAATTTCAGGTAATGGAATAGATTTACTACGTAAATAATGTGTGCAATCTTCGCAATAATTTAATATTCCATCAGTCAATACATAATGACAAACAAATGGAATAAATAAACCATTAACATCTCTAATCCATTCACCAGTCCATATACCTTTTATTTTTTCTCTAACAAAACCAGAATGTAAAAAACTTGGAGTAAATGTTGGATTTTCTAAATTACCATTAAACTTCCAACTATTGGGTAATGAATGCATTTCTTCACATCCATTACACCAATGTGCATAACCGTTTTCTGTTTTTCTAAGTTTGTTATTCATTATTTTTATTTAGCAGAAAAGAAAACCACAGAAGCAAGAAGCCCAAACTGCTTTAGCAGTTGGGTAATTTACTTAGCAATCATCGCAATTTGCCAAATAATACCCCACACAGTTTGAATTTTTTGCCATGTTGTTTTCTTTTTCGGTGAATCAATAACTTGCTCTAAATGAGTAGTAACTTTATTTGTATTTGTTGTAATACCCTCAATTTGAACTCCAGTATTAGCCATTGAATTTAAAATTTTATTTATTGATGGATCATTTATTTGTGTATCCGTATCTAATATTAAATTATCAAAATTATCAATCATTGGAGGGAATTTATTTAAATCAGAAGTTAAAGCATCGGTGGCTTTAGTAGCAGATTTTGTTGTTTCATTAAACGAAGTTAACTCTATATTTGCATTAGTAGCAACATTATGAAAATCAGAAAATAATGTTGCTTCTTGATTATCTAGAGTAGATAGCTGTTTATCTTCATGATTTAAAAACATATCAGTATGTGTTAACACAGATTTTGATGTATAAATTAATTTATCCATAGATACCAATGTTCCACTATCTGGTTTATTAATAGCTGTCAAAGTAATATGTAAGTCGGTTGCATCTGAATCAATCAAAGTCAATGTTTGATTCAGATGATTTCCCAGAATAAATCCACCAACACATAGAAATATTACCGCTGCAATTAGAACAATGTGCAGTGTTATTAAAGTTTTGTGATATAAACGAAGTATCATACTACTTATTTAGCCAAATAAAAAAGCAGACCAAAGTCTGCTTTAATTTAATCTTCATTTATATTGTCGTTCCCAATCCAAATCTATTTGTTTTAAAGAACGGCGTCTTTTTCGTTTTTCTTTGTAATATTTGTAATAGTGGCAACTTTTGCAACCACAGTTTAAATTAAATTTTGCATATCTTCCATATTCAATTATCCAGTCTGGAAAATCTGATAAGTCTTCTGTATGTAATCTTTCAATTAAATAATTTATATCTATTAAAGGGTTTATTATTTGTTTTATAAATAAATCGTATTTAGTTTCCCATTGGTTAAAAATATGTAATTTAATAAATTTACGAGCCTCAATGACTCGCGCACGATTGTATCTTCTTTCTGCACGATTATATGGATGATTCATGGCAATGCTGGCCTCCCTTATACCAGCGTGTTACTTCTTAGGCATTGCCATATCTTCTCCTTTATTAAAATATTTCTTAACTAATTCTGCTGTTTCAGCACTCATTATTGGTCCTGAACCCAACCCACCAAGCATTGTTGATTTCTTTATTTCATGAATAGGATCATCTTCTGATATGAAGCAATCATTATCTGTTGGGTAGTCTAAATTTTTTGTCGTGATTCTAATTTGTTTCATGCTGTTATTTATCAAATTTTGGGGAGGATGGGGAATTATGATATCCCGACTACTAGGGCCACAACCTAGCGTTCTGCCTCTGAACTACACCCTCCATAATCTTTATATACTATTTATACTTCCCACCAAAAAGACCATGGAAAAATAAAATTTTGAATTTTTTCATTACTATCGATTTCCAAACCACTATAAATAGTTTGCTCAAAACCACTTGCAATGTCGTTTATCATAACAGCAAAACGAACATTATTTCCCCAAACAGTTTTCCATTTTTCATCATCAGGTAAAGATGATTCTTGCCAATCATTCATTAACCATTTAAAATTTTTACCAGTTGCATTATAAGCATCCACAACCAAAATATTTTTAATTTGATTATCTTCGTAACCAAATGCATCTGCTGACATTGAACCATCAGAGCAATCCATATTCAATGATTGAACTGGGATATTTAAATACGCTCCTAACATAACCGCTGGAATAATACTATCTGGTGTAAATCCAACAATATAATCTGGTTTCCACTCATCAGCTTGCATACCTCGTATAATAGTATGAAGCGCACATCTAATATCGCCGTTTTTTAAAAAAATATTTTTCATTAATTTTCCTTTCTTTTTGAGAATAACAGAGAAAAATGTTTTTGTCAATATATTTTAAAATGTATATCAAGATAAAAATTTTGCCAACATTTGAATAGAAATTGTTGGATTTTTGATAAAATAAATGGCCCAACAATGTTGATTAACAGCCGCCAATTGCACATCTTCACTTGAATTTTGAATATAATAAATAGCAACACCGTTTTGATTCACAGCCATCAATTGCACTTTTTCACTTGGATTCTTAATATATTGAATAGCACATCCATCTTGATTAACCGCAGCTAATTGCATGTTTTCGCTTGGCTTTTTGATAAATCGAATGACATGACCATCTTGATTAACAGCGGCCAGTTGCTCCGATTCCGACATCAAATTGTAATCTATTTCGCTCACAAATCTAGTATATCAGAATTTGGGTTGTTTGTCAACAAGGAAAAGGCCACTGTTACTAGGAGTGGCCTTTTTAAAGCAAAATATATTATCTTTATCGTTTATGGCCGCGAATGACCACGATTTTGTGTTCTTTGTTGTCTCCCTCGTTCTTGTCGTTCTGAACGGCGAGTATTATGATTATTAAATCTACCACCACGGTTGTTATTATCACCATCAAAACGGTGTTCTCCCCATCCATGACCATAACCATAATTAGCCCATGGTCCAACCCCTAAAAATATTCCATTATAAAAATAATTTGGTGCATAATAGCCTTGATCAACACATTCATATGGGGGTGATGCATAATATCCATATGGACAATTTGGCTGAACTTCTAAATTAATTGGTGCTCCAACTTCAACTCCTACGCCATGTCTACCTATTTCTACTCCCACTTGGCCTTGCGCCACTGAGCCTAATAATAGAAACATTGAAATTAACGTCACTGACCCCACCGCGAAAATATTATATATTTTTTTATGATTAATCATAATTTTCTCCTTTATATTTGTTATTTGTTAATGGGTGTAACAGACGACGTAATATTTTGATAACCTACACTTAGGTCAAAACTGAATTTATATTAACTCATAAATTCGCATTAGTTGTTATGGTCAGTAAAAGGAATTCGATTATGAAATGCCGGAATTGGTCCCAATGAACCCAAAAATCCAAATACTGACAATAACCAGAAAACAATACATAACATAACAATAACATTTAGCATATTTTTAGTTCTTTGATTCATTGGAACATACGTATTAACTAACCAAAGAAGAATGCCGATAATGATTAAATATACAAATATCATGTTATTACCTCCTATATATTAATTTTCTAACATGCAGTTATTTATATCAAAAAATATCTATTTTAAAACTAAAAATGAGCTATATAGCTCATTTTATACACAAAATTAAATATAGTTTGGTTTAAAATGATTCACGATAAATACTCATGGAGATATTCATAATGCGACTCAATGAAATCGATAGTATAAATTTTATTCGAAAAGATTCTGAGGTATTTATTACTCTTTATAATCAATGGAAAGAAAAAATGCGCTCCGGTTGTGAGGTAGACTCCGTTGGTAAAATTGGTCCATATCGCATTCTAACGTTAAATTATAAGGTATGGTCAAATGATGACTGTAAAATGTATTGTATATACGATATTAAAAAAGAAGAAGAACCAGCGGGTTTTGTTGAATTATATAGTTTTGGAAACTCAAATCGAGTATTTGAAGTAAATTATGTTGGAATATCTAAAAAATATCAAGGGCAAGGATTATCTGTAGCTCTCTACACATTTTTAATACAAAAGTTAAATTTAATATTAATGTCTGGATCATGTCAATCAATGGGTGGAAGAGATATTTGGACAAAATTAGGAAAAGTTAATGGTATTTTTATGTTTGCTTATGATAAAGCACATAAAAAATCATATCAAATCGAACAAGACGATTTATTTAATACCGATGTATATACCGCAGATATTCTTGATGAAATAGATGAATTAGAACAAGAAAGAGATGAAATAATCGCTAATAGTGATTTAAATATTAATCAAGCATTACAAAATAAAAAAGTAATGGAAATCAATCAAAAAATATCTGATTATCGCGAAGAAGTTCGCTCACTTGAAAAAGTTTATTTAGTTGCAATAAAAGGTAGAAAGAAATAAATGACTCTAAATGAAATTATCAATATTGACCGAGTATCTAAATCATCTGATTTATATTTGAAACTTGTCCATAATTGGATAGAGGGAGAAAAGATTGATCGTCCAATTAAAATATTGGGTAAGCTATCTGGTTATGAAATTCAATATATGGAAATTCCTCAATACAAAGGATATTATTACGGACTGTTTGATAAGAATAAAAATCAATTTGCATTTTTTCTTGAGTTATCTAAATTTGGACGAACGACAAAATGTTTACAGGTTGAAATGGCGGGTATTAAAGATGAATATTCAGGTATGAATCTTCCAATCAAATTATATTCATGGCTTATTTTACAGCAGGGTATAGTTATGGTATCTGGTTTTGAACAATCAATTGGTGGAAGATCAATATGGGAACGACTCGCTAAGGTTTCTGGTGTTTTTATATTTGGTTATGATACAAAAACAAAAACGTCATTTCAGCTTGATCAAAATGATATATACAATGAAGATATCTATTCACGTGATGTCACAGATGAATACAATGATTTAATACAGCAAAGAAATTCATCATCTGACAAAAATGAAATCAACAAACTAACTACACAAATTAAATCATTAAACAATACAATAAGAAATACTTTTAATATTAGATTAGTTGCCATTAAAAATACAAATAGGAAATAACAATGAAACTATGTGAGATTGAAAACTTAAAAAGTATAAAAAAATCTAATACTGGATTTAATGAACTTTATTGGTCATGGAAAGATTTACAACGGCGCGGGAATATATTTGACGTTGTTGGAAAACTGAATAATTTTGAAATTCAATATAATACTGAATATATATCTTCATTTTATTACGGTGATAAATATTATTCTTTATATGACAAAAAGCAAAACCAATATGCAATGATTGTGCACCTTTCTAAATTTAAGAATAAAGAATCTGTGTTAGAAGTTGATATGGTTGGAGTAGAAAATAAATATAAAGGTTTAAATTTATCGGTTAAGTTATATGCATGGCTCATTAAAAATAAAAGTATTACTTTGGTATCTGGTAGGCAGCAATCTCCGGGTGGAAGGTCAATATGGGAAAGACTAGCTAAAGTTCCCGGTATTTTTATGTTTGGATTTAATATTCTATCTGAAAAATCATTTCAGATAGAACAAAACGATTTGTTTAATGAAGATATATATGATGATGAATTACAGAAAGAAGCTGATTATTTATATAGAGAATATAACGCTACAGAAAAAGAAATGCATAAAATTGAAAACTCAGATGAAAAAGAATATAAACGTTTAAGACTAAAATGCTCTGCAATCGATGAACAATTAGATAAAATTAATGATGATGTTCGTTTAATGGATTCTATTGTATTGGTGGCAACCAAAAATAAACGGTCTTGACAACCAAACCAAATTTTGATATACTCGATTTGTGAATGAGAAAAATTACAATTCGATGTTAGAATCAGAGCAATTGGCGGCTGTTAATCAAAATGGTCATGCCATTCAATATATCAAAAACCCAAGCGAAGAACTTCAATTGGCAGCTATTAATCAAAATGGTCGTGCTATTAAATATATCAATAATCCAAGCGAAGTAGTGCAATTGGCGGCTGTTAATCAAGATGGTTGGGCCATTCGATATATCAAGAAACCAAGCGAAGATGTGCAATTGGCTGCGGTTAATCAAAATGGCGTGGCCATTCGATACATCGAAAACCCAAGCGAAGAAATGCAACTGGCTGCGGTTAATCAAGATGGTCATGCAATTTATTATATCAAAAAACCAAGCGAAGTAGTGCAATTGGCGGCTGTTAATCAAGATGGTTGTGCCATTCAAATTATCAAAAACCCAAGCGAAGATGTGCAATTGGCGGCTGTTAATCAAGATGGTTGTGCCATTAAATATATTGACAATCCAACAATATCTGTTCAAATGATGGCCAAATTATTGTCTTGACAAGGATTCAAAAAGCCGAATATAATAGAAAATATGAACAATTTCACACCCTTGACATTTGCGCTTGATTCAGGTATATTCATTTTGTGGGCAGGATGCAAACGTTCAGGCATAATGCTATAAATGTTGAAATGTTTGTGTTGCTATTAACAACGAAACGGAGAAGAAATAATGGATATATATGTAATATTGTGGTTTGTTTGTGGAATTCTTGGTTATTATTTTAATAAAACCATTTTTACAAAAAATAATATAAGGATACCACATTTAATGATTTTAACCGTGTTACTTGGCCCTTTAGAGCTATTGGATGCGCTGTTAGTTTATTTATTTTGTTTCAAAAAGAAAAAGGATTTATAATATTATATTATACTTTGGTTTGTTTGTGGAATTCTTGGTTATTGGTTAGGTGAAGCAGTATCTAAAAATAATGATGGTGTTTCTCCACCTGAATGCGTATTATTTGCATTTTTAGGGCCAATTACTCTTGTTATTGCATTAGCATATACTATTAAAATTGCTCTTTCAAAGAAGAAGGTATAAAAATATGGAAAATAAAGAAACTTATAAAACAGTTGCCGGTATTAAATATGGCAGTGGTTATGAATTTCTAATTCAAATCAAAGGAATAGATCGTGATCTTACCGAAGATGAACAAGATGCTTTTAATAGAGCATCTGATATTATTGCCGATGCCTTATTAAAAGGTAATACTGGCGCTAATCCAGAAACACACAAAAAAGCTAAGTTAAATAAATTAGAATTAATGTCTTATTTTGGACTCAATGCTTTATATGTTGAAGAAATTTCAAACGGTTATTGTTCTCGTGGTTGTTGTGCTTTTTATCCATGGTTTGTTGTAACTACCCCAATTGGTCGTATTAAAATTGGTTGGAGGAAAAGCGTCATTCATCTTGAATGGACAGATTCAAAAATTAAAGCAGATGCATCTGAAATATTTCCTCATGAAGAAGCGTGGTCGGGGTATGAAACAACACAATATGATAAGGTTATTCATGCACATAATTATGATGCTGCAAAAAATTATATTGATCGTTTGATGAACTTCGAAAATAAATCTTGACATTTGGTTTTGAATTTGATATACTAAAAATGTAGTCAAGAAAAGAGGAAATATGAAGATTGGCGACCTAAAGCCCGGTGAATTTGCTATTACCAAAAATGAAGATATGCTTATTATGGGTGTTTCTCCACTTTCGTTTGTTGTGTCCGATGAAATGTATGCTCACACTGTTCATGTGGCAAATGGTGTCGGAAATTTCTTTAAGAATTCTGAATGCACCAAGATTATGAGAAGTAGCCCTATTTTTGCTATTCAAAATAAGTGGCTTTAAATGAAATGGTCTGATGCTTGTGTATTAATTGCTAGTATAGGTGGTATTGTGCTGCTTATTGGATTTTTATCTGGTAGCATAATCGTTCATTTTTAAAGTAAAGATTTAATAAAGGATCGTATGCAATTTAGGTTTTGGTATTGGGGAGAAGTATTTCTCCTATTGCAATTCGCGAACATTACCCATGTAAGTTATTGGTGGGTTGCGTTTTTCTACCTTATTGATGCTGGTGAGTATTACGGTTTCATTCGTGATGAAAAACTTCTTGGTCATATTAAAGATGATAAGGAAAAGGAAGAGAATTAATGAAACTTTTTTGGGGTTTGATTGAAACAGTTGAAAAACATATGCATACATTTAATCCAGATAAGTGGGTTAAGGTGGCTAATTATACGATAACAACAGACCTATATGCAAGACACAAAAGTACCAAAAAAGCATTGGAATACCAACAAAATACATGTTTGACATGCGGTGATCTTATTGAATATGAATTTATTCGTGCTGATATAACAGAATAACTTTTCGCCAGATGTGAGTATCTGGTAACCAGCCGAAAGGCCGCAGAGAACGCCGTGGAGCCGTTAACACCTTACCGTCATATGCGATTCAAGGGAGGCTGTGAATCGGAACTGCCAAACCGCCAGCCGGGGCGTTATCCGGTATAAAAATAATTTGTAAAAACTGATTTAAAAACTTTTTTCGAAGATAAATACTTTTATGCTTGACAAATAGAAAGCAATGTGAGATACTAAAAGAGTGATGGAAAACAAATACAACAACTCGATTAATAAACAAAATGATAATAAAAATATCAAGTGGAATGTTGTGTGACTGAGGGTATTTGAGATTTAACCAAGCCCTCGGTTAAGAATCGAGGGTTTTTAGTTTTTAGTAATAAAATATGGATGCGTAGCTCAATTGGCAGAGCAAGCGGCTTGAACTAAACAAATAAGAGCACATAGATACGAAAGTTTTATGTGAATGATGTCAAATTCGGCGAAACCTGTAAAATGGCAACACCGAGCTAAACCCAAAAGAAATTTTGGGGAAGTGTAGAGACTAGACGGCATCCTCCTAAAATAGAAATATTATGGAGAAGGCATAGTCCAGACTGCAAACATTGTTTTTAATGGTAGTGAAAACTATAGCAGTAGGTTAACCGAGAGGTTGGGGATTCGATTTCCTCCGCATCCACCATAATTTTATTTAAATTATTTATAGCTTGATGGTAAAGCAGCTAAATAGTTATTGAGAGGTAATAATATGGCTGCAAGAAAAGGAGTAACACAATATTGTAAAATATGTAGTTCGGATATCGGAACATATGGTTTTAATAATCATCAGCGAGTTTGTTTAGGTAATGGAGTAAAAAAGAAAAATAAATATTTTGAACGAGTTGGTGATAAATCAAAATGCCCAATATGTGAAAAATTATTTAGTCCTATTGGAGTTCAAGCACATTATAGAATAGTTCATGAAGGTAGAACAAATAGTTCTTTTGATAATTATAAACCGAATAATGGATCAAAAACAGATCAATGGAAGAAAAATATATCACAATCATGGTTAAATAAATACAATGCAATAGATTTTGAAAAATTAGGATGGGATAATAAACGTAGAAGAATTATTGAAGAACAAGATGGAAAATGTAATAGATGTGAAATTGATCATTGGTTAGAAGAAAAATTAACATTAGAAGTTGATCATATTGATGGTAATCGGCAAAACAATGATAGGATTAATTTAGAAGGATTATGTCCTAACTGTCATAGTTTAACAAAAACTTGGAGGGGAAGAAACACTGATAATAACGGAAAAATATCTGATATTGAATTATTGGAAGCATTATTATCAACCGATAATATATGCCAAGCGTTAACAAAAGTAGGGATGTCTCCAAGAGGAAGAAATTATATCAGAGCAAAAAGATTGTTAGAAGCACAAAATGCATAGATCGTATAGCGGCAATTATACCAGACTCTTAATCTGATTGACAGTGGGTTCAAATCCCCTTCTATGCACCATAAGAATTAAGTAGAGGTCGTCCGAGTAAATCCTCTAATACAGCGGTAGTGTTTTGATCTTGTAATTCTGTCGCGATAGGATTACAATAAACTCAGAACTGAGTAAATCCAAAGTATTCAGCGTAACCACTCGTTGCTTTAGTTTTAAATTTATAGGAGTTCTCAAAACCGGATTGGCAGTATCCCCCATGACTATCTATAGCTATGGTCTGAATGGGAAAATAGCTACTCCTATAATTGAAGTTTTAAAGTTGTTCCAAGATAACCATAATTGGAATTGGCACCGGCTGTTAACCGGATTGCCCGAAAGGGTGTGGGGGTTCGAATCCCTCTCTTGGAGCCAAAAATTGAGAATGGGCAACGTTTATAATGGTAGCGGCCATTCTATAAAACCATTTTAAAGTTTTGTAATATTACGGAACGGTAGCATAACGGTTAATGCCCTTGATTGTCGATCAAGATTATGGGGATTCGAATTCCCTCCGTTCCGCCAACAATTTGGAGGAATAATGCCAATAAGATTAAATAATAACGATGCATTTATAGTATCTTGTATTACACAGTATGGAAATGTGGCAAATGCCGTTTTAAAAGAAGATATTAAAAAATGTAGTAATGATGCTCAAATTATAATTGATGTGATACTCAATGGAAAATCATCAAGAGCAAAAGTAAAACATATTAACGCAGCACAAAAACTTCTTGCTTGGCATGATTCTAATTGTAGATAAGTAAAACCGACTTACGGCAGCACGATTGACGACTCTGGTTTGTGGAAAGCAACGACTGTGCTAGTTAAGAGCCACAGAATATTCGGCCAGATAGGGTGAGGAACATGAGTCGAACCTCAGAAGATACCATAATCTTCAAAATTTTATCCGAGTGTAAGCCTAAGTCTAGGCACAAAGTAATTTGGTTTGTTTTTGAAGGAGATATAGAGTGTAGCGCGGCTATGAAACCGAATAATCTGCTCTATATTATAGATATCAAAAATATTTCTGGTATCAAATCCAGACCTCGGCCAGTTTAGAAAGGTGTTATAATGAATTATTGGGATGTTGAACCACTTAATTATTGGGATAATTTGATTTTTACTTTGGATGCACCAAAGGAACCAAAAGGATGGGGATTACGAGGTCATGATAAGAAATTAAAATCAAAGACTTGGTTTGAAATGATTATTCTTTCTGAGGGTTGTAATTCAAGATATGAAGCACAATGTAAAGCAATTGAATTTACAAAACGTGTAATTGAAAAAGAAATGATTTTGAAGTTTGAAAAGGCATAAATAATGGAAGAACATTTTAATTATTGTATTGGAAGATATTGGGATGAAACAGATAAAGAAATCTGTGTTTATGCTTATCATAGCGAAGTCCAATATGGAACCATGAAAGAAGCAGAAGAATTTTTGAAATATGTAATAAGTGTAGATGAAGAAAAGAATTGGAAGATTTTTGTATTACAGGAAATTGGCTCAGTGGCGACAGCAACGGCCTCCAAAGCCGTCACAGGCGAAAGCTAAACAACGAGAGTTCGAGTCTCTCATTTCCTGCCAAAAAATTTAGAACGTGTGTGAGAATTGTATTTTAAGGGTATGAAAGGGCCGTCCTCCATTTAAGAGGGAATAACAATAAACTGGCGCTGGTTTAGATTATTCAGAATATAAGGTGCGCAAACGCGATAGCGTGTTCTAAATATAATTTAAGTTTGATAATGAGATGTTATATTAATATTTGTGGTGTAGCGGGTGAGCACTCCGCATTGCGCGGTGGCACAGGGTTCGAGTCCAGTCGATATTTTTATAACATCAAGTGAGGAAGATAGACGATATCTGGCTTGATCACCAGAGCGGAACAATTTGTGAAATCCTAAACTCACCGCGATTAGTAGTAAAAGTTTGTGGTAGTTACAATTTAAACTTGTAATACGTTACGACTGCCGTATGGTCTACGGGTTCCAATATCATTGAAAGCCAAACTATTGATGATTGTCTGAGCGTAAAGTATGCTGAGAGCGCAGTTTGGGGTGGCTCGATGGATTACCACAATTAAAACAAAGGATAAATATTATGTGGAACTGGTTATGTAAGATCGGAATTCATCGTTGGTCATATTATGATAATTATTGGACACTATATTCCAATAATTGGATGTGTATGCGATGCGGTAAGACAAAACACGAGAATTGTATTTTGTAAGCGTGGTTGGGTCGCTCCCAACTATCAGGGGATAAAGGGATAGGATTCTATCCCTCCTTTGGTAAATAGATATATTATGGCCTTATCTTCTAATGGTTTAGGAAATTTGTTTCTCAGACAAAGGAATGTGGATTCGACTTCCACTGAGGCTACCAAAGTTTAGATGTATATGACGCAGTTGACTAATTGGCGGGTCACCAGACTTTCAATCTGGAGTCAGTAAAATGACAAGCGGGTTCGAACCCCGTCTGCGTCACCAAAAGTTTTTACGATAATATAGGGATGTAGGAAAATTGGCAACCCCATCTGACTTTGAATCAGACGCCATAAGGCATTGAAGGTTCAACTCCTTCCATCCCTGCCAAAATTTTAAATCAATCATCTTGGAGGATGCTATGTCAATGCAGGACGCAGTAGAGTAATAACTTGGGAATGTTTTTGTGGATGCACAGGAAATATGGATGTAGACACAGAAGAACACAGAATGTATATTTTTCCATGTGATTATACTCATATTGATTTTTGTTATCGAGTTAGTTTAGAAACATTATGTCGTAAAATTTCTGAAATGTCAAAACCATATCAGAAAGATATTCAGAAAATGAATGAATTATTAAAGTGGAAGTTTGGAATTTTTATGCGTCCACATTTTAAAAAAGAATCAAATGGATTGTTTTCATATCAATGTTTTTGGGATTGGGATACAAAAGGTGTAAGTTTACCAGATTCACTAGAAGACCCGGAAATATTAGAAGATTTAATACAATCTAAAAAGAATAGAGAATTTACAATTGATCAATGGGTTGAAACTTATAAACTTAAAGAAGAATATCCAATTTTACCAGAAGAATATTTATATCATCCCGGTATGGATTTGGATTTATTTCAAAAATTATTTAAACGAAAACCTAATTATGATATTAGTAAATGTATAGGCCAATAGCTTTATCCGAATGCTTGCATTCGGATGCCAAAATTTTTAAATTAAAAATATTTATTTAATGTTAGCAATTATTACTCAGAACCTATTACTTTTGTGATAAATAGAAGTGTGAGGTTCAAATATGAAATGTAAATTTTGTGATAAGGAATTGAATTTATATAAGGCAATAATACAACACGAAATTAGATGTAATAATAATCCTAATAAAATTTTAGATGATTATAAGAAAACAAAAGAATATGCAGATAAATGCAATAAAGTAATACCAGAAACAAAATGTATATATTGTGATAGGTTATTTACAAAATTCAATGTTTTAATGCAACATCAAAATAGATGTGTTAATGATATGTATATTAAAAAACAACAACAAGAACAAACATCTATTTGTTCTAAGTGTGGAATAGAATTTTTATGTTATGGAAAAGCAGGTATTAAAAAATTTTGTAGTTCAAAATGTAGTCATTCCCGAATACGAACTCCAGAAATAAATAATAAAGTATCTCTTAAATTAAAAGGAAAGTTGCTTGGAAATAGAATATCTATACAAAAACGAAAAGAAATTGGTAAAAAATGTTCATTAACTTGGAAAGAAAAATTATTATCTGTTGATTTTGATTCTTTAAGTTTAGATAGTAAAAAACGAAGAGTAATTTTAGAACAAAATCATAAATGTTTAATATGTGAAATTTCTGAATGGGTGGGAAAATCAATTCAATTGGCAGTAGATCACAAAGATGGAAATAATAAGAATAATTTGCGCGAAAATTTGAGAGGTTTATGTCCTAATTGTCATAGTCAAACAACCACTTATTGTGGAAGAAATACTCAAAATAGAATTTCCATATCTGATGAACAACTTTTAGATGCACTATTAAAAAATTCAACCATATCAGCAACGCTAGATTTGCTTGGAAAAAGCAGAACAAGTTATTATTATCAAAGATGTTACAGATTGATAGATAAATACAAAGTGAATATAAATTAAAATTTTATAGGCGCATCTTCCAACGGTCGGAAAATTGCCTGATGAGCGATGAATGAAGGTTCGACTCCCTCTGCGCCTACCAAAAACATTATGAATCCAATTGAAGCAGAGAAGCATGTCAAAACATTTTATTCAGATGCAGAACCTTTTCTATTTGTAAAATCTGGTTACATAATTATTCACGGAGTTCATCCCGCTGAAAAATTTCTTTGTCATAAACCACAACAAACCATTGGTTCCGCATGGATTCTCGCGGCAGAAGAAATAAATTTGTCCTTTCTTCAACGATTAGAATCATAATCATTTCATTCTAAACAACTTATTATCCTTGACAAACAAACCAAATTCTGATATACTAGATTTATGAATGAAAAAGATTACAATTTGATGTCGGAATCGGAGCAACTGGCCGCTGTTAATGAAGATGGTGGTGTCATTCGATATATCAAAAACCCAAGCGAAGCCGTTCAACTAGCTGCTGTTAATGAAGATGGTTGGGCCATTGATGTCATCAAAAATCCAAGTGAAACTGTTCAACTGGCTGCTGTTCA